>ERZ780202.810-NODE-810-length-19898-cov-3.551479_pt1 | contig 19898 bp, 24 predicted proteins | sample MGYA00510978_ERZ780202 | MGnify/ENA primary metagenome ERZ780202 (study PRJEB29588, sample SAMEA2155689) | human gut metagenome | biome: human gut; feature: human-associated habitat; material: faeces | place: Denmark | collected 2008/2010 ...
GGTTACTTCTCATTCAATCATCATCACCTCCAGAAATAGAAAAAGCCGAAGGGCTTTCGTTGTGAAAACCTCTCGGCTATGTAAAAACTATTTTTAATTTGAACTATCATTATCAGATTCTGCTCTTTCAATATTGTTAAAAGCATCTCTCATGTCCTTATAAAGTGAGCTATGTGGAATTGTATTCATCTTATCAAATGTGTATAATGTACGCCCCTCAACATAATTTGCCACTCTATTAATAGAATATGAAATTGATTCGATACTATCTTCTGTTTTAGAAAATTGATTTCTCCCATATATATTTCTTTTAAAAGTTATTGTTCGCATATATTTTGTTATTTTACTATCATTTCCATTGATAAAACTTATTTTTAAATCCAACACTGGAAAACACTTATTTGCACAATTCCCACCATAGTATCCGATTATTCCTTGTACTTCTTCTTGTGGAAACAACATAAATTCATTCTCAAACAAACCATCTAACATAAGCTTGCTATTATCTCCATTATTTCTTATCTGTAATATCTCTAATTTTATATTTTTAGCTTCTGTTTTTCCTTTATTAGTGATAGATAATAATAATTTATGATTTATCTCGTAAAATTCGAATGTTAGTAATGGTTTTAAGCTTTCAATATATTGTTTATGATTTTTTATATTTATAATGATATTTATCACTAAAGCTATAATAGCCACCAAAACAGATACTATGGCAATATAATTAGAAGTTCCTGACTTTGATAATAATTCTATAATTTCGTTTAATTGCTGAGATATATCCACATTATTTCCTCCATCCAACAAAAATTATCTAATTCTTACTATGTTACCTGAGATATGTTTTAATACTTTCCTGCCATTTTTCTCAGTTAAAACGATTTTTTCTGATGGACACCACCCTGCCATTATTGAAATGTCCCATGCATCAATTAAAAATTTTTTCCCTTCCATAGTTTTTAAACTTCCCTTTTCAAAGTCAATTCCACAAATTGAATATTCTTTCATATAATCCTCTCCTCCTACTATTCTACTCGATAAAAATACACACTTCTCAATCTACAAACGATACTAATTACACAGTTATCTCTTTTATCTTTTGTAAATTTTAAAGTGTGTTCTTCTTTTTCCCACCATAAATATAATATAGAAAAGCATGATTGTCAACTATATATTGAGTTTTTTAATATCTACATCCTCAACATATAGTGTCATTGTGCATCTGCTCTATAAATTTCTTTTTCTGATTTTCTATCTCAATGTCTCGATATTTATTCCCTAATCTTACTAATTTCAAAGTACCTTCCCAATCTTCGATATTCACTGGTTTGTCTGCTCGATATATTCCCGTTAAAAGCGCAAGAACAAATCTACAAAATTCTATTGCAAAATTAATTAAACTATCAATATCATTTTTACTAACAGGAAATTTTCCAATAACTTCTTCAATATTTCCGATAAATCTTTTATCATTATGTGCATATATTTTATTTCTCTGCTTTAACAAATTTTGGATTATAGGTTCTATCTTTTTATATTTCCATTCATAAAGTTCAAAATACTTATCCACACTCATATTAACCGTAATCTGAAAATCTGGATTTCCAAACATTTCATTAATTGGTCGTTGCTTATCTATTTCTAAAACAAAAAATTCTTTTTCATCTACAGTCACAGTATGTTGATATGGAAAAGCCTTATTTTCTCCATTTATTTCAAACATTCGTTGTTGAGGAAATAGATTTTTCTTTTCTTTGCAATCATCTAATAATTGTTTGATATTAACTGAGTCTCTATTTCTATCATAAATTTTCGCAAGTTCCATAAATGTTGCGATAACAAGTGCATTATATGTATAACTATAAAATGCTCCTGATATTTTTAATTCATCGAAATATTCCTTTACATTTCTTGAATACTGGTTAATTAAATCAACATAACAATTCGCTTGAAATGCTTCTTGCATAAATGCATCTGCCAATTTAATTATTTTCTCTTTCTCCATTTAAAAATCCCTCTCTCATCATTTCTCATTCTACGTTATATTACAACTCAATATTACCATCCTTTTTCCATTCTGGCTATGTAAAAAACGGCATCTGCGCCTATACCGATGCCGTCTTTTTCTCAGTCAATCCATTACAAAATCCCTGCTTTTTTCAGATACCCTACGCCGTCATAGCAGCCACGCAGGTATACCGACTGCAATTCCATATCCACAAGCTGATTTTTCAGTTCCATCACTTGAATAAGAGCCGCACATTCTTCTTTTGTCAGCTCTGCCGCCTGCTCGCTGTCACACACGCCTAAAACAACAGGATACTTTTCGTACAAGCTCTCCATCTCATCCTGCAACGCTTGATATTTCTCATTTTCCTTACTCAGCTTTGCGACGACAGAGCTTAAATATTCACTGAAGATATTGCTGTGGACATCTACAAAGGTTTCAAATCTGAACGCATCAGACACCGCTATCACCTCCGACATTCCTGAAAATCTATGCCTATTATACCGCCTGCTTTTTGGCAATACAAACGTGCAAAGGGGATTATCTTTCCCTGTCTGCGGATTTTCTTTCGGGCTGTTCCCCGTCCTGCTCTGGCTCGGTATCCAGAATGGAAGTGTCCTTTTCATCTAAATTCAGCTCGATGTTCAGAGCGTTCAGCCGTTCTGTTTTCTCTTTCAGCTCATCTTCATAAGCAAAAGGCTTCTGCACCTCACTCTTTGCATTGGAAAGCTGCTCCTCCGTTTCTATCTTTTTGGTCTTTGTCGCTTCCAGTCTGGCAGGGAGCTTTGCAAGCTCGTTCTCAATTCGGGTCAGGTTTCCCAAAGCGTCAGAGCCTAACTCTACCTTGTGCTTTACTGTTCCACACAAATTTAAGCAATAATGGGTATTCAGCGTATCATAATAAACCTCTAGTTTAAACCCTCGGTAGCTGCCGATTTCCACGGGATTTGCAAGGGGATTTTCCTTGCAGACCGCTAATAGCATCTCGCCCGCATCCGATTTTTCTTTATAAGCCACACCCTTTATGGTCATAGGACAGAACTTTTCTTCGCCCTGCGGCTTATGCTGTTCGGCAAGGGCGGCGTCGCTTTCATAGCCTGCGATACGTTCCTCGTACTCTTTTATGGTCTGAGGAAAATATTTCAGTATCTTATCCTCAAGGTCGTAATGCTCGGACAGATAGCTCTGCTTCAAAACTTTCAGCTTCGCCACCTGCATATCCAAATCCATTTTTTCCTTGAAACGCTCGTCCCCCGTGGCGAGCATCTTGACCTCCGCAAAGGAAAGAGCCACCTCGTCCACATCCTCGGCGGAACGCACGGGGTTTTTACTCGTCATTATCTGGCTGATAAATTTCTGCTTGCCCTCCACCAACTGATAGAGGTATGCGTCAAAGGTCTGCTCCGTCACATAACGGTACACCTCCACCTCTGGGAACAGATTGCCCTGCCGTTCAATACGCCCCTGACGCTGTTCAAGGTCAGAAGGTCGCCACGGACAATCAAGGTTATGGATAGCAATCAGCCTGTCCTGCACATTCGTGCCTGCGCCCATTTTCTGTGTAGAACCTAAAAGGACACGCACCTCTCCGCTTCTGACCTTTGCGAAAAGTTCTTTTTTCTTGGCGTCGGTAGCGGCTTCGTGGATAAAACGTATCTGCTCGGCAGGTACGCCACGGGCAATGAGCTTCTCTCGAATGTCATCATAAACATTGAAAGTGCCGTCGTTTTTCGGAGTGGAAAGGTCGCAGAAAACAAGCTGCGCCGCTTTTGTGTCCGTGTATTCCTCCCAGATACGGTATACATTGCCTACGCAGGCGTTGACCTTACTGTCTGGGTCGTCTGGCAGCATCGGGTCTATCATCCTCTGGTCGAGTGCCAGTTTCCGCCCGTCGTTGGTCACTTTCAGCATATTGTCAACCTGCGGCTCGACGAGCCTTGCACGGATTTTCTCCGCCCGTTTTGCAAGAGAAGCCACCATTTCGGACTGTACCTCGCTTGGCTTGGTCTTGATGTTGTGGTAATTGACCTTCGGAACGGGGAGCTTTAGCATATCGGCGGTCTGGATGTCCGCAACCTCACGGAACATCTGCATTAGTGGTAGAATATAAATAGTACAAAATAAACATGACCATTTTCAATAAATATTATATGATAGACATAGAACAAGGAGGAGAATGGTTATGGCGAAAGGTACTCAATATTCACGACAGTTTAAAGAAGGTGCTGTTCAGTATAGGAAGGATCATCCTGAATTAACCCTTCGTAAAACAGCTGAAAATCTTGGAATCAGTGAATCTGCTCTTAAAAATTGGATGAAGTCATCAAAAGAACATGAGGGAGTAGTTCCTACCCGTGGTTCTGGAAATTATGCCAGTGATGAGGCGAAGGAAATTGCTCGATTACAACGTGAATTGCGTGATACAAAGGATGCTCTTGAAGTATTAAAAAAAGCAATCAGTATTCTGGGAAAATGACACAAGCCCTCTATGTATCCACCGCAGAGTACATAGAAGAAGTCAATGTGCTGCCCGTGAAACGCCAGGTTTCTGTCAGCGGAATACTGAAAAAACTAGGCGTTTCACGTTCGGGATATCATGCATGGAGAAAACGTGTTCCATCGAATACGGAGATACGTCGTACAGTTTTAAAAGAAAAAATTCAGGAAATCTATGATGATTCACATCAAAATTATGGTGCTCCTAAAATCACAGCAGAATTGCAAAAATATGGAGAACATGTTTCTGAAAAAACAGTTGGGAATTATATGCGTCAAATGGGAATAAAAGCACAATGGGTGAAGCCATATGTCCGGACAACGATCAATTCTGATTTTAGTCAGAAATTAAAAAATATCCTGAATGAAGAATTTAATCCGGAACATCCTGACGCTGTCTGGTGCTCTGATATCACGTACATTTGGACATTTGAAGGATTTGTATATCTTACAAGTGTTATGGATCTTTACTCCAGAAAAATCGTTTCTTGGGTATTAAGTAAAACCCTGGAGGCAACGCATGTAGTAGAATGCATAGAGAAGGCAAAAAGCGTTCGAAATGTTGAAAAACCGCTGATTTTTCATTGCGATAGGGGCTGTCAATATGTATCACAAGCATTTCAGGATGCAACAGTCGGAATGATTAACAGTTATTCAAAGAAAGCTTATCCCTGGGATAATGCTTGTATTGAATCTTTCCATGCACTATTAAAACGTGAATGGATCAATCGCTTTAAAATATTCAATTATGCACATGCTTACAAACTTGTGTTTGAATACATAGAAACTTTTTACAATACAATTCGTATTCATAGTCATTGTGGATATCTGTCTCCAAATCAATACGAAGAACAGTATCTTGCAAATCTTGAAAAGAACATCACGAGAGCTGTAAGTTAGTTGAAACTATACACCAAGAGAAGAAAATTGGTTATATTTAATTTGTACTTTTTCTTGACATAGCACCAGGAAAACCTAAAGCTGATAACTGTTTCAATCTTCTTTTCTGTAAGGCTCTTGGTTTCTTGCCAGGAGCCTTGAGTTCTATAAAAGCTATTCTCCCGTTTGGAAGAAGAACCAGTCTGTCCGGCACTCCGTCAAATCCGGGAGATATAAACTTGATGCAGAAACCACCTGCTTTTCTTACAGCCTTTACAAGTTTCTGCTCTACTTCTTTTTCACGCATTCGTGCCACCTCCATCAATGTCAAATTTGATGGTGTGACAGGGTAAGACTGTCATTTCCTATACTTTATATATAGACTTAATTTTTTTACTCTATAGAAAAGGATAGTAAATAGCCGTCATTAACTGTCACACCTACTGTCATTAGTCCTCTTCCATAAATTCTGTCTTGAGTCTTAAGCCTTTAATGTATCTTCCCTTACGGTCACGGTATCTTTCAAATCCGACTGTTTCCAAAGCTGTGTAGAAATCTGTTGTGCTTCTTGTAAACTCACCCACCTGGGTACAGAAAATTCGATACTCGTTATATACCTCGCTCGACTTTGCCACATAGGCAGGGTCAAGTTCGCAGCGTTCACTTAAGAAGTAGGAAAGCCAGTCATTGCTTTCCTTATAATGTTCAATGGCATCACGCACTTTCTTGGGTGGTTCAATCTTGTAGTTGTCTGCAATTACCTTTTTTGCACCTTCGATTACCCATGTAAGTATTGCTCCGCCTGCCTTTTCAAACAGATAGTCTGCATAGTTCTTGATATCGGCACTTCCTTCAATCTTGGCATCAAACGGAATAACGATAAGTCTTCTCCATGTACCTTTATCAATCGCACCGACCTTTGGCAGGTGGTTGGTATAAAGCACGAGTGTATGTGTCGGAGTATATGAGAACGGATCTTTATACTTCTTTTCAGCATAGATTTCATCGGTAGAGCAGAGCTGCTTTACATTGGCAGTGTTCAATCTCATGCCTTCTTCAAGTTCTGCTGCAATGAGCATTCGCTTACCCTTTGCCTCGGCAAGTTCCGGTTTGACATTTCTTCTGCATCCAACGGTCAGCATATCAGCGGAGATGTTTCCTGAATATGTACCAAGAACCCTTGCGATAACATTCCAGAAGGTAGACTTACCATTACGGCCTTCTCCATATGCGATAATAAGTGCCTCCACATACACCTTACCGATTGCAGAAAGACCAACCATTCTCTGAACATAATCGATAAGGTCTGTGTCCTTTAAGAAGAAAGTATCAAGTGCAGCTGCCCATATATCTGCTCCATCACTTGATGGGTCAACGGTTGTCTGCTTTGTAATGAAATGCTCCGGTCTGTGTTCCATCGGAAACTTGATGCCCTGTCTTAAATCATAGGTAAGAGTCGGTGTATTAAGCATGAACTCATCAGCATCAAGATTTCGCTGTTCCACTTCAAGCATAGGACGTGCCTCTTTTAAAGTGGCTGAAATGTTCTTTGTATCTCTTCGCTTAATGGCATACTTCTTATATGCAACGGCATTTTCATACATTTCATAGGCATGAGCCTGCTGCTTGTTGAACATCTGCACTGCTTTCTTCGGACCCACGGATACAAGGATCTCCATACCATCGTTCTTTACAAGTTCATCCATAGCTTTCTTCATTTCGGTTTCAGCCTCTGCAAGCTGTCTTTCCGTCAAGTCCTGGGAAACACCCTGGGACTTTGGTTTTGACTCTTCCCAGAAACTGCCGTTGTAGACCATGTAATCAGTCGATGGGGAATAGCGAAGAATATCCCTATACTCGGTTGCAAGAACCGTAGCCTGTCCTACATCCGAAAAATCCATAGGCTTTAATCTGCAATCAGAGTTGTACTGTTCGGGTGGAATGTATCCTTCCTGGTTTGACACCTTGTTACCGAACTTTGATGCACTTCGCCATATCACCTTAAGTTCGCTTTCAGGAAGTGGTGGATTGCAGAGTCCTGCCTTCTTAAGGAATATCTGATAAGCATCTTCTGTATTTCCATATCTCTTTATAATCTTTCCGGCAATGTGACTCATAGTACTGTTACGCTGACCTTCCGGCACCTGCTCAAGGCTTGCATCAAAATCCGCAAATTCGTCCTCTTCCAGATAATCAAGAATGGTCTTGTCACCTTCATAGAACTCTACTTCATCAGAGTCATTGCCATAAAGAAATCTTGCAGAATCTAAAGCATTAGTATCGTAATAAGGAAAAGCGTCTGCAATCCTGCGTTTCATATCTGCATACTCCTGCTCATCCGATATAATCTCAATAGGGAAGAAGATATGAAATCTTGGTCTAGCAGACTTATCTCCCTTTGAAATGTTGTGGTGTCTGCTATACGATACAGCAAAAGCAACACCCGGTATTTCAAGTGCTATATCAAGAGGTGTTACCCATTCATTCGGGTTATCCGAATGGCCATTATCACAGTCAAGCGGAATACAGTCGGAGAATTCAAAATTATCCTTACTGCGATAATTTCCTTTATACTTTGCAGTTACATGATCCATCTTCGTTGCTTTGATAAAGGATTCCTTGTCGGTAACAATCATCTTGTTGGGATACAGACAGTTTCCACTGTTGCCGGCACAATCTGCTGTGTATATAGTGAAATTAAGCATATTCATTTACCTCCTTCATCGCATGGTCAAACCATCTGATCTTCATTTTCCTTTTCTTTGCAACACCGATCTCACGAGCCATACCACGACTTACCACTCCACCGAATACCCAGAGTTCGGTGCATTTGCCAAGAAGTACATAATTGAAGTGCATAGCCATTTCTCGTTCTGCATCAATGCCGTCATCCATGAACTGTGGATAGAGAAGATGTGGTGTTATCGGGATAGCATTCTTATTAACGGCAAATCTGCTGTACGCTTTTGCATTCTTTACATTAATCTCGATATCACCTGCATACGGACTGCAAACGTATACCAACGGAAGATAGGCAGCCTTTTTATCAGCTGCCATTTCTTCACGATGGATATTGGTAAGAGCCTCATATGTAGTCGGGTCGGAATAACCATCATGATTAAACTTATCAATGCCCATATCTTTTAATCCTCCTGTTCAATGACTGGTAAGATGCCTTCGCTCTTCAGAAGGTCATAAAGGAAAAGTCTGCCCTTCTGTGTCCAATAGGTATGCATAACACTTCTATTCTCATCGATTGCATAGGTACGTGATTGTGTGTATCCGCATTCTGCATACTGCTGATATAAAAGCCATGTCTTTCTGAACTTGTACTGAACCCCCAGTTCATGAAGAAGTTCATTAAACTTGCGGCCACTCATACCGTAGTCCTTTGCAATCTGTGTAATAGGAACTGTGTTCTTGTTCTGTAAAATAAGGTCATAGTAGCTTGCCTTTGGCTGCATCTCTGCAATTTGCTGACGCTGAACCAATGCCAGACATTCAAGCTGTTTTCTTCTCTCACGCTCTTCCTTAAGCTGTGTAAGTGCTGCAATCGCAAGATCAGGATTTTCCAAAATCTCATCGATGGCATACATTCCATGCTTACGGATTGCCGGAAGAACCTCTGCCGTTACCCAATGTTTGAACTTCTTCGCATTAGGCATCTTGCTTGAAAGGATAAGACTATAAAGACCTGACTCATTGATAATGATGGTTTCCTTATCCTGGTTACCATCAAAGAGCATGACCTTATGTCTGTCCTCTTCATCTACATGACGGTTAATATCTCGACTACCGTTCTGGTACCCGAGGATGTCTGCTACATCTTTACCGACAAACATAACCTCACCGTTTACAGTTGCTGTTCTTACAGAGCCAAACTCTGTGCTGTTAAATACTTGTAATTCCATGCGAATTACCTCCTTCAAAATAAAATTCTTTGGAGGTGTCACCCTCCTACCTGGTAGCCTTGGGAGAAGGGTTAAAAGGACGTTTTTGAAAAAACTTTTTTTAATTTGTTGATTGCACGTCTATAACGATGACTGACATTGTTGGCATCCTCATCGATTGAGGCTGCATACTCGCCAACGGTGTATCCGTCAAGCGCAATGGCAATAACCATATCTGCTACTGCAGGTTTAAGAAGACTTCTCAATGTTTCACAGCATTCTTCGTATTCAAGCTGGTTATGTACTCCATCAATTGAACTGTTAAAGGCTGACTTATCAGTTGCTCTGAACATGATTGCCTCTTCTGTGTTGACCTCAACTGTCCCATCCTTGCTCTTCATATAAGCGTTGCCAGTATGACGGTCATGCTTGTGCCAGCTGTTGTAATCGGGTCTATTAAATCTCTCTTCGATTACATCTTGGATTCTCTTTTCGTAGTCTTCCTGACTTTCTTCTTCTGAAATGGAGATATTTAACCATTTCTCCATTTCCATGTTTTCGACCTCAAGTGTCTGATACTCGTTCTCGTAACGAATCTTGATTTTCATAAAGTTCCTGCCTTTCTGCCTGGTTCTTGCAGAAGGGCATAGGAAACAAATAGGGTCGGTGCTTATAGAAGTACCGCCCCATGAATTGCCTGAAAAAGGGCATAAGGAAATAAGGGTACTTCTATCGCACCTCTCACAGGTTGTCCTGTGATCGATGCCGATATCTGTATCCCAATGCCCTTATAGCTAATCAGGCCTTGTGATATTTAATATTTGATATTTCCCCGAAGGGAGATGGACAGGTTGATTATTAAATCCTGCTCTGTCCACCCTTGTTGCCAGTATTACTTACTCTTTACTAGTCTTGTTTGTGCTAATGCACTTCCAGCTACGGACTTTGATGTCTTGCTGTAACGACCATCACGAAGAACTTTGCTTGCTTTCGAAGCAACTGCCTTGGATGTTTGCTTTGAGTTCTTAGCCATTGCCAATCACCTCACTTTCATTTCATTTTGAAGATTTATATCAGTTTTACGAGATTTTCTTCACAATCACATATCTAAACTTGAGATGTGTAGATTTTTTCATATTTTTCTGATATAATATTGAGAAAGTGTTGATGCGGTAGGTCTAAACATTTCCACGTCTTATCTCAATCTTCACTTATAAACCTATAGTGGCTAAGGTTTCCGTCAACAGGCTAACTCTCTGTTTTCGTCTTTCTAAGCTTTCTAAGGTTACTAAATAAAGGAGGTTGTAAGGATGACCCCAACAAAGGTGCCTTATCTTTGCGGAGGAATACTATTTTCATTAATTCTTCAGGCGAGAAAAACACGAATAAAAGCAAGAGATAAATTTAATAGTGGATCTGACGGACTGAAAGACACTGATGTAATGATGGGATTGGTCAAGGTAGTTACAGGCGATAGTTTCGAATTAGCTCAAGGTGGTACTTTCGGAAAATGCACTACGCAGTTTAAGACCTGCCAAGATTACGGGACTACCTATATCCCTTTTACTGACCCATCGGTCATAAGTTCATACACTTCTTCCATAAAACAAAAAGACCCTGACCTTCTAAATAGAATGTCAGAGTTCATAAACAGATTTATAAATGAAATGCGTTCTGAGTGGCTTGTAAAATCTCTTATCGAGGTAATTCAAAATGATGCCGAAATCGACAAAAACACTCTCTTTGATATTGCTCTAAATAAAAGCGTCACAAAGGAAAATTTGAATAATATTACAGATGTTGAACTTCCGGTATTCTTGCTTTCAGTATTGCACTTTGTCATCACGCAAAGACCTGATAACACAAAAGGTCGTGCAACATTTGAGAAATGGCATACCCAAAACGGAAAGAAATCACCTTGGAAGTTTGTGTCTTCTGTTGGTACTACAAATGAGAGAAGTTTTGTCGTAAAAACAACCATTGAAGGTGCAAATACCTCTGACGCCTCTCCTACAGATGATGTTGTTGAAGTAGTTAAATCTGAAAATCAACCTAAAACTCCAAAAGCAAGAATCGAGGATAAGATTCTTGCTTCCGGAAAAGCTGCAGCTGATGCTTGGGGAAAAGTAATGGAAGCTCTGGCTGATGATATGGAAAAAGGCAAAGCAGATCAACCCGAAAAACCAAGGCTTGTCGTAAATAAATTAAATGAGAATGACACCCTTTTTCTAAAAAGATTTAGAGAAGGTGCAAAACCTTTATTCAAATACTGTATTGATAATGACCCATCAGCAGAAGCAACGGACTTATTCCTTTCAGATAACATTACGGATTTTATCAATAGTTGGAAATTTGAATATCGGGAAATTGAAGATTATGCCTTTCGAACTTTAGTAAAGGATACGATGGATATTTTAAGTGAATACACTTACTATCTTTCAGATAAATTCCTTCGCTTGATTCCCGGAAGAAACATCTTGTGGTTTAGAAACGAATCATGGGAGGAAGGCGAACAACTAAGAAAAGTTCTTCAGCCAGAGTCGTACAGACTACGATGTGAAATAAGAGATTTATATCTTCGTTTATATCCTCTTCCAGAGGCAGATACTAAATCCGAAAACACAACCATCATTCAGCAACAGACAAATGTTGTTCAAAACGGAGATAACAACATTAATCTGACCAATGACGGAACGATAAACATCAAATTATAGGAGGATGGCAAATGAATAAAAATAATAATTCAATAATCAACAGCCCTGCTCCACCATCGATACAGCAAACTGGTCAGAGTAATGTTAATGTAACAAACCTTCCAGGAGGAAATGTCAATCTTATTCAAAACTCACCTGTTGAATACGATGAGAATGGCGTTCCATATACTCCTGTCAATCATGTCCGTTTTGATAGTCAAAACAGCATTATTTATTTAGGAAATGAGCAGGTATCTATACCTGTTGAACTGGTACAGCCTGGATTACTCAATCCGGAAGAGCTGCCATATGTAAACGCCCTATGCGATGTGTATGCAGAAAAATTAGGAAAAGCTGCTGGAGATATTACTCCTGATATGATTCCTACCCTTTCTAAAAATTTACAACGTCACTATTCCTCACAAAGGAAAGCTTACTATCAAGCAGAATATGTAAAACACGTTGCAAGAGAAACATTTGCAGATGGAGATTCACAGTTTACAGCATTAAAAGAAGATGCTTACGCAGGCATCGAAGATACATATTATGACGAAGATCATGCAACAGGGTATGACAGACTTAAGGCTGTCCTTGATAGGATTACTACAATTTCGCTTACTAAATCTGCCCTAATTAACGTTGTTGGTCTTATTGGAAATCTTGAAAAGAAAGGCATTTGCCACATCCTGGTAAATGACGAGAAGATAAAATCGTGGGTAGATATTGATGAATGAGATATTTAACTCATCCTTTGAAACGGGTCTTCGTGTTTTATTAGTTCTATCTTCTATCCAACCCCAAGCTGCAACGGTTGACCGTATTGCAGCGTATGATTTCATAACAATCTATGGTAGAGATTTTGGTGTATCCCATATAAATCTACATGGAGATAGTAACTATAACTTTAGTGAACTGGCATCAAAAAGAGCCAGCTGTAACGAAGGAATAAAAGAATTTGTTCTGAGTGGTTTGATTTCTATAAAGCACTCAGAAGAAGGATTCACATACTTTCTTAATGATAAAGGGAAAAATTATGTGGATTCACTATCATCCGACTATGCAACACAATACCTCGAAATAGCCAAAGAGGTACACAGGAAATTTGCAGAATCTTCGGATGAAGAAATCGTAAAACTTATAAATTGCAAAGCAATTAAAGATTTAAGGAGGAAGGCATGAGCAAGTTTTATATAACAAAAGTCCTTGCTAAAGGCAGTGGCAAAACCGACTCCTTTGTCGAACTTCAACCGGGTCTGAACTTAATCCAGGGCCGTTCTAACACTGGTAAAACCTGCATCATCAAATGCATAGACTTCTGCTTCGGTGGAAAGAACAAACCTTTCGATGACAGTTTAGGATATACAACAATTGAACTAAGCCTGCATACCCCAAAGGGCAATATTCAGATTACACGTTCATTTGGTAAAAACAAAGTTGAAGTTGTTACCAATGTTCCTGGATATGATAGTTGTACTTATGATTTAAAGTTCAACCCAAAGAAAAAGGAGCCTGCTCCATTATTAGGAGATTTATTATTGGCATCCATAGGTATTGAGGATGGACAGTATATTTATAAGAACAAATATTTTGACACACAGAAAATGAGCTGGAGAACTATTCTCCCCCTTCTTCTTTTCAGTGTAACAGATATAGTAAAGGAAACATCTGTAATTGAGCCGACTCAAGGAACAGAAAAAACTGCATTTTTATCATCATTGCTCTTACTCATATATGGTAAAGAGTTTGCAAATATAGATCCTAAGACAAAAAAGGAAATTCGTGTAGCAAGAAAAAAAGCAGTTGAAGAATATGTAAACAAAAAAATAGTTGCAATATCAGAAAAGAAAAAAACTCTCGAAGAACAACTTGCTCTTTTTGATGGTATCGATGTAGAAGAAAAAATGCAGGAAATCATCGATAGCATAAAAGCAACTGAAGAAAAAATATCGGCAGCAACTTCCACAAGTAAAGAGATACTTGGACAGATATTGGAACTTCAAGAGCAAGCAGCTGAATGCAATCTTCTGCAAGGAAGATATGCTACCCTTCGAGGTCAATATGTTTCAGACATAAAACGCCTCTCTTTTATCGTTAACGGAGAGGTAGAAATGAAAAATGTCGCACACAATACCATCTGCCCATTTTGTGACGGAACCATTCCTGTCAAAAACAAAAAGTCCTATATAAAATCCGCTCAAGCAGAATTACATAGGATTACTAGCCAAATGAATGGTCTTGTTGAAACAGAAAAAGAGCTTCTTGCCGAAAAAGAAGATATCGCAGCACAACTCAAACAGCTTGAAACACAGCGTGACGATATAGAAAAAATCATTCAAGAGGAACTTCAACCACAGGCGGATTCTTTAAAGAAAATGCACGATGATTATCGTGTATATATTCAGATTCAGCACGAATTAAGTGTAATAGCGGATTTTGCAACAAGCTGGGAAACGGATTTAAGAGAACTTCCTAGCGAAGAAGAATCTGAATCAGAATATCACCCAAAAGAGCTACTGGATAAGGAGTTCCAAGAAAAAATAGATAAGTTGCTTAAAGACTCATTAACCGAATGCAATTTTCCAAACTTAACGACTGCAAGACTTAATTTGTCAAGTTTTGATGTAGAAATCAATGGTCGTAAAAAGCAGAATTTCAATGGTCAGGGATACACATCTTTCCTGAATAGTATTATTGCAATGTCATTCAGACAGTACTTATCAGAGAACGCTGTATACGACCCTGGATTCCTCGTGATTGATACACCACTTCTTGGACTAGATCAAGGTATTTCAGATGTTTCCCCAGAAAGCATGAGGGCATCTTTGTACACATACTTTACTAATCATCAGGACTGTGGTCAGATTATTCTTCTCGATAATATGAAAGATGTACCTAATATAGATTTCAAATCTACAGGGACAAATATTATCACATTTACTAAAGGACTAGAGCCAGGACGCTACGGTTTCCTTATGGATGTAACAGATTAAATGGAGGTCAGACAATGCGAATCAGTTATAACAAATTGTGGAAAATGTTAATCGACAAAGAAATGAATAAAAATGATTTAAAGGACGCCGCCGGAATCAGTGCAGCATCCATTGCCAAGTTAGGTAAAGGTGCAAACATCACCACTGATGTTCTTCTCAAAATCTGTGAGGCCATGGATTGTAAGTTGGAAGACATCATGGAAACAATAAAGGATTGAAGTGGAACGAATGAATCGTAAAATCCCAGTTGAACTAACAAATATGTGTATGATCTATGATGGCCAAGGCAATGTACTTGTCGAAGAAAAGCTTGTACACAACTCCAATGGATTAATTTTCCCAGGCGGTCACGTAGAAAGCAATGAATTTCATTTACATAAAAAGGAGGAAACCAATGGGAAAAGTTGATGAAAGAAATCAAAATGTTTCAAATATTTTGAATAGCCTAATAGCAAAAGCAAAAGATACTACTTACACAGTAGATGAAACTTCGTATAAAACTTCTATGGACAAACTCTTCACCACAGATGCTTGGGGATTTCGTGAAATCGTTCTTGTTGTAGTTGTAGGAATGAAAATGGATAAAGCATACAAAGCTTCTACAGGATTATATGATTGTAATCCACGAGCTATATACGAAGGACCAATCAAAGAGTTTTTAATTAAGAATAATATTCCACACAGGAAATCCGGCCCATTAAATATTGCTAAAGCCGCAAAGGGACTAGACAATGCATGGGCAGCCCAACGTAGACCTCAAGACGTTGCTCTTAAAGTGGTTGAAATTGTTAACCTTCTTGAAAATAGCCAAATACCAAATTTTGTGGATATGATTGGCATTTCACTATTAAGAAGACTTATAGCAGAGTCTCAACGTGTAGAAGAACTTAATGTAAAAATAGAACCATCCTCAGATCCAGAATGGCTTTATACGATATCTCGCGAATTAATAGCTAAAACACCGGATTCTGGTAACACACCTCAAAAAATAGCAGCTTTCTTGCTCAAAAATTATCATTCTGCAATGCATACTGGAATTGTCGTAACTGGCGAAAAAGACAGAGCTTCTGTTACTAGTACTACTAGCAAAAAACCAGGCGATGTAAATGAGGAATCTCTTGATGGAAACATTTATAAAGTGTATGAGATAACTGTTAAGCCTTTTGATTTGGCAAGAATTCGTGACTCGTATGACTGTGTTAATACATATAACCAAAACTCCAATACTGACCTTCACGAAATTATTGTTATCTGTAGACCAGAGGATTGCCCAGATAAAATGAAGAAGAGTTCAACTCATTTATACATGGGAAGTTATGAGTACCAAGATATCATTTACTACTATTGGAATATCTATGAATGGGTTTGCGATACATTACAAAGAATGACTTTTGACGCACGTTCATCTTTCTATGAAGATTTGAATGCTTACATTTCAGATATAAATACCGCTGAAACAGTCAAGAAATTATGGTTGAAATTACACAGTAAATAAAGGAGTGTGCTAATGATAAGAATTGAAGATATTATAGAGATTCGAAAAGCTATTGTTTATGATAGAGGGTATGAAATAGTATTTCCTAACAATAAGATTATATGGCTTACCAAAAGAAGAACGATTGCAGGTCTCTTATTACTCATAAAATATGAATCATGCTCAGAAGAAGATTTAGTAGGAGCCAATAATCGACTTCGAGAAATTAAGCAAATCCTCCAAGGTAAATATAATGAATCTTGGATTAAAGATCGCTATGGAGATGCTAACAAGCCATTTAGTGAATTGTGGACAGAAGAAGGATTCTCTTGTGTTCATGCCGAAGGACTCCAAGGTAACAGACAATATGTGCTTCGTAAAGAAGATCATGATTCGTTATTTAATCCTAATGCCAAAGCCGTACGAGAACAGATTAGCACATCTGATAAACGAATTATACTTGACCGTCAAAATAGTCGTTGCAATATATGTGGTGCACTATTGAAAGATTCAAGTGCTATACAACCACATACTTTTGCAAAGGATAGAGTTTCATTAGAGTTTGATCACAGGATTCCTGTCGATAGGGGTGGAGATAGTTCAATCGATAATTATCAAGCACTTTGTCACTATTGTAATAAATGCAAACGCCAGATGTGCTTTGTATGTCACGAAGATTGTAATCTATCTTGTGCTCTTGTATCCCCAGAAAACAACTCTATTGTTCTTGCAACAGGAGAAGACATTTCTGATAGAATGAATTAAATAGATAAAGAGCAATTGTGATTAATCTACAATTGCTCTTTTAATATCATTACAGATTGATTCTATTACAGGTGGACAAACGGCATTAGCCAATTGCTTAATTGCATCAGTCCTTGAAACATGACTCAAGTCATACCATTCTGGGAATCCCATAATTCTTCTCATTTCTATCAAATTTAAATGTCTTCGTTCTTTGGATAAAACAGGAATCATGGCACCACCACCCGAGTTACTAACCGCAAATGTTGGAAACGGCTCATCTAAAGAATACGCCCTTATACCACTTGATCTAATTTGAAAAACACAATCATCAAGATCACAGTTATTTGCTATCCTTTCCAATCTTACTCGTGTTTTTGGCAAAGGAAAACTCATTTGTAATGCGGTCTTTTTATTAGTATATAAATCAATGTACTCTTCCCATTTTTCACTTATTGGAATTGAATAATCTCCTGGGTTTAAAAATGGTCTTAAGGCAGTTTTCTCTGTGCATTTCTCTGTGAAGCTAAAAGCTACTTTACCTGTTTTTTCAGTTCTAAAAGCTACTAAGTATATTCTAGGACGACTTTGTGGTACTCCAAAAAATGTACTATCTAAAATGACATCATATGGTTGGTACCCATCTTCCATCAACTGCTCGATAATTGTTTTATATGTATTTCCAGAATCATGTCTTTTTAAATTGGGAACGTTTTCAAAAAATACTATACTTGGTTTTTTACATTTAATTATCTCCATCAATTTAAAAAATACTGTGCCTCTAGGGTCGTTAAACCCTTTACATTTTCCCGCTTGCGAAAATGGTTGGCAAGGAAAACCCGCACAAATCATATCAAAATCGGGCAGTTCATCAGCTTTTATGTCAAACAAATCTTTTGAATCAAATTTGTGCCCAAAATTATTCAAATATGTAATTTCGCAACTGTCGTTGATTTCATTTGCATATACCAATTCTGCATCCAAGCACGATTGTTCTATTCCAAGTCGAAAACCACCAATTCCTGTGCAAAACTCAGCGTATTTTATCATTTAATGCCCCCTCTCTCATTGACATCCATTCAGATAATCAATCACCGTTTTAGCTACTGCTTCGGCAAGTTTGCATGGTACAGCGTTACCTATTTGTGTATATATCTTTCCTTTATTTCCTTTAAAAATATAGTCATCAGGGAAAGTCTGTATTCTAATTGCCTCATTTATGGTAATTCTTCTAAGACGTCCAGGAGCTTCTTTAAATTCAGGTACAATAGAACCATCCACAAGACCTTTATGATAATCCACAACCCAATCCTCTTTCGCATCTCCATAAAGATACTCCTCATCTACAAACGGGGTCTTATTCCCCCCCATTGATGCAGGTAAAGTATTAGCATATTCATCTACATTAATAGGCCTTCCTTGACCATTAAAATACATCCCCGAATAAGGAGATTTTCTCATAATTGGAGACGTTGCAAATGTGATTTTTGCTGTGCAAGTATTTGGGTTCTTGTCTGTTCCTGCTTTGCCTAAGGATGCTAACAGTTCTCGAATTGTAGGTGCTATTGTTTTATGCTTATCAAACAAATTTCTCATATGATATTCAAAGAATGGATCACCGCAATCTTTAATTCCTATAAAAAAAACTCTTTCTCTCTTTTGTGATACTCCATACTCTGTAGCATTCAAAACGAAGGGTACACATAAGTATCCAAGTTTTGATGCCCTATCAAGATATTTTTTTCTGACAGACTCCCACTTTTCTAACACACCTAATGCTTTAACATTTTCCATAACAAAAGCCTTAGGTTTCACTTTTTCAACAACATCTAAAAAAGTGAAAATAAGTTTGCTTCTTTCATCATCTGGGTTCATTTTTCCGGCAACCGAAAATCCTTGACATGGAGGGCCACCAAAAACTAAATCGGCGCCTTCATATCTATCAATTGTATCAAGCTGATTATATATATCATCATTAACCATTACTCCAACAGGATGATTAGCATTATATGTTTGAGCAGCTTCACTCATCATTTCGTTAGCAAAGATTATTTTTACTCCAGCTCTCTCAAAGCCTATATCCATACCACCGGCACCAGTAAATAATGATACCGCTGTAAGTGTATTATTCATTTATCTTATTTCCTTCCTCATGAATTTTGAAAATCAAGGCTCTCTCCTTTGAATCAAAATAAATGTCAAATTTTGTTTTTCCTTTTTCCGCACCCATATTAGATATAATCGATTTTGGTAATCTTACTCTCATGTCTTGTTGCAAAATATATGTATCTAAATAAATCAATGTCTCATCCATTATTTTGTCTCCTTTCTTGTTAGACTAATTATAAACTATTTTTAGACTAAAATCAACCTGAGTATTTGTCTACAACCAAGAATATAGCAAAAAATCTGTACCAAAATACGGACAGATAAAAACAATATTTTTGTCTACCCAACCCCATATCAATACTTCTGTCTATCCAACTATAAAAATCTGCCTCTTTGCAGCTCTCAAAACGAAGAAAATCCGAGGACCCGGATTTTCTTCCAACTCCTCGGAAAAGCCTTAGATTTCAAGCATTTTCACACTATCAATTATGTACTTTAGTCAACAGAACCACTGTCTCCACATGCACTGTCTGACCAAACATGTCGCATGGTGTTGCTTCCTTTAACTTATACCCATGTTCTTCAAGCCACTTCAAATCCCTTGCCAATGTA
>ERZ780202.826-NODE-826-length-19620-cov-3.277179_pt1 | contig 19620 bp, 18 predicted proteins | sample MGYA00510978_ERZ780202 | MGnify/ENA primary metagenome ERZ780202 (study PRJEB29588, sample SAMEA2155689) | human gut metagenome | biome: human gut; feature: human-associated habitat; material: faeces | place: Denmark | collected 2008/2010 ...
AAAAGAAATTTTACATGCTTTTATCTAATATGTAAATCGTGTCGGCAGTGATTTTAATATTGAAGGAATTATGGACTTTGAGAACGTAAAAGACAGGGTGTGCTTCAAGCTCATTAATAAGGACAGGAATGCCGAGCTGCTTTCTGATATGCCTTATATAGAGTTCCTTGATTTAGCAGTCATTTTCTATGTGCTTGTATCAGAAGATGAAATGGGTACAGGCTCTATTACGATACATAACAGCCTGATGGAAGCATGGGGAACAGATAAGAAATTGCAAATGTCAATATAAAATTGTAGTTTATTTATCATATAAGAATGTAGAAAAACCTACATTCTTATATGATATTTTTATATAGTTTAATTCTCTTCAACCATTTATTTGCTATTGCTATCTGCTGCAATTACAGATTGAATCTGCTTCATAAGTGTATCATAGTTATCCTTATTGTCAATTCCTCCAAGCATTGGGTCACCTACAATATTACCATTTCTATCAACTAGTATAGTTGTAGGAAATGCCATAATATCAGAGGCATATTTACCTGCATTTGAGGCAGAGTCAATCGAAAGGTTGCGGTATTTTGCACCCTGGCTTTCAAGAATAGCAGAAGCCTCTTTTATGGCAGTTTTATTGCCATTGAATGTTTCGGTATTGATGCCTACAACCTCACCGCCCATTGACTTGATAGCTTCGTTTAATTCATTAAGCTTAGATAACTCTGCTACGCATGGCTTACAGCCGTTAAACCAGAAATTGACTACAGTTACTGCATTTTTTGAAAATAAGCTTTCATCAACAGGATTGCCATTAAAATCTTTACCGGATAAATTGCTGAAAGGTGATGTGGCTTCGGTATTGTTTTTCTTACTGTTGTCAGAAGCAGTCTTATCTTCAATTTCAGCTATCTGTTCCTCGATTTTTCGTATAGTATCAATATCTTCTGTAAGTGTCTTTAACTCGGCCTCTGTAAAGGAAGCTTTGTTCGATTCTACGGTACCAGCCAGATAATCAGCATAATTGCCATTTGGATCAACAGTGCTTTTATTCATCATGCCAAAGGCTTTGTTCCATACAGCCTCGTGCTTCGCAAAGAGCTGGTTTTCCTGCTGATATAAATCATTTAGTCTGGCATTGGAATTATCAGAAGCCTCTGTACCGGCTTTAGTTACGTTATCCTTGGTATTTGCTGTTTTAGCAGAGTCCTGTGTGCCACAGGCTGTAAATAATAATGCTATGCATAGTGTAAAAATAGAAATTAATGTTTTTCTTGTTGTCATAATTAGTTACTCCTTTAATAATAGTTATTTGTTAGTTAATGTTAATTATTGCTTACTATTGCTGCTTTTTTTTAGATAAGCTCTGCCCATAAGCTCATAATGGACTGCATCCCTAGGACATGCTTTTATGCACGCACCACATCGTATACATTCCGGATGATTAGGCGTTTTACATACATTGACATCCATTTTACATGCCTTTGTACATTGGTTACAACTGGTACATTTGCTGCTATCGACCTTAATACTAAGAAAGCTGACCTTATTAAATAATGAATAAATGGCTCCAAGGGGACATATCCATTTGCAGAATGGTCTGTAAAATACAATGCTTAACCCAACAACAGTAATTAAAATAAGGCATTTAAATGAAAACAGCTTTCCAAGTGCAGAACGTATAGTTGCATTACCAAGCGACAGAGGTATAGCACCCTCTAGAACCCCTTGTGGACAAATATATTTGCAGAAGAACGGATCTCCCATTCCTATTGAGTTCGTTATAAGCATAGGCAGAAGTATAACAAAAACAAGAAGGATGATATATTTCAGGTATCTTAGAGGCTTCAGCCTGGCAGTAGAGAATTTTTTAGTTGGGATTTTATGGAGTAAATCTTGAAACCATCCAAACGGACACAAAAACCCACATATAAATCTTCCAAGTGTTACGCCAAGCAGAATAAAAAATCCAGTTATGTAATATGAGAATTTAAAGCTGGATGAGCCCACAACTGCCTGGAATGCTCCAATGGGACAGGCTCCTGTTGCAGCAGGACAGGAATAACAGTTTAATCCAGGTACACATACAGTTTTAGCGTTTCCCTGATATATTTTTCCTTTAAATATATTGGGAATATGTATATTAGTAAGCAGCGTGGCGGCTGCCTGTATCCATCCGCGTAGTTGTGCTATTTTATTTGATATTGATTTGTTGTCTTTTTTTCTTTTTGCTTTGTTTTTTTTCTTATTCTTATCCAATTCCAACACACTCCAGACATAGTTTTATTGCTTTGCCAAGTACTAAAGCTGCTTCACCCCTGATAGCACCATAGCTTACCATAGTAATACCAAGGATTAGCAGAATAATCTGATATAATTTTTTGTACTTCAAGATATTGTCGCTCCTTTATTTGTTTTCATGTCGATTCTTTGTTTGTGTATTTATTGACCATCTGACAGGGATTATTATACAATAGCTGTTGTAAAATCTTTGTTAAGAAAAAGGTGAAATAGAATTGAGATTATTAATAGTTGAAGATGAGAAACAAATATGTGATATGGTTGCAAAAAGCCTGTATGCGGCCGGATACGAAGTAGATACCTGTTATGATGGCATGGAGGCACTTGAGTATATTCTTGCAGAGAATTATGATTTGATTGTCCTGGATCTGAATCTGCCGGGAATAGATGGAATGGATATTTTAAGGGAATTAAGACAGAGTAATGAGGAGACAAAGGTTCTTATATTATCAGCAAGAGGACAGATTGTGGATAAGGTTGAGGGACTTGATGCAGGGGCTAATGACTATATGGAAAAGCCGTTTCATTTGCAGGAGCTTGAGGCGCGTATCAGAAGTCTGACAAGAAGGAAGTTCGTGCAGAAGGATATATGCCTAGAATGCGGCGGTATAAGGTTCGATACAATAAAGCGTGAGGTATATGCTAAAGGAAATAAGGTATCACTTACAAGAAAAGAAAATGGTATTCTTGAATACCTGCTTTTTAATATAGGAAGACCGGTAAGCCAGGAGGAACTGATAGAGCATGTATGGGATGCATCAGTTGACAGTTTCAGCGGTTCCATAAGAGTACATATGTCTTCGCTTAGAAGAAAGCTTAAGGCTGAGCTTGGATATGACCCGATTATTAACAAGGTTGGGGAAGGATATAAATTACGGGAGGAGTCTGATTGATGAAGAAAATGTCATTGCAGTGGAGACTTACATGCATAATTACAATATATATTGCACTTATATGTGGTTGTCTGACAATGTTTATATATAGAAATGGTGTGTATTACATTGATTCATTGCAGGAGGCTGTTGAAGCCCAGGGGGATAATAAGGGTGATGATTCAGAACAGATATATATAAGTATTCCAGAGGATAAATGGGATGAATTTGCAAATGATTTTTCTGTCCAGGTGTACAATAATAAGGCAGATTATAAAAGAAATAGTTTAATAATTTCAGTGTTACTTGCGCTTCTTGGAGGCGGTGCTACATATTTTATAAGTGGACGGGCACTTAAACCAATTGGTGAGTTCTCTGATAAAATTGAAGAGGTGCAGTTACAGAATCTGTCCGATTCTCAGATAGAAGAAAACCAGGTTAAAGAACTGAACAGACTTAGTGTTTCATATAATAAGATGCTAGAACGTCTATCGGAGGCATTTAAGATACAGAGGCAGTTTACTGAGAATGCGGCACACGAGCTTCGGACTCCATTATCATTAATGCAGATTCAGCTTGATTTATATAATTCTGGCAAGCATCCAGGTAATGATGCAGATACCATACAGACGATAAAGATGGTTACTGAACAGAATGAAAGACTTAGTAAAATGGTAAAAACACTCCTTGACATGAGCGAGCTTCAGACAGTGGGACGTGATGAGACAATTGTAGTTAATGCACTTGTTGATGAGGTATTGGCGGATCTGGAGCCACTTGCACAGGAAAAGAATATAAAGCTTACTGGAAAATGTAAGGATGTAAATATGGTCGGAAGTGATATACTTATATACAGGCTTGTATATAATCTTGTTGAGAATGCCATAAAATATAATCATTCAGGTGGACAGGTCATTGTAGAGGCATATCAGAAGGAAAAGCAGGTTTATCTGTCAGTAGAGGATACGGGAAGCGGAATTCCGGAGGAACTTAAGGAACGTGTGTTTGAACCTTTCTTTCGCGTAGATAAATCAAGAAGCCGTGAGCTTGGTGGTGTTGGTCTTGGACTTGCGCTTGTTAATGAAATTGTGCGGGTACACGATGGCAGTATTGCAATCAGGCCTAACCCATCAGGAGGAACAATAATAGAAGTGCAGTTTGCAGTTAACAGAACAACAGCTTAAGCTGTCTAGACATACAGTCTATTAAATAAAATACATACAATAAAGTAGTGATTAAAGTAGTAATTATTACTATTTTATTGACTTATTTACATAATTTTTAATTTGAAATTGATATCAGGGCAGCCGGTAGGTATGCTGTACTCGCTTATAATCTTCAAAAGTGAATATGTCTTCTACTGTAGTATTAAACACTTTTGCAATATCCATAGCCAGCTTTAAAGAAGAATTATACCTGCCATTTTCGAGATTTCCTATTGTTTCACGTCGGACACTTACAAGGCTGGCAAGCTCGGATTGTTGCATATTTTAGCGCAACAGTTCTATTAAAAAAGCTATTTGAGGAAATGAATGTTGAGATGTGTACAGAGCATTTGGATGCATTGACAGCTATTTTGATGCATAATAGTCTGTATAAATTCTGTATTGCACATTACAAAAGTGAGGGAAATAAGCCGTTTATGGCAGAATTGCATCCGCTTGCATATATGCTTATGCTTTGTGATGAGCTGCAGTGCTGGGATAGAACGGCTTACGGACGAAATTCTAAAAAAGAATTACATCTGATGGGATGTAATTTTGAGCTTTCCGGAAACAACATTAAAGCAGTTTATCTATTCGATGAGCGTGAAATGGAAAAAGTAAATTATATTAAATGGGCGCTGGGGCAATGATGGATGGAAAAAAGCAAAAGCAGCAGGGCATGAAGAACAGTACCTTAGCGATAGTAAAATTGTGGATGATTTGATGGATTAAGAATTTATAGATTATAAAAAACAAAAGGAAATAGATTTTAGGAGGACAGATAGTATGTCACAGGAATTGATGGGATTAGAATACCTAAAGAAAAAAGAAATTAAGAATATGAAGTGCGATATGAATAAACCTTTTGCGTTTATTAGTTATTCACATGATGAATATGACTCTCAGATTGTTATGAATGTGTTTAAGAAACTTATGGAGAGAGGACATAATTTGTGGATTGATATAGCAAATATGCCTGCAGATGAGCATACTTGGAAAAAGGCAGCTATAGATGCACTGACAAATAAAAATTGTAAATTTGCATTTTTCTTTAGAAGTGAGAGTTCAATGATAAAGAAAACAATAGAAAATGAACTTGAAACAATCAAAATCTTAGATCATATAAAATCTATTGTAGTTGTTGATATATGGCATGAAGATAATATGGATGCAGGTAGTTATTATAAGAAAGTAATGAATAGTGGGATGTCAGAGAATATAAATGTATGTTATTCAATATGTGGATATGTTAGCCCAGAATGTAAAGCCATCAGACTTGCAAGAGATGCCGGGAATGATATTTCAAAACTTATAGAAGAGATGGAAGAGGAATTAAAAAATATAGAAAATACAGTAACTAATTCAAATGATGTAAATATAGCTGAAAATGCTATTAATAATAATGAGAAAAAGGAAACCAGTAAAAAATATATAGATGAGGAGTTTAATGAGTCTGATGATATCAATGAGGATGAAAATCTGAATAGAAAGGAAGAAACTATTGAAATCGTATCGGATGGCTCTGTTATGCATATAAAAGGGAAAAATGGAATATATGATGCTTTCTATCGCAAGGATAATGATAAATATACAATTTTAAGAGGCAGCAGAATAAGATATAGTGAAAGTTATACACCAAAGAAAGTTTGGGAGCAAAACAAAAAAAATATTACAGCAGATGGATATCTTCTTTGTGATATTGGAGATTTAGTTATTTCTGCAGCTGCAAAGCTGATAGAAGGAATGTCTACTAATGGAAAAGAATTAGATGCTCCTGAGAGAATTATGGGAGAAAATGAAACATATTCTGTTACTTTTGATTCATCAAAAACTATGGAAGAAACAGATGGTAAGATGATAAATCCTAAAGAAAAATCTGAATTCTGCGGGGAAGACAGCTCAGTATTTAAGCTTATGGGATATGAACAAAAGAAAGATAATGCAAAAATGCAGGGTATAGTAGAACAAAATGCAGGATTTGAGTATACTCTTTGGGGTGATTTCCATACATCAGGTAAAATGGTTGACATGCTCAACGATATATTCGATTTAATAGCTGAAAAACATCCTGAAAAAATCAAGGATATTGCAGAAAATGATAAGATAACAGCAGTTGCACGAAAAACAGACTTAGATGAGAAAACTGCAAATATTTCTAAGATAAAACAGTTTTCAAATTACAAGGGCAAGGAACATTCTGTAGAAGGAGAAGTTTACTGTGTAAATGCCGGATATAATCGTGATGGATGCATAAAGCAGATAGAAAGGATGCTTATAGTGTGTGGTGGCAATTCAAATGATTTCAAGATAACAAAAGCACCTCATAAATCAACACATTCTGCAAGTAAGAGTGGTAAGAAAGATATAGATGAAATACTAAATGTATAACGAAATGAGGTATTGTTTTGAATATAGAACAGGCAGAGCAGCTGATATCAAGTAAATAATTTCAGCAGCTTAAATATTTTCAGGAAAAGACAAATGTTTTTACAATAGTAGGTCAGACTTCTTTCACTATATATGATAAAAAGTGATTCGGCAGATTTGTCGCTTAAGATGCTGTTTGATATGAATCTGGACAGAGTTCGTTTTGAAACGGAATATGGAACATTTATGGAACTTGCACTTCCTAATAAAGAGATACAGAGAGTATATAATACCGAGATACTTTCGTGGCTTAGAGGTACGGTCGATGATAATGTTATGGCAGGGCTTGAAAAGTCGCTTTATAGATAGAGATATCAGGGATATTGCAAAGTATGGAATTGCTTTTTATGGGAAAAAGGTAGAGATAGCAATGTAGTTTTAGACTTTTGTTTTTGATATAGTATAATATAACTATTAGTAAAGAGTTAATATCAAATAAGAAGGGGGTTTTTACGTATGCGCTATGTAGTATTGGATTTGGAAATGTGTGGCGTTCCTAAAGCAAGGAGAAGAAAGGAATACCACTGGGCAACTGAAATTATTGAGATAGGTGCGGTGTTGCTGGATGAAAATTATGATGTGATTGACAGCTATAAATCATATGTAAAACCTGATATAGGTATTATAGATACTAACATTGAAATGTTGACAGGAATCAGGAAAAATATGGTACAGAATGCACCTGGCATAAGAAAGGTGCTTGAAAATTTTGCGGGATGGTTTCCTGATGATGTCCAGTTTGTGACGTGGAGCGAGAATGATGAAATCCAGATAAAAAGAGAAATAGAGGCAAAACATCTGGAATTTGAGGGGAAAGATAAATATTATGGTGAATGGTATGATTGCCAGAAGACATTTAGTGAAATAATGAATGACACTAAACCATACAAGCTCGAAGAGGCGCTTAACCTGTCGGATGTGGATTATGATATTCATTTACACGATGGATTGGTAGATGCAGCTAATACAGCGCTGCTGTTTAAGAAAATGAAAACAGAAAAGGAATATAAGTTTAATACATATTATATTGAGTCAAAGAAAGAGCCGGAAATGCTTACAAGTACGCTTGGAGAGCTGTTTGGAGGTATAAAATTAGCCTGAAATCAGTTTTTGGCGTGGGAAAGATAGCAGGTGGAATATATGATAATAAATGGTGGATACTGTGATGTATATTAAAAATATAAATAATTACTTGATTGTTTCCATATAATCTAATACAATATTTATTGAGAGTTTTGAATACAATAAGGGAGGTGCCATATGGATAACAACAATTTTGGCAGTGATGTAACCGGTTCAGACAGTTCTGTTGACAACGCAGCTACATCACAGGGCTATACAGGTTCAGATATAGGCAGTAATATACCGGAAGGCTATACAAGTCCGGACACAAGTATTCCGCAGGGTTATACAAGTCCAGACACAAGTATGCCACAGAATTCCACCAATCAGGATACAGATAGTACAGCATGGAATTACACAACTCCTGATGTAAGCAGCATATCAGAAGAATATGCAGGAAAGAGCAGCACATCGGGCGGATATAATAGTGGATACACGGATAACAGCAGTACAACGGGCAGTTATAACAGTACATATACAGATAATAGAAGTAACAACACTTATAAGACTGGCAGTAGTTCTCCAAACGGCAGTTATACAGGGTCTAATTCCGGTTATAATTATAACCCGGGCAGCTCATCTGATGGCAATGGTGATATACCGGGAAGGGGTGCTGCAACTGCAAGCCTGGTTCTTGGTATCATATCTATAGTATGCTGGGTATTTACAGCAACTTCATTTATAGGACTTATAACTGGTATTATAGGTCTTATATGTTCATCGAGTGCAAAGAAAGCCGGCTTTAAGGGTGGAATACAGACAGCAGGTTTTGTATGCTCACTTATAGGTGTTATAGGTGGTGCTATAGTTCTCGTTGCGTGTGTTGCATGTGTAGGTATTCTGGGAACAATGGGAGCTATAGGAGAGCTTTAATCTAAGTTAAAGTATGAAAGTGATATTAGATAATATAGAAAATATTCCCGCATATGGCATACTGGGAACAGCAGGAGTCATATGCGGGATAGTCTATCTTTGGGTGATTACACGAAAGACAGGCGTTGATTTTAATGATGTGATATATGTATATGTGTGGTCTGCAATAGGAGCCATGGTGGGTGCAAAGCTTTTATATATACTTTTAGAAATTCCACATATAACTGGTGTGTTAAGACAGTATATAGCACTGGGAAGTATAGGGGATGGAAGTATCACGATAAAAGATTATGCAGTCGGACTTTTAAGAGGCGGTTTTGTGTTTTATGGCGGAGTATTTGGCGGACTGTTGTCACTGGTGCTTGTGTGCAGGTATTTCAGATATGACCGCGACAGTATGTTTATGGTTATTACACCAGCACTTCCGCTCGCACACGCATTTGGAAGAGTCGGCTGTACCGTGGCCGGATGCTGCTATGGCATAGAAACAGATGGAATAATATCAATAGTATATCATAATTCACGATATGCACCTGTGGGTGTAAGACTTTTTCCTGTGCAGCTTGTGGAGGCGGCGGGAGATATAGTTATATTTATTATTCTTGTATACATAATCTTAAGGAATTTAAATATTAAAAATGTGGCTTTTGGATATAAGAAATCGGGCAGTCATGTGGGCTTTAGCGGACATGAGGTGCTATATATATACCTTTTAATGTATGCGGTATTAAGGTTTGTGCTTGAATTCTTAAGGGGAGATGCGGTAAGGGGACACTGGCTGTTTTTCTCTACATCACAGTGGATATGCATACTTGTGCTTATGTATGTGATACCGGTATTGTTAAAGAGCCGGAAAGCAGGAAAAGCTGTAAGTTGTTAGAGGGTTATAAGGCTTGAAGTCACGACATTAATAATATAACTTGTTTTTTAAACATAATATTGATAGAATAGTGAAGTGTAGCAGATATGTATATAATACTATATTGCTAGATCAATCAGATAAAAGTTGAGGAGGTTCATATGTTCTGTAAAAAATGTGGAGCTAATATACCAGATGATTCAAGATTTTGTCCTGTATGTGGTACACCAGTAGACCAGAATATGCATAGTACAGCCAATACTAACCGTAATGCAGAGCTTGACTGCAAGACTACAAGTATTATAGCGTATATTACATGGATTGGTTTTATAATTGCCATGTGTATAGGTGACAGGGAGGGTGCTAAGTTTTATCTTAATCAGGCACTTGTGTTTAATATATTCTGTCTTCTTTCATATATACCATTTATTGGCTGGATGTGGGGTATATTTATGTTTGTATGCTTTATATTAGGCATAATGTCGGCAATATCACAGCAGCCAAGGGAATTACCACTTATCGGAAAGATAAGGATACTTAATTAAATGTATAATTAAATATAGTGATGTATGTGTCAGAAGTATAATTATAAGGCAGTCTTAGAAAGTGCAGGCTTTTTGAGGCTGCTTTTTATTTATTTAATTTCAAGAGTGGAATGAAATTTTATGGGGGTATGCTAAAGTCTCCCAGATAGAAAAATAGTATATTATTGTTATTTACATGAAAATTATGGTAGATAAATGTCGAATAATAGCATATAATGTATATAATTATATATTAATAATAAATTGCAAAGTAATGTGGCAATCAGAAAGTATAAGCCAGAAAAGGACTATAGTGTAAAGTATATTCGATAGTTTAACAGAACAGTGGCAGGATAAATAGTATGAAAAAACATTTAGTGATGTGCTTATGCGTTATATTATGCAGTGTCATGTTGATGGCATGTAAAGGCAGTAGTACAGATGATAGTTATAAGACAAATGCTGGCAGTGAGGAATACAGCACTACCGCTATGCAGACAGAAGCTTTAAAAGAAGCAGCAGAGGAAAATGTGCAGGCTTCGGATAATGAATTGTATAATGATACAGACAATTCTGAAAGTAAGGAAGAGCAGATAGAGGAGGCTGTCAGGGAGTATGGTGACAGGCAGAGAGTATATTTTGATGCTTCATGGCAGTATGGTGATAATGCAGTTATAACGGATGGAAGTGCGGTGATGTATAAAAGCAGCGCTAATCCTAACGGCATAGTTGTAGCTGTCAATGCAGGTCATGGTACGGTAGGCGGAACAACAGTAAAGACACTGTGCCATCCGGATGGTTCAGCCAAGACAACAGGCGGAACAACAGCACAGGGAGCAACTATGGCGGTTGCGGTGTCATCTGGTATGACATTTAATGATGGAGTTGCTGAAAGTTATGTCACACTCCGTATGGCAGAGATACTAAGAGATGCACTGCTTGATGAAGGGTTTGATGTCCTTATGATAAGGGATGAGGAAGATGTGCAGCTTGATAATGTCGCAAGGACAGTTATGGCGAACAATATAGCAGACTGTCATATAGCACTTCACTGGGACAGTGATGGTTTATCTTATGATAAAGGATGTTTCTATATAGCAGTTCCTGAAGCTTTAAAGAGTATGGAACCAGTTACATCGCACTGGCAGGATCATAATGCGCTTGGTGAGGCACTTATAGGCGGACTTAAGGATAATGGTATAAAGCTTAATGGACAGGGAAGTATGGCGATAGACCTTACACAGACCTCATACAGCACGATACCATCTGTGGACATTGAACTTGGCAATTCATGTTCAGACCACAGTGACAGCACACTCGATACATTAAAAGATGGGCTGGTGCAGGGTATTAAAGCATATTTTAATATTGGTTAGATAGATACATAAAAAGTTTGATAAAATAATTAATTCACAATAAATATATATAAAATGTTATGAATAGAGAGGAACAATGACAATAAGAGAATGTTACGAGAAAATGGGTTCAGATTATGATACAGTATTGGAAAGAATTCCAAGCGAAGCGATCATTACAAAGTTTGCAAAAAAATTCATTGATGATGCAAGTTATAGTAATCTTGAAAATGCTATGACACAGAATAATGCAGAGGAAGCTTTCAGAGCGGTACATACTCTGAAGGGAATATGTCTTAATCTTGGTTTTGACACTCTTTATAAAGCAAGTTTTGAACTTACAGAAAAGTTAAGAGATGGACATATTGATGGAAGCAAGGAGGCTTATGAAGCTGTAAAGGCGGCATATGGACTTACTGTCAATGCTATAAAAGAGCTGGATGTATAAGAATACGAGGAGTGTTCAGACAGGTTAAAAGAGAATTTGAACAGTTCTTTGAAAGTAAGGTAGTGTAGAATAATAATATTTTAATTATGATAATAGTTGCAAAATATTATTATTTAAAATGTTTGGAAGTTATTTATGAGTAAAACACATTTATAAGTTATGTAGGAGGGATGGTTATGATTGACTTACATTTACATCTTGATGGTTCACTTAACCCCGATAATATTCTTCATATGGCGGATATGTCTAAGATAAGTCTGCCATGTGAGGATAAGGATGAACTATACAGGCAGTTAAAGGTATCACCTTACTGTAGTAATCTTTCCGAATATCTTGAAAAGTTTGTACTTCCGTTACAGGTATTGCAGACTGGCGAATGTATAGAGTATGCTGTATATGAGCTGTTAAGGGACGTATACAGTCAGGGACTGTGTTACGTTGAGATAAGATTTGCACCACAGCTTCACACTAAGGCACATCTTACGCAGGATGAGGCAGTAAGTGCAGCAGTTAAAGGACTAAAAAGGGGTACTACGGACTTTGATATAAAGGCACAGCTTATATTATGCTGTATGCGTAATAATTCTAATCATAAGGAAAATAAAGAAACAGTAAGAATGGCTTTAAAGTATCTTGGAAATGGCGTGTGTGCCATAGACCTTGCGGGTAATGAAGCGGCATATCCGACAGGAGATTTTGCGGATATATTCAGGCAGGCTGCAAGTGAGGGCATACCGTTTACGATACATGCAGGTGAGGCAGCAGGCGCAGAAAGTGTGTGGAAGGCGTTAGAGCTTGGGGCAGTGCGTATAGGACACGGTATCAGGAGTGCATCTGATAAAGCACTTATGGATACATTAAGTGAAAAGGGCATATATCTTGAAATGTGTTATTCAAGCAATATGCAGACACACGCAGTTGATAAGTCTCAGGATTACCCTCTCAGGCTCTTTATTGACAGAGGCGTAAATGTTACTATAAACACTGACAATATGACAGTTTCAGGTACGACCTTAAAAAGGGAATATCAGATATTGCAGAAGCAGTTTGCATTTACTGAAAATGAGCTTAAGTCGCTTGCGCTGAATAGTGCATATGCAGCATTTTTACCAGAAGCTGATAAGAGGCTTCTTTATGATAAAGTTAATAGTGAATTTGGCAGATGGTTTAATGCCATTTAGCTTAATATTTTAATTTTCTTATATTTTTCTAAAGTTTTTGTTGAAATATGTTGAAAATAGATATATGATAGTCTATGACAATTTCGATATGAAGTTTGCAGGAAAGTGACTGATGTCTACCGAAGGAGTAACACTCTCAGGTGCTGGCGGCGTGCCAGTGCAACTGTAAATGGATCGACTCTCTGGAGATTCTGGATAAACAGAAGCCGAAGGTGCAACATATATGTTTCTTATGCATATATCAATCTCTCAGGCAAAAGGACAGAGAAGGCATAGATTAAGTAATGTGTATTGTATTATTTATTTGAATATATTATTTATATGTTTTCTACAAGTTCAGATGTTCAGGACTGTATGTGATACATTTTATATTTTTATTAATATATGTATATACAGACCGGCATAATCTTAAACATTATGTTTTGATGTATTATCAGATTTCCACAGTAGTTATATAAACGGATAATTGTCGCATAGATATGTACAGACAATGATTAATGGCAGAGTGTGTTATTAAAGTTCATTGTTTATGCATATTTATTATGATAGTGTCTTATATAAAAAGTCTTTAGGCAGAAAGAAATGACTATTTATATTTATGGCACTTATATCAGAGTGTGAAAATGGATTTTTTACATGTGGGACTTGTGTCTGTGTACACTTGACACAAACCCGTTATGCGCAAAAAAGTGTGCGCATAAATTAAGATGATGTATGAAAATCAGGAAAGGTAGTTAGGACATATGTGGAATTCAATTAATCAGGTTCTTACAGCGATTGACGATTTTGTCTGGGGTGTGCCTCTTATGGTGTTTATCATAGCAGGCGGTATTCTTCTTACCGTGCGCCTTGGTTTACTCCAGATAAGAAAGCTCCCACTTGCATTAAAGTGGATGGTAAAGAATGAAGAAGAGGGCGAGGGTGAAATATCCAGCTTTGCGGCTCTGTGTACAGCGTTAAGTGCTACTATAGGTACAGGTAATATAGTTGGTGTGGCAACTGCTGTATGCGCAGGTGGTCCGGGAGCGTTATTCTGGATGGTTGTCACAGCATTTTTTGGAATGGCAACAAAGTACTCTGAGGGACTTTTAGCAGTCAAGTACCGTGTCGTTTCAGAAGATGGACATAGTCTGGGTGGACCATTTTACTATATAGAGCAGGGCATGGGAAAGAAGTGGAAATGGCTTGCTAAAATATTTGCATTTTTTGGTGTATGTGTAGGCCTTTTTGGTATAGGAACATTCAGTCAGGTAAATGGTATATCAAGTGCTATTAACGGTTTCTTTGATGCAGATAACTCACACTGCGTAAATATACCATTTCTTGGAGAATATTCATGGTCAGTTGTAATAGCATCACTTGTGCTTGCAATATGTGTAGCTCTTGTTCTTATAGGCGGAGTTAAGAGAATAGCAAGTGTAAGTCAGGTTGTTGTTCCATTTATGGCTGTATTATATGTGTTGTTTGTTGGAGTTCTTGTTATAACTAACATAACAAAGGTTCCAGCAGCATTTAAGATTATAGTTGAGGCAGCTTTCTCACCTAAGGCTGTAACTGGTGGTCTTGTCGGAAGTATGCTTGTAGCCATGCAGAAGGGTGTTGCGAGAGGTATCTTCTCTAATGAGGCAGGACTTGGTAGTGCGCCTATAGCAGCGGCAGCAGCACAGACAAAGGAACCTGTACGTCAGGGACTTGTAAGTATGACAGGTACATTTATAGACACAATAGTTATATGTACACTTACAGGACTTTCTATAGTTATAACAGGAGCATGGCAGGTAGAAGGACTTCAGGGTGTTCAGGTTACTACATATGCATTCCAGAACGGACTTCCATTCCCAGCACAGGTATCATCTTTTGTGCTTATGCTGTGTCTTGTATTCTTTGCGTTTACAACTATTCTTGGATGGGATTACTACAGCGAAAGATGTCTTGAATACTTAAGCGGCGGTAATATGAAGCACGTTAAGATATTCCGCTGGATATACATTTTCGCCGTATTTATCGGACCATATATGACTGTAAGTGCAGTATGGACAATAGCTGATATATTTAACGGACTTATGGCACTGCCAAATATGATAGCAATATTTGCGTTAAGCGGTGTTGTCGTAAAAGAAACAAGAGATTTCTTTAAAGCAAAGAAACATTTAAAATAGGGTGAGTTTTTAGTCCGCACCATTTAATAAAATATTATGATTATTTTGTAGATGCTTAAAATGCAGATAATGGCAGAGCCGGTCGAATAAATATAATATATATTACAAATATAAGAAGCTTATGTTTTAATAATAGTATGGATAGAAGTTAAGACATAAGCTTCTTTTTTGAAATCTCATTAAATCTCATAAAAAGGTATATGTTCATTGTAAGAATTACACAGAAAATAAGAATACGGTATGTGAAAAATGCAGATAGAAAAAGTTGACAGTATTATGTTAATATGGCGAAAAAGCTGAAACGGCAGAAGTAGGAGAAAATTTTTTGGATGAAGCCTTTGAACTGCAAGAGCCGTTTGAAAAGGATTGTATAAATTTATTACTGGGGATAATGGTATCGTCAAACCAGGAATTATTTGACAGTATAAAGAATGGAGGGACAGGGATTATGAATGAAGTATTAAGAGAATTTTTTAAGGAAGAGATAAAGGCTGGCGAAGAACAGGCAAGAAACGAAGGAGTGCGGGAAGGGCACAAGGAAGGGCGTCTTGAAGGGTGCAAGGAAGGACGCCTTGAAGGACGCGAAGAGGGCAGGATAGAGACTTTATATACCGATTGCAATATGTCAGTGCCGGATATAGCTAAAAAGGTGTCAAAGTCAGAAGAATATGTAAGAGAGATAATTAAAAAAATATCGGCGGCATGTCTGTAGGAGCGATATTTATCGTCAGAAAAGCAAATATTCACTAAAAAAACAGTAAATCTTAACAATGGGAACAAATATATCAAGAACCCATATTACGATTTGCTGTTTTTATATATAAAAACGATTTCACCATAAAATACTCAAAAATCCCTATTATAAAATCTATTGCCTTATAAATATTCTTTGTGCAAAATCACCAAAAACAATATAAAAATATAGAAATAAACAGTGCTATATGCAGACTAATAAACATGGTACAAACACTGTAATTATTAGGGTTCTATACATTTGAATAAAATAGTTTACAAAAAGCAAAAATGAACAAAAAATGTATGATTTGTTAAAAGTTTACAAAAAATTAACATACAGTTAAAAATCTGTTGACACTAATTACTAATTTATGGTATTCTTAGTCTATCCAAAATAATGTAAAGTATTTTAGAAAAACTTAAAGATTTTCTGGAATACTTTTTGGTTGAAATCTGGAGATAGATTAAGGACCAAGGTTGAGAAAAAAATTAAAGAATTAAAAAGATTATAGGAGGAGACATTTTATGAGAAAAACAAAATTGTTTAAGCGTTCAGCGGCAGTTGTAATCTCAGCTTCAATGGTATTAACAAGTGTTAATGTTATACCGGAACTGAAAGAAGAAGCAAAAGCAGCAAATGCAACAACCCCGTTTGCAAGCTTTGATTTTACAAATTCAAATCTTAAAGAAGCAAATGGAAACGGAGAAGTTACAGGTATAGAAAACGGAGAGGCTACTGCTGATGGTTTGAAATTAACAAACGGTCATGCTACATTGCCAAATACATTGTTTAATAGTTATTCAGGTAACGGTCTTACTGTTCAGGTGAAATATCAGAAACATACTTCAGATTGGCCGGGTAATGAATGGTCAGAGCCATTATTTAATTTTTCAGCACCACTTGGAGATGGTGAAACAGCAACATCAAAGTCTATATATTGTTCTTACAATGGAAATATAGGAACAGGAAAAAATTTATATGGTGGCGATGGTGCATGGCTTGATGGAAGTTTTGGCGGAGATTTAGGAAAAGATACATGGCATACAGTTACAGTAACATACGATGTTGATACGAATACTGTTACTGACTATATTGATGGTGTGAAGAAGAAGAGTGCAAAATCTGATAAAGCAAGTTTAAGTGCTAATGATATTAAAAATTTTACAAATAACGCTATTGGATATCATACAGATGGTGGCTGGTCTATGTGGTCATTCTGTACGATTGCAAATATGTCACTTTATGATACAGCGTTATCAGAGGCACAGGTAATGACGGCTTATTTAGGATTTGATGCAACAAAGATTTCAGATGCTATAAATAAAGCAAGTGATATTCGTTCAGAATGTTATACAAAAGAAACAGCAGATGCTTTTAATGAAAAACTTGAAGCAGCTAAGAAAGCAGCAAGTACAGCAGGTGCAAAACAGGCAGATGTTGATGCGGCAGCAGATGCACTTACAGATGCTCAGGCAAAACTTGTTCGTAAATCAGAAAATCTTACATCTGATGTTTTAGTAAATACAGATTTTACTGATAAAACATCGACTGTTGATAAGACTGCAAAGACAGTTACAAATGACGGATATACATTAAAGGCTGTTGGTGATTCTGATATTCAGGATGGTTATATCAACGGAGCAAATGATGTATATACATACAATGGAAAAAATGGTGTGATTCTTGACGGTAGTGTACTTAGAAATACTACATCAGAGAAAGGTTTCACAATCAATGCAAAATTATCACTTAATGCAAAATCACTTGATGTAAATCAGGTTGCTGACTGGAGTGATGTTATCGGATTATATGATGATGATTTTGAATCAACAGATGCAACAACAGGTGAGACAAAGAAAGAAACAATTTACAAACTTAGAGGAACTCTTGGCTTGGCAATGATGTCACCAACGGGAATATTTGAATGGCCGGGTGCTGTTGCAAATACAGTTAAGGTAAAGGATGCTTCTGGTACAGAAAAGACTATCTCAGGTGTAGGTGGTGTATTATCAAATGGTTATGCCTGGAATTCATATCAGACAGAGGGATTAGACGAAAAGACAATTAACTATACGATTACATTAAATAAGGATGCCTATTCAATTTACATTAATGGTAAACTTGCTGCCACATATGCAAACAACGATGATAACTGGTTAGATGTTGATTCGATAATTAACAGCACAGATTCAATCAGATTTATGCAGACAACAGACAGTACCGTAAAAAAGGACTCTGATGGCAAGGAAATGAAAGATGCTGATGGCAAGGATGTAATGGCAAGATTGGATTTACTTGGTAAACTCTATGGTGTCCAGGTATATGGCAGAGCATTAAATGCAGCAGAAGTTGACACATTAATAAGTAAAGGTATTGATGTTTCATTAAACACAATCACATTCAAAAACCAGGCTGCCGATGCAACAATCAGTGTTAAAGATGCAAACGGAACAGAAGTTGCAACAGCCGTATGTGGAACAGACGGTTCAGCAGTAGTTCATGGACTTACAAAAGGTCAGACATACACATTCACTATCAAGAATGGTGAAACATGGACAAGAGAAGGCTCAATAACAGTTGATGCAGACAAAGTTATCGACGGTTGGGTAGCAACAGGAGTTAAGTTCAAAGAAGGAACATTAGAACTTAAGAATTCAAAGATTAAAGCAACTGGTGAAGTTAAAAATGATGTTAAAAATCTTCCGGCATTAGTATTAGATCCTGAGAATACATCAGAGAAAATAGAAGATTGCAAAGTTTCATATGCTTCTGACAAAGAAGAAGTTGCAAAGGTTTCTGAGGATGGAAAGGTTACAGCAGTAGCAGACGGTGAGGCAAATATCACAGCTACAGTAGTTACTCCTTCAGGAAATACACTTACAGCAGTATGCAAAGTTAAAGTTTCAACAACAGAAGTTACTGATGTTGCAACAGCAGTTAAACTTGACCAGGAAACAGCATCAATAGAAATTGGTAAGACGATCCAGCTCAAAGCAGAGGTTACACCTGGTACAGCACTTCAGCAGGGTACATGGAAATCTTCAAACGAAGCAGTAGCAAAGGTTAATGAAGCAGGTCTTGTTACCGGTTCGATCGCACATGCTTGCGCAGATACACGTAAACCTGTCAAGCAGGGATTTTTTGGGATCTTTGAAGTATTTACAGACACCATCGTCATCTGTACTCTTACCGCACTCGTAATCCTTTGCAGTGGAATTCCTATTGGATTCGGAGCTGACGCTGGTGCAGAACTTACGATCAGTGGATTTACTGCTACTTATGGAAACTGGATTTCTATCTTTACTGCAGTTGCTCTTTGCTGTTTTGCATTCTCTACGATCATTGGCTGGGGATTATATGGGGCTCGTTGTATTGAGTTTTTATTCTCCTCTAAGGTTATCAAACCTTTTATGTTAGTATATTCTCTGGTAGCCATTCTTGGTGCTACTGTGGATCTTGGAATGCTTTGGAGTATTGCTGAGACATTTAATGGATTGATGGCAATTCCAAACTTGATCACACTGTTCTTATTATCTGGAACTGTGGTAAAGCTTGTGAAAG
>ERZ780202.848-NODE-848-length-19237-cov-3.878167_pt1 | contig 19237 bp, 18 predicted proteins | sample MGYA00510978_ERZ780202 | MGnify/ENA primary metagenome ERZ780202 (study PRJEB29588, sample SAMEA2155689) | human gut metagenome | biome: human gut; feature: human-associated habitat; material: faeces | place: Denmark | collected 2008/2010 ...
TAGGCAGTGTTGTAAGGCTGTTCTTGAAGATCTGCTCAAAGCCGAGGAACTTGATGATACCGAGATATACGGAGGGGTGAAGTCTGATACCGCCCTTGTAAGGTCCGATAGCTGAGTTGAACTGAATTCTGAAACCTCTGTTGACCTGTGTCTTGCCATTGTCGTCTACCCAGGGTACACGGAACATGATCTGTCTTTCAGGCTCAACGATTCTTTCAAATACGCCTGCGTCAACGAGATCCTGTCTCTTTTCAACTACGGGCTGAAGGCTCTCGAAAACTTCTGTTACTGCCTGAATGAATTCGGGCTCGCCTGCATTTCTTTTCTTAACTGTTTCGAGCAGGTCGATAAGATACTGATTTTTTAACGCCATTGTTAAATCCTCCTGAATATTTTCGGCTCAAGTGCGATATACCGCATTTTTACGGATAAGCCCGGTTTTTCTGCGTTTTTCAGAAAGTAATTTGTGAGAAAACCGACTCTATCGGTAAGTTTTAGTACATTCTTATGAACTAAAGCCGTAAGTGTTTTTTAACTGCAAGAAAAAGTATATCACATATACGCAAAATTTGCAATAGTTTTTTTAAAATTTTCATAAAAAAGTTGAAAAAACTCAAAAAAGCACAATAATGACCTGTTTCACCGCATATTTACGCAAGTTTTGATTTATGTTATTGCAAAATGCAGGAATTTTTTACAATGTACTTGCAAATAAGCTTGCAAAAATATCGGTTTTATAGTAAAATAATATCTATACCTTATTTATGACAGCGAATACCGGTGTACTGTTCGATCGAGAATGAAACGGTTTATACCTTTATATAAGAAAAGAGGGATTACAGTGGAAAAAACAGCACTTAAAACAATAGCGGACAACAGAAAGGCACGTCACGATTATTTTGTACTTGAAAGTTACGAGGCAGGAATAGAGCTGACAGGAACCGAAGTAAAATCAATCCGTGAGGGCGGACTAAATCTTAAAGACAGCTGGATTTCAATAGATGATGGCGAGGCATATATAAAGCAGATGCACATATCGCCATACGAAAAGGGTAACATTTTCAATAAAGATCCCTTGAGAACTAGAAAGCTCCTTATGCACAAGCGGGAGATAATGAAATTGCTCGGACAGGTAAAACAGGACGGTCTGACGCTTATACCGATCTCGGTTTATTTTAAAGGAAGCAGAGTAAAGGTGCAGGTCGGACTTTGCAAAGGTAAAAAACTCCACGATAAACGTGACGCTATGGCTCAGCGTGACGCAAAGCGCACCATCGACCGTGAGCTGAAAATGCGTAACAGATAATCTTAAAATGGTTTGCCGGCTTTTTGAAGTTTTTTCAGAAAAATTTCAAAAAGTGCTTGACAAACCTTTTTTGATTTGATATAATAGATTATGCTGATTTGCGGGGATGCTGGAATCGGCAGACAGGCAAGCTTGAGGTGCTTGTGTCAGTATTGGCGTGTGGGTTCAAGTCCCATTTCCCGCACCAGTGTAAAGGACATTCGATTTTCGAGTGTCCTTTATTTTTATATCTAAACAAATCAGCAAATTACTATCATCAAAAACAGTCACGCTGGAATCGCACGAAATCTTTGATTTTGTGGAAGCGGAACTTGTTTCGCAGGTTGACAAAGGCAAGCCCCAGGTGCCCCAGTCAGTATTGGCGTGTGGGTTCAAGTCCCATTTCCCGCACCGGTGTAAAGGACATTCGATTTTTCGAGTGTCCTTTATTTTTATATCCGGCAAAAAAGAGAAAGCTTCAATACATTTATATACAGAATTTATTCATTTTTAAACAGCAGTTTATTTTTACTTATTTCAGGAGCAAAATCACCGTGATAATATTATCGGTGCCTATAATCGGCTTGATTACTCAGTATATTGATAAACTATTATCGAATGGGTTCTGTAAATATGTTTACGAATATAACAATTCCAACAGAAATAACAGTTTTTTATTTGCAATAATTACATTCAAATGTTATAATACACACTGAGGTGTATATTATGAGGATTTGCTATATAGATGACAATGAAAAATATCTCAGAGATTTTAAAGATAATTTCAAGGATGTATTATCCGGGCACGTCTGTAGTATCATGAAAACTCCGGATGAATACCTTAAATCAGATGAAGTATATGATGTTCTGCTTCTTGACATAGAATTCGGTGAAGACGGAAACGGACTTGATTATATTGACGATATAGTCAGAAAATCTCCGCTCACACAGATAATAATGGTCACTGCATATACAGAAAAATACATACAGGATGTTTTTCTGAAAAAGGATAACGTTGCGGGATTTCTTATGAAGCCCGTTACACGCAATGCACTCGTGAGGGTTCTTGAAAAGTCGGAAGAATTTTTGGAACGTAGCAGAACAACCATAATGCTCCGTACCTCCAAGAACAGTTTCAAAGCCATACGCACGGACGATGTGATATATGTCGAATCGGAAGGACACAATCTTAAATATGTCACAGCAGAAGAAACATATATCTGCACAGGAAAGCTTGATAATGAATTTGCCAAACCTCCTGCCGGGTTTATACGTTGTCATAAGAGCTTCTGCGTCAATATGCGAAAAATCAGCGGTTATAACGGCGATGATATAATTATTGACGGGTATCCGCTTATACCGGTGTCGCGTGCGAAAAGACACGAATTCCTTGCGGAATATACACGTTTTCTTTCAGAAAAATGATTATATAAATACAGAAGAGGTAGTGTGAAAAATGGAAGAGTACGGACCGTCGCCCGATAATATATATGCGTGGCTGTATCTTTTGGCGGCATTGCCTCAGCTTATGTATTCGTCGTGGGCTTATTCACGGTGCTTCAGACTTAAAGTACGGATGTGGCAATGCTGGCTGATAATCGATTGCATATCTCTGGCTTTCCTGGTACCGCAGACTATGTTCGGAGTGACCATTCCCGGCAAAACGTTGATTTATTTTGCTTTGTACTTCATAGCAATGTGGTTGATGTCGGAAAATTCAATACTGAAAATGTTGCTGTACTATGCAATAGATGTAGTTATGATGCTGCTGCTGGAATTGCTCTGCTACCGGTTTTTCAGTGCTGTGTCAGGCGGAGAGTTCCTGCTCGGCGGTGACAGATATGATTTTATGCGGCTGCTTGCAACGGTGATTATGGATGTTTTGATCATGCCGATTGAATATCTTTATTCATCGGTGTGGAACGCAAGGGTGAACAAACACTATGACGGCAACGGGCGGCTTAATCCCGGACTTTTGATTTTTCCGCTGTCACAGATAATTATGGTTGTCGGTCTTGTGATCGAACGTTCTCCGCTGCTAAGACAAATGAACGGAATTGACCCGTCCCTCCTTTTGGCGGCGGCGTTTATTGTTTTTATAGCGTCTGACGTTGTATATACATATATAGTTTCTGCAATTGAGAAAAAACGTCTTATTGAAAATGAGCTTAATTCGCTGAAATATGCCTATGAGCTTGAAGAACAGCATTTTTGCGAAGTGGAAGAGAAACGCCTTGAGGTTGCGAAGATACGTCACGATATAAATAATCAGCTTTATGCGATAAAGCAGCTGATATCGGACGGCGAATTCAGCGAAGCGCGCGATATAATAAACGAGCTTGAGGACAGAATGGCGCAAACAAAGGAATACAGTTATTGTTCGATACCGGTTGTCAATGCGATAGTTACCGAGAAATGCGTCGAAGCGCAGAAATACGGAATACGCATAGATACAGCGATATCTATTGATGATACACAGAATATTACACGCAATCATATATGCAGTGTATTTGCAAATCTTCTTGATAACGCTATCAGTGCCGAAAAAGGCTTTGAAGACAGTCAGTCGGATAAAAAGGTCATAACCGTTACCGCAGTGCGTGACAGACTGAATATCTATATAACCGTTAAAAATTATGTGTTAAAGAAACATACGGCGTTGAAACTTGATACGGCTACGCATGGATACGGTCAGCAGATCCTGCGTGATATAGCGAAAATCTATTCGGGCAGTTTTACGGTATCGCATAAAGGTGATGAGTATACAGGTACAATTGTACTCAAAATGCAGGAAGTCGAAGCAACGGAGCTGTAAAGGATATAGTGGGGAGAGATATACATTGTTAAGAAACCTTGATAATATATATGCCTGGGTAATACTGGCTGTATCAATAGTACAGATGGTGGTTACGGGTTGGGCGTATTCACTGTGCTTCAGGGTCAGGGTATCCCGTGCAAAATTTGTTGTGGTACTGGCGGTGATTTCAGTTGTCATACTTGTTCCGCAGATATTTTTAGGGTTTTATATACCGCTTAAGACGGCGGTGCTGTTTTTCGTCACCTTTGCTGTGCTAAGGCTTATGTCGGAAGCAAATACGGTCAAAGCATTTATATTCTGTGCGTTCGATATGATGATAAATGTCTGTATAGATATGCTGTTGCTTGGCATTATGGTTGTTATGAATATGAATGATTTTCAGACTTCAGAGGATATTTACACGTTCGACCGTATGATAGCTTCGCTTATTTTCACGGTTATGTGCATTCCGCTTAAGTATCTGTATTCTGTTTTATGGAACAAGATAGTCAACCGTACTGTTTCCGCAAAACTTAACCCTACGCTCATACTTTTCCCTTTAGCACAGATTTTTGCAATGATATGTATAGTTGCAGATCACGCAGGAAATCAGGACGTGCCTCAGCACCCGGTTTTGCGCAGTAATTCCACTATTATGCTGACGATTGCTTTCCTGACATTTCTGATTGCCGATGCGATTTATATGTATTTTATATCGGATATAGAAAAGAAGGCTTTGCTTGAACAGGAGCTCAACTCACTGAAATATGCCCGTGAGTTGGAAGAACAGCATTTCAGGGAGATTGAGGAAAAACGCTATGAAGTTGCAAAGATACGTCATGATATAAATAATCAGCTTGCGGCGATAAGAAGTCTTGTCAAACTCGGGCATACAGAACAGGCGGATGAATTGCTCAGCGAACTGGAAAGCAGTATGAGAGCAACCAAAGAGTATGAATATTGCAGCATACCCATCATAAATGCGGTAATTACAGAAAAAAAGTCCGAAGCGGAAAAGTACGGCATTACATTGGATACACATATATCGCTTGAAGATACTCACAATATAACTTAGAACCATCTTTGCAGTGTATTTGCAAATCTTCTTGACAATGCGATAAGGGCAGAGATAGGCTTTGATGATGAACATAAAGACAAGAAGATAATAACGGTAAAAGCTGTCAACGACAGAACAAATGTCTATATTACCGTAAAAAATAATATATCCGGAGTTGAAGTACCGAGAGATGATAATTCATCTCTGCACGGATACGGTCAACAGATTCTGCATGATATTGCGGGAATATATTCGGGCAATTTTACAACAATAGAAAAAGATGATGCGTATACCGGAATACTGATGCTCAAGATGGATATAAAAGCAGAAAAAAGTGACTGATACATGATTAAAGTTAATTACAGGCAGGTGCAAAGCACCTGCTTTTTTTGATAAACAATAGTTTTTTATCGAAAAACAATAAAAAACTATTGACAAACGGAAATCTGTGTGATAAAATACAGATAACAAAAACGATAAATGCGTCAGGAAAGGGCGGTATTATGAAAAAACAAAATTATTCCGTAATGATAACTTCAATACTTGTAAAGGCGGTATTCGTACTGATAATCGTATGCTGTATATTTGCCCCTTTAATTGTTCGGGTCTATGATAACCGCATATTTGCGCTGTTTGGAATGTCGGTCTATCTGCCTACGATAATCACGCTTTACCTTGCGGCGGCAGCAGCACTTGTGATAGTTACAGCACTTGACCGTCTGCTGTCAAACATAAGGCACGACAAGGTATTCACACCCGCCAACGTGAAAATATTACGGCTTATATCGTATTGCTGTTTTGCCGTAAGTGTAATCTTCATCTATTTCAGCTTTATAAGACCGTTTGCGTGGCTTGTGGTTATAGCGGCGGCATTTTTCGGACTGATACTGCGTGTTATAAAGAACGTCTTTGAACAGGCAATCATATTAAAGGAAGAGAACGACTTTACTATCTGAGCTGTGAGGTACTGATATGGCAATTGAAATAAATCTTGATGTAATGATGGCAAAGCGGAAAATCTCATCAAACGAGCTTGCCGCCGCAATAGGCATAACGCCTGCAAATCTGTCGGTGCTGAAAACGGGCAAGGCAAAGGCGATAAGATTTTCAACGCTTGAAAAGATATGCGAGGTGCTGCAGTGTCAGCCCGGAGATATTCTGTGCTATAAAGGCGGTGGAGAAGATGAATGAATACTATAATTATGCGGAAAACCCGGAGCAGTGCGGTAACGTTCCGCCGGTAAACGTATACGGCAGAGCAGACGGGCAGTTCGTACAGCCTCAAAGGCAGCTGCAAGGTCCGCCCGAAGCAAAGAAAGTATACGGCATCCGTGACTTCATATTCGCTGTGATGACCGTTATAATCGGCTTTATAACGCTGAAGCTGTTCTTTACCGAGGGAGAAATATTCCCGTTTGCAGAGGTTATAGCGTCGGGCTGGTATCACGTTATAGTGGCGACCCTTGCGGTTATGGCAGTAATATATATCGGCAAAAAGCCGACCGCTTCACAATGGGCGATTTTCGGCTGTGTGTTGCTGTTCTGTGCTGTTCCTGTGTTTTCATCGACAGGGCTTGTAAGATTTTTGTCGTGGGTATATGCCGCAATACTGCTCTGTTACTTTGCTTACAGCTTTATAACTTCAAAACCGCTGTTTTCGGACGGATTTTTCAGGGAAATATGCGAGGCTGTATTCGCAGTGCCGTTTGCAAACTTTTCCGCAGCACCAAAGTGCGTGGCTGTTCCTTTTGCAAATAAGAAAAAAGGAGAAAAAAGCAAAACAGCGTTATATATTCTGCTTGGAGTGCTTTGCTCAATTCCTGCCGTGATTATAGCGTGTACGGCACTTTCGAGCGCCGATGATAATTTCGGAAGATTATTATCAGGTATAACAGGCGGATTTTTCGACAACTTTTTCAGCAACGTAATAATTCTTGCGGTAAGCATACCGCTGTCGTTCCTGTTGTTCGGAGCAATGAGCGGTGCGAAAGGCAGAAAGCGTAAAATGACAGGCGACACAGGGAGAGCGGCAAAGGTGCCTGCTGTCGCAATATGTTCTGCGCTGACGCCGCTTATACTTATCTATCTTCTGTTCTTCGCCTGCCAGCTGCCGTACTATATGAGTGCATTCGGCGGAGTTCTTCCCGACGGCTACAGCTACAGCGGATATGCAAGGCAAGGCTTTTTCGAGCTGTGCGGAGTGGCAGTGCTTGACCTTATGGTGATATTTCTTGCCGGTGTTCTTGCAAAGAGAAACGAAAACGGCAGAAAGCCCGTTGCCGTAAGAATATATTCGGCGGTTTTCAGCCTGATCACTATACTGCTTATATGCAGTGCAATGTCAAAGATGATAATGTATATCGGCGAGTATGGGCTTACCGGGCTTAGATTCTATACATCGTGGTTTATGATACTTCTCGGCATAGTTTTCCTTGTGATGATATTGCACGAGATATTCCCCGGTATGAAAACAGTGGCAACGCTTTTCATATCCTTTACCGTAATGTTCGGTGCGCTGTGCTTTTGCGACCCTGACGCAAGAATAGCACAGTACAATGTCGAAAGCTATCTCAGCGGTGAAATTGCTGAAACAGATACAGGAAGCCTTGCTATGCTGTCGGAAGGAGCCGCTCCTTATGTAGAGCGTCTGAAAGATAGCGACAGTGCCTATTACAACTGCTGTAACCGTGTATTGATAACAATGAAGGAGAGCCGGACTTCCGGAGTATACTTTCCTTTGTCATTTACTTCTTTAAAAGCAAATGAAATATATGACAGGATATAATTTTTTGCGGGTGGCGATTTTTCGCATTAAAATGCCGATTTAGCTATTGACTAATTTTCAGCGTTATGTTATACTAATGTGAGAAAGATTATCAGTTTATCCACGGAGGTGTAATATGACGATATTCTATGAGTTTGAAGGTAAGCTTTATGCTAATATAACAAACAGATGTCCGTGTTCCTGCGTTTTCTGCATAAGAAAGAACGGCGACAGCGTTGCGGATAATGACAGCCTGTGGCTTGAGTACGAGCCTAGCTATGAAGAAATTATCAAGGCGTTTGACGATTTTGATAAGACAGGACTTCACGAGCTTGTTTTCTGCGGTTACGGCGAACCTATGGAGCGTGCCGATGTTCTGCTTGAGGTCTCAAAGTATGTAAAGCAGACTACCGATATGAAGATTCGTATCAACACAAACGGACTTGTTGATTTTATCAACCCTGCATTTGATTCATACAAGATGAGATATATAATAGATTGTATTTCCATAAGCCTTAACGCTCCCGACCCTGAGAGCTATCTTGAGGTATCACGTCCTAAGTTCGGGCTTCCGTCATTCAATTCTATGCTTAATTTTGCCGCAACGGTAAAAACTATCGTGCCTGAGGTTATGTTTACCGTGGTTGATATAATAAAGCCTGAGCAGATTGAGCAGTGCAAAGAGCTTGCAGAGGGACTTGGTATTCCTCTGAGAGTTCGTCATTGGGTCACTGATAACGAGAGTTATACCTGACAGGAGGGCAGTATGAATTATTCTCAACAGAGAAATTGCATAATGAATATCGTTGTATCAAATCCCGTCCACCCGACAGCAGAGCAGGTATATGATATTGCAAGACGCAGTTACCCTAAAATAAGCCTCGGTACTGTTTACCGTAATCTCAATCAGCTTGCCGACCACGGCATACTCAAGAAGATATGCAGCTCTTACGGAAGCGTACGTTTTGACGGCAGAACAGACCCGCATTTTCATATGATATGCAGCTGCTGTGAAAAGGTCTTTGATGTGGAGCTTGGTGAAATGATGTGTCTTAACGACAAGATACGCACAAAGTATGACTTTGATGTTACCGAGTATGAGATAAGCATCAAGGGTATATGCAGTGAGTGCAGAGAGAAGCAGGGTAAAGGCGAATCGGCGTGAAAGTCTTATATTATGTGTAAGTTATTCAAGTGCAAAATAATCAAAACGCTTTATAATTCATGTTGTCAATTACAGTAATTCGGTAATAATAATTAAAAATGTACCTTGCGAGGAATGTGAACAATGCGGAGAGATATTCTACACAGATGAAGTTGCCGAACAGCTCGAAAAACTTGTAGAAGCGGCAAAAGGTCTTTTACAGGATATTTCTGTTATCGACTATTCAAAAGTTGCGTAATCAATATCTGAAATTTTGAAATAAAAGTGGGCAATTTTGTATTTGCTCACTTTGTTTTTATGTGAAAAATTTGCGAAACGTTTACAATCTATTGCTTTTTCGCTCAAATAAGGCTATAATGAATAGGATAATGCAAAAAGGAAAGTGATATAATGCTAATCAGAATAGCAGGCACGGTCAGCGAGTCTATAGTAGACGGACCGGGAATAAGATATACTATATTTACACAGGGCTGTCCTCATCACTGCGAGGGCTGTCATAACCCCGAAACTCATGATTTTGGCGGCGGCAGACTTGCCGACACGGATAAGATATATAAGCATATTGTTGATAATCCTCTGCTCAAAGGTGTTACTTTTTCAGGCGGAGAACCGTTCTGTCAGCCAGCGCCCTTGTACGACCTTGCGAAGAAGATAAAAGAGAACACAAAGCTTGATATAATGTCGTATACAGGCTTTACCTTTGAACAGCTTGTTGAAAAGTCAAAGACGGACGAGGATGTTAAAAATCTGCTGTCGGTAGTGGACATACTGGTCGACGGAAAATTCATACTCGCCCAGAGAAGCCTTGAACTGCATTTCAAAGGAAGCCGCAATCAGAGGATAATTGATTGTAAGAAATCGCTGGAAACGGGTAATGTTGTAATTAAGGAGTTGTGATGAAGAAAAGAACGACAATTCGCATTTCTGCGTTTTTGCTGTGCTTATGCTGTGCTTTTTTTACCTCTTGCAAAGAGGACGATGGCAAGGGATATGTTTTCGGTTATGATATATCGTCAAATCCCGGAAGTCTTGACCCGCAGTATGCGTCCGACAGGGAATCATACCTTATAATAGGCTGTGTGTTTGAAGGCTTGTTCAGAGCAGGCGCTGACGGCAATGCGGAAAAGGCTATGACTGAAAGCTATACAGTGTCCGATGACGGACTTACATACACTTTTAAATTAAAGCAGGACAGATATTGGACCGATGTAAACGGTTTTGACAAGCAGGTGACAGCAGATGATTTTGTTTTCGGTTTTCAGCGCCTTTTTATGCCTGAAACCAGAGCGCCTAAAGCGTCTGAATATTTCTGCATAAAAAATGCGCAGAAAATAAACAACGGCGATATAACCGATGTTTCACAGCTCGGGGTAAAGGCTGACGGAAAGTTCAGACTTACAATAGAGCTTGAATACACCGAACCGTCATTTGAAATGCTGCTTACAATGCCTGCGGCAATGCCGTGCAACAAGGAATATTTCACGGCGGCACAGGGAAAGTACGGGCTTGACGCAGAGAGGACTCCGTCAAACGGACCTTTTTATGTAAAGACGTGGTACTATGACGCATGGAGTAAAAACAACAATAATATGGTATTGCGCTACAGCGACAAGTACGATAAACACGATGAGGTAACTCCGCTCGGTCTTAATTTCTTTGTAGAAGATAATCATATGACTGATTTTACAGACGGCACTTCCCAGAGTATAGTCCTTTCGGGAAGCATTGCAAAGGATTATCTTGGAAACAACTATATTTATGATGAATATTCAACCGCCGTATATGGCATTATGATGAATACCGAAAAATCAATTTTCAAGAGCGATAAGCTGAGATATGCGTTGCTTTTTGCGTCGGATAAGTCGTCGCTCAGCCTTCCGTTCGGCTATTCGGCAGCTGACGGAATTGTAGCGCCGTCGGTTAAAAATTCATTCGGAAGTTATCGCGATATGGCTGGAAGCAGGACTACAGTAAAGCCCGATGAAGTCAAGGCTTATTCTTCTTATCAAAGTGCCTGCGAAAACATTGATAAAGCTGACCTTCACAGTGTAAACATTCTTGCTGTACAGAACCGTGACGAGGAGATAGGCGAATCGCTCAGCGGGATCTTGCAACAATGGCAGGCAAAGCTTGGCTTCTATTGCAGTATATCATATGTGAGTGAGAGCGAATATGAAGAGAAAATCTCAGGCGGAGATTATACGCTTGCGCTTACAAGAATAAACGGAGAATACAACCGCCCGGAGGCTTATCTCGGTATGTTCACCTCCGGCGGTTACAAGTTCAGCGCTATGGATGACGCATATTCCGCTTTAATTCAGCAGGCAGCTGCGGCAAAAGATTCAAAGGAAGAATACGAGCTTTGCGTAAAGGCTGAAAAACAGCTTATAACAGACGGACGTTTTATACCGGTGGCGTATGTTACCGAATATTTCATAAGTACCAAAAATTGTGAGGGCGTAGTATATGATCCGTTTACAGGTCAGATAAATTACCGTAATGCACTATATTTTGACTGATAATATGACAATACGAAGAAAACCTGATAAAAAATACGGTCAACAATTGACTTTTACTTTACTGTATGATAAAATCATTGTAAGTGATTACAACATACAGAAAGAATTCAAGGAGGCGATTGTATGGAAGAGAAAACAGAATTACAGCCGTACAGCGTCCTTATGTCTGTATACAGCGGTGAAAATGCGGATTTTTTTGCGCAGAGCCTTGAAAGCCTTTATATTCAGACTTATCCGGCAGATGAGATCGTACTTGTCTGTGACGGCGCATTGAATAAAGCACTTGATAAAGTAATTGCCGGATACAGTGAAAAGTTTTCCGGCAGGTTGAAGGTTCACCGCCTTGAAAGTCACGGTGGCACCGCAAAATGTGCTAATACAGGACTTGCACTTTGCAAAAATGAATATATAATGAAGATGGACTCGGATGATATTTGCCTTGAGGACAGAGCAGTAAAGCAGATGACATATCTTGCAAATCACCCCGAGGTGTCAATACTCGGCAGTTATATTCAGGAATTCGACAGCAACACAGGTGAGGATATTGCAATAAGAAAACCGCCTGCCGAGAATGATAAAATCAGAAAGTTTGCAAAACGCCGTGCACCTTTCAACAATCAGACGCTTGTATATAAAAAGTCGCTTGCGTTGTCGATAGGCGGATACAGCGAAGAGCTTGAGCGTTGCGAAGATTACGATTTTATGGTTCGTATGCTGATAGGCGGTGCAGTAGCGGCTAACATTCCGGAAGTGCTTGTACGTTACAGGGTAACATCCGGAAATTTAAACCGCAGACGTAACTGGCGTAATACCAGAAGCTTTATTGCGGTACGAAAAAAGATAAGAAAGATGGGCTTCTCAAGTTTTATAGATTTTCTTATCCCCTGTGCAGGTCAGATAGCGTTGTTTATTATTCCCGGTTGTGTTACAGGATTTATTTATAAGAAGTTGCTTAGAAAATAAACTGACCCTTGTATTTTACAAGGGTTATTTCTTTATATAAAATCATCACCCCCGAAAATTCGGAGGTGATTTTGTGTTTATTTCTTTGTTGTTGCAGTAAGTGTTTTACTCCATGTGCCATACTGATTTTTTTCGGGATAAGATTTGAAAGCTCTTATTTTGAACTGATAGCTTGTTCCTGCTTTGAGTGAACGTACAGTATAGCTTGTAGTTGAGGCATTTTTTATTCTTGCAACGTGTACCCACTTACCGCCGTCATATCTTTCAATTACATAGCCTGAAGCTGTTGTGCCTTTGTTCCATGTCAGTGTAATAGCGGTCGATGACTGGCTCTTTACCTTGAAACCGCCTACACCGTAGGGATTTGTATTGGTAGAAGCAACTGAGGTGTAACTGCTTGTTGCTGTGCCTTTGTACGCTTTCATACGGAACTTGTAGTTTGCCGTTCCTGCTTTTAGTCCCTTTACTGTGTAAGTGGTCGTGGCGTTATTTTTGATATTGGCAATCTGTTTCCAGGTGCTGTTTATCTGCTGTTCGATTATATAACCGCCTGCTGTTGTGTTTTTGTTCCACTGCAGTGTCACAGATGTTGAAGTCTGACCCTTTACCTTGAATCCGCTTACAGCTGACAGCGATCCAGAGGGATTGATAACTGCATCTACAAAATTCTTATCATACCAGCCGAGCGTCTTTCTGTTGAGATGACCGTGGCATTCACCCTTGTCGTTTCCGTTATAAACGTTATTGTCCCAGAGTACGCAGGGTACGCCGTAGGTTTTGGATTTGCCAAAATAATACTTAGCCCATTTTACTCTTTCAACTGAGTTCCCGTTCTTGTTCGATGCACTGGTTTCGCCGATTATTGCAGGGATACCTTTATCAATAAAATGCGATTTTATTGTGTTGTACAGATAATCTACTTCATTTTTCAAATCATTCGTAAATTCAGCTGTGCCGTTTGCGTTAAGAGCAAAATTATAAGGTGTATATGCGTGTACCGACACGATAAGACGATTGGGCGTAGAATCATTCGGCAATTTGAATGTTGATGTTGTACAGCCGTCTATAGATGCGCAGTATCCCGGAACCATTATACATCTGTCGTTATTTTTACCGCCAGCCGCACGGATAGCGTTGACCGCTGTCTGATTGAGTGTGTTTATTACACTGATTGAATCACGGACAGCATTATCCGGATAGTTTACATTAAACCACCATTCATATTCTGTGCCGACAAGTCTTGGCTCGTTGAGCGTTTCAAATACAAGATGCTGGTCGTAGTCCTTGAAGTACTTTGCAACCTGCGTCCATATTGATTTTACGAATTTCACCGACTGTGTTTTATATGTAGATGAAGGGTAGTAGTATTGTGTGGATGTGTCATGGTGAATGTTCAGGATAACGTACATATCGTTATCAATGCAGTAGTCTACAACTTCTTTTACTCTTGCAAGCCACTTAGAGTTGATAGTGAAGTTGTTGCCGGTCGTGTGGTTGCCCCACGATACAGGTATTCTTATCGTGTTGAAGCCCTGCTTCTTTACAGCGTCTATCATCGCTTTAGTTGTTTTCGGGTTGCCCCACGATGTTTCGCTGTTCAGGCTGTTTCCTCCTCCTGTTGCGTCAAGTGTGTTGCCGAGATTCCAGCCTGTACCCATCTGGGCTGTGATTTGTTTTGCTGTTTTGCCTGTTACCGCAGCAGCAGAGGCACTCGGTGTTGCACATACCATAAGTATTGCAGCTGCAAGTACTGTAATAAATGCCGCAACAACCGAAAAGGTTTTCTTTGTTATTGCCATTTTTCTCCTTGCCTCGGAATTATAACATTCCGATAATAATATTCTTTATTTCGGAGAGCGGAGCCTGTTTTATGACTGCGCCCTCTTCAAAAGCTACGCACGGCATTCCATACACAACACAGGATTCTTTGTCCTGTCCTATTGTATATGCGCCGCTGTTTTTCATTTCTCCTAGACCGGTCGCACCGTCACGTCCCATTCCGGTGAGTATTACTCCTATTGCGCCTTTCCCGGCGGCTTTTGCCACCGAGCTGAATAAAACGTCAACAGAAGGGCAGTGTCCGGATACTTTTTCTCCGGGTTTTGAGGTTACATAGTAGCCGAGAGTATCCTTATGTACCTCAAGCTGTTCCGAACCGTGTCCCAGTATGATAAGACCCTGTTTCAGCCTGTCGCCGTTCTCGGCTTCCTTTGCACTCATTTTACATATTCTGTCGAGCCTGTCGGCATACATCTTTGTAAACCCGACCGGCATATGCTGTACTATAACGACCGGCGGAGTATCGGCAGGTAATTCCTGTACAACTTCTATTATTGCGTCAGTGCCGCCTGTGCTTGCCCCGATAGCGATAAGCTCCGGTCTGCCGGTGCGACAGACATTGTGTATAACGGTACTGACATTTTTGTGAACCGTTTTTTTTGAAAAAAGCTTGTCGGGGTCACTGCCGTCAGGAGATTGCATGATCTTTTCAAAGTGCGGCTTTTCCGGTGCCGAATGCGGATGTTGTACCGATACGGCACTGTCTATTAAGGAGTGCAGTTCTTTTTCAAAAGCCGCCAGACCAACAGCGCCGCCGCTTGCATTTTTCAGTGCGCTGAAAAGTCCGAAACGTTTCGGGTCTTTCAGTATTCTTTCATTGTTCGTTATAAGGATGGTGGGTATTCCGTTCAGTGCGGACGGCAGGCGAAAATACACATCAGCCATCAAATCGTTTATTACAGCACAGTCACCGTAAGCCTGCTTTGCCGAAAGAGAAAGCTTTCTGAAATCAGTAATTTCAGTGGTGCAGTCTTTCATGCTGCGATCCAGTATTGATTTAGTCACTTGGCTTATTGCTGTGCTGCTTCCTGTTATAATTATGCGAAGAGGCAATACCTCACCTCCGATTGCGGTGTATTACCGCTGTTTTACACATAGCCGTTATTTAAGCGGCTTGCGGTAAATTGCAGGTTTTATGTATTCATAATTCGTAGTATCTCTCGGTATGCTTTCGGCATGACCAATGAACAGATATCCGCCCGGTCTTAATACATCATAAAAACGTTTCACCAATGCAAGCTTGGTTTCCATTTCAAAATATATCATTACGTTTCGGCAGAATATCAGATCAAACGGAGCTTTTTTAAAAGGGATAGGCTCCATAAGATTGAATGTGCGGAAGATAACTTCACGGCGAAGTTCGGGTTTTACCTTGCATTTCTCACCGTCTATCCTGTCAAAGTATTTTTCTAACCAGCCGGGTGGCAAATCCGTAAGTCCGCTTTCAAGATAAACGCCGTTCTGTGCCCCGGCAAGAGTGCGCAGAGAGATATCCGTTGCAAGTATTCTTGTGTCCCATGAGGATTTTTCCTTACCGAGAAATTCGCTTATGTGCATAGCGGTCGTATATGCCTCTTCACCGCTTGAACAACCTGCGCTCCATATTCTCATCGTTTTTGTCTTAGCGTTTTCCTGCTTAATAAAAGGCAGGACGGTATCGGTAAGATATGTGAAGTGTTCGGGCTCACGCATGAAATAAGTGTGATTTGTGGTCAGCTTTATTAGCAGTCCGTCAAGCTCTTTACCGCTCCGGTCATTCATACAGCAGTCAAGATATTCATCATAATTCTTAAAGCCGCGTTCATACAGCATATTGCTGAGCCTGCCCTCGATAAGCGTGCGCTTACGAGAAAGGTTTATGCCGTAGCGCTCTCTCATAAAAGATACAAGACGGTTGAATTCACTGTCGGTTATTTTAAGCATTACGGCTCACCTGCCTTACTTGTTTTCTTCACTTGCGTGTTCGTCGATGAGCTTTGAAACGTCAAGAACAAGCTTTATGCCGTCGTTCATTTCAAGTATCGACTTTATGAATTTGTTCGAGTTTACACCGGTAAGGTCCGGTGTCTTTGATATATGCTGTTCCGTTACGGGGATAACGTCAGCAACGCTGTCAACGATAAGTCCGACAGACACATCGCCTGTTGAAACGATTATTATGCAGGTGCGGTCGTTGAAAGCAATTTCTTCCTTGCCGAATCTGCTTCTTATGTTGACAACGGGTACTATCTTACTGCGGACATTTATAATGCCTTTTATATAAGACGGTACGCCGGGCACTGCCGTTATCGGCGGTACTTCGATTATCTCAATCACGTCGGGTATCTCAATACCGTAAACCTGATCATCTATATAGAAAGTCAGAACTTTCGTGATCACCGTATTCTGAGGATCTTTCTTTGCATCCTCCATAGCTTTCTGAGTATTCAGAAGTTCCTGTAATTTATCATTATAATTCTCTGACAAAGTAAAGCCTCCGTTTCCTTAGCCGATAAGATTGTTGACATCGATTATAAGCGATATTGTGCCATCGCCCATTACCGTACAGCCTGAAAGACCTTCAGCCTTTATATTGTACTGACTGAGATACTTCGGGAATGGTTTTACAACTACTGGCTGTTCGCCTATCAGCTTATCCGCAAACAGGCAGACATTCTTTCCGCCGACATCGACAAGAAGCAGGATGCCGTCCTCAAGCTTTGTGACCTCTGTAGGCATATTGAACTTTTCATGCAGACGGAGGATAGGATAGCATACGCCTCTTATCATTATCATCTCGCCCTGCTTTGTATCATGCAGAAGCTGATTGTTTGCAACCATAAGGCTTTCCTTGATAGATGAGATCGGCACTGTGAATATCGTAGAACCGACTTTCAGCTTCATACCCTCAACTATCGCAAGTGTGAGCGGTATTCTGATTATAAAGCTTGAACCCTTGCCCTCTTCGCTTTCAACGGTAAGTGTACCGCCACACTGTTCGATATTACTGCGTACAACGTCCATACCTACGCCTCTGCCGCTGTATTCCGTAACCGTATCATTGGTCGAGAAGCCGGGCAGGAGAATCATGTTCTGGATTTCCTTCGTTGTATATTCGCTTTCGGGCTTTGTAAGAAGTCCGCTTTCCTTTGCCTTTTCAAGAACCTTTTCGCAGTTGATGCCTGCACCGTCATCTGAAACGGTGATGATAACTTCACCTGCCGAGTGCTTTGCAGACAGCTTTACAGTACCCTTTTCGGGCTTACCTTCGGCAATGCGGACATTTATATCGTCCTCTATGCCGTGATCCATACAGTTTCTTACAAGGTGCATAAGAGGATCGTTCAGGTTATCTACTATGCTCTTGTCAACCTCGGTCGTTTCACCTTCAAGAACAAGCTCTGCTTCCTTGTTCAGCTTTATCTTCATATCACGGACAATTCTGCCCATCTTCTGAAATACGCCTGCAAGCGGTACCATTCTGATAGACATTACAGTATCCTGAAGCTCGTCTGTCAGCTTTCTGAGCTGTCTTGCCGCCTTTGAGAAGCTCTCAAGCTCAAGACCCTCAAGATCGGGGTTTGCTATTACCATTGACTCGGTCGTTATGATTTCACCGACAATATCATGCAGTGTGTCAAGCTTTGACAGGTTTACGCTGATAAGGCTATGCTTCTGACCGCCGTTAGCCGCCGTTATCGCATTATTCATTTCAAGATTAAGCTCTGCAAGACTGCTGAACGATTCGTTGGAATTAAGCGTTACAACGATTGAAGAGCTTGTTATTACTGCGGAAGCTTTTTGGCCCAAAGGCATATTTGAGCTTGAGGCAAAGACTATATTTACATTGCCGTATTCGTTTTCATTGGAAGCGTTTATTGTATAAATATTGCCGTTGATCGTATCAGAGGTCTGAGCCGCCGCAGCGCTTTCATAAGGCAGCGAAATCTTGATCTTATTAGAGGAAGCCGGCTTACCGGTCGGATCCCCCGAAACGCCGAGAACAAAATTTCCGTTCACGTCGACAACATTTCCTTCTGCGTCAATAAGGGTCACACGCAAGTCTTCCAGAATATGTTTGTTGATATAACCGCTGATTATTTCGCTATCAAGAGGTTGCTCTTCCAATTGTTCGTAGAGTCTGCTGTTGTAATCTTGCAGTTTTGTATTCAGCAGTTCTATTTTATATTCCCGTTCACGTTGATACTGGTACGCAATAAAACAAATGGCAAATACCAGAAAGAGTGAAATAACTGAAAGGAACAGCTTCCGGCTGAAAGAAAGAAAATGTTTTTGAGTTACAGGCAGGTTCATAATAATTGCTTAATTCGGTATTATTACTTATTCAGCTTCAAAACAGTATCCATATCCGAGACGGGTGACAATACGTTTGCCGTATATACCTATCTTTTTACGTAAACGGGTGATGTTTACGTCGATGGTACGGTCGAGCACATACACTTCGTCACTCCAGATACGGGCCAGAATGTCTTCGCGTGAGAATACGCGTCCCTTATTCTGTACCAGTAGAAGCAATATTTCAAATTCTTTTTTAGTCAATGGCACTTCTTCGTCGTCGATACTTACTTTCTTCTTTGTGATGTCAATAACGAGCGACTGATAAGTAAGACGTTCGGGGGCTCTTTCCGTTTCCGTTGTTACCGTACGTCTTAATACTGCTTTCACACGGGCAATGACTTCACGCAGGGAGAAAGGTTTCGAAATATAATCGTCTGCTCCCAGATTGAATCCGGTCACAGTATCGTTTTCAGTATCTTTTGCCGTGATAAAAATGATAGGCACTTTTGCTGTTTTTTTGTCTTTCTTCAAGATGTTGGCCATTTTGAAACCGGAGATTTCTCCCATCAT
>ERZ780202.849-NODE-849-length-19234-cov-6.515199_pt1 | contig 19234 bp, 15 predicted proteins | sample MGYA00510978_ERZ780202 | MGnify/ENA primary metagenome ERZ780202 (study PRJEB29588, sample SAMEA2155689) | human gut metagenome | biome: human gut; feature: human-associated habitat; material: faeces | place: Denmark | collected 2008/2010 ...
CTCAGCAGGTAGAGCACAACACTTTTAATGTTGGGGTCCTGGGTTCGAGCCCCAGCTGGATCACAGAAAAGAAAAAAGCCTCTGCAAGTCAGAGGCTTTTTTCTTTTTGACAACAATTTCAATCTCCACGAAAATAACAGATGCCTTTAATTTAATCCATATCCAACCAAGGAAATCATTTCGACTGGTAAAACTCGAATTTTGCCATCCTTACCAAGCCTATTGCACCTTCGAAATAAAATCAGTCGTGTTGTCGGCAAAAAGTTAAATAAAGACAATCGCTCACTTTTTCCAAAAGATTTCGTACATTTGCAGCGTCTGACATTAGTGTCAGACTGATATATCTGATTTTATTATTTATATACCAAATCAGCAGAATTCTATTATGGATATTTACAAAGTCGGCCTGGATATCGGCTCTACTACCGCTAAAATAATAGTGCTGGATAAGAGTGAGAGAAATGTCCTTTTCTACAAATATGAAAGGCATCAGGCAAAAGTTCAGGAATGCCTACTGGCATTTTTCCACCAGCTGAAAGAACAGATGGGCGATGTTACTTTATCAATCAATATCACCGGTTCAGTAGGCATGGGAATCGCAGAGAAATACTCTCTGCCTTTCGTGCAGGAAGTGGTAGCGGCAGCCCAATATATTCGGCAGAATCATCCCGGAATATCTTCCATGATCGACATCGGAGGAGAAGATGCCAAAGTCGTCTTCTTCCAGAATAATCAAGCCACCGATTTACGGATGAACGGAAACTGTGCCGGAGGAACAGGGGCATTTATCGATCAGATGGCCATATTATTGGGAGTATCGATGGATGAACTGAACGGACTGGCTCTCCGGGCAACACGAGTGCATCCGATAGCTTCCCGATGTGGTGTATTCTGTAAGACGGATATTCAGAATCTGATAGCCAAGAATATACCGAAAGAAGATATCGCGGCTTCCATTTTCCATGCTGTAACGGTGCAAACCATCGTTACACTTGCGCATGGATGTGATATTGTTGCTCCGATATTACTTTGTGGAGGGCCGTTGACATTCATTCCGGCACTCAGGAAATCATTCGCCAACTATTTGCAGTTATCAGAGGAGAACGATTTTCTGCTGCCGGAGAAAAGTAATCTTATTCCAGCCTGGGGAGCAGCACTGGCAGAGAACTCCCGGAAAATGAAGATAACTGAGTTAATCGGACTTCTGGAAAATCTATCAGAAAAGGCATACCGGCCACAAAATAGCCTTCCACCTTTTTTCAAGGATGAAACGGAATATCTGCAATGGAAGGACAGGTTGGCACAATATAATGTGCAGCGGACGGAATTAACATCCGGAATACAACAGGCTACCATAGGAATAGATTCCGGCTCTACCACCACCAAAATAGTAGTGCTTGATGAAAATAACCGTATCCTGTACTCCTACTATCACGACAACAAAGGAAATCCGATAAAAGCCGTGGAAGAAGGATTGCAGAAACTGCATAAAGAATGTCAGGAAAAAGGGACGATCCTGCAAATCAAAGGAGGATGCTCCACCGGATACGGAGAGGATCTGATAAAAGCTGCCTTCCAGATGGATGCCGGTATCATTGAAACCATAGCCCATTACATGGCTGCCAAACATATAAATAAGGATGTATCTTTCATCCTGGACATCGGCGGACAGGATATGAAAGCCATTTTCACAAATGGCGGAATTATCAACCGGATTGAAATAAACGAGGCTTGCTCATCCGGATGCGGTTCTTTTATCAGCACCTTTGCACAGTCACTGGACTACAAAGTGGAGGACTTCGCCAAAGCGGCTTGTTTCTCAAAAGCTCCGTGTGATCTGGGAACACGCTGCACCGTTTTCATGAATTCCAAAGTGAAACAAGTGCTCCGTGAAGGGGCATCCGTGGCGGATATAGCGGCCGGTCTTTCTTACTCTGTCGTAAAGAACTGCCTGTACAAAGTGCTTCAACTTAAAAAGCCGGATGAACTTGGAAAACATATCGTGGTGCAAGGTGGAACCATGCGCAATGATGCCATCGTACGAGGTCTGGAGAAGCTGACAGGAAAAGAAGTATTCCGTAGTGATTGTCCCGAATTAATGGGTGCTCTGGGCTGTGCACTTTATGCAAAGCAACTTAAGACGGCCAAAGTTACAAACCTGGAAGATATGATGCATCAGGCCCAATTCACTTCCCGACAGGTTCAGTGCAACGGATGTGAAAACCAATGTGCCATCACCCGGTATACTTTCGGTAATGGAGAACATTATTTCTCCGGCAATAAATGCGAAAAGGTGTTTACCAATAAAGGGAATGTTTCGGAGAAAGGCGTAAATGCTTATGAAAAGAAAATCGAACTTCTGTTTGACCGGCAAGTAAATATAGCCGCTCCACTACTGACCATAGGTATTCCCCGCTGCCTGAATATGTATGAAGAATATCCCTTCTGGCATTCTTTGTTCACAGAGTGTGGCATCCGGGTATGCCTGTCGGATGCTTCGACGTTCAATAAATATGAGAAGGCGGCCAATATGGTAATGTCCGACAATATCTGTTTCCCTGCAAAACTGGTGCACAGCCATATCCAAAACCTTATCGAATACAAAGTAGACCGGATATTTATGCCGTTTGTCATATTCGAAGAAATCGATAAGCAACAACAGAACAGTTACAACTGCCCCATTGTGTCCGGATATTCACAGGTTATCAAGAATGTCCAGACAGATAACTTACCGATTGACCATCCGGCCATCACTTTCAAGGATACAGGATTACTGTATAAGCAATGCCGTGACTACCTAAGCACACTGGGCGTACAAGAGCAGGTAGTAAAGAAAGCATTCGACCATGCACTGAAAGCACAAGACGCTTTTGAAAAAGAGCTTATCGCCTATAACCGGCAAATAGTTGAAGAAGGAAATAAAAAGCAGAAGCTGATTATTCTCCTTGCCGGACGTCCATATCATTCGGACCCGTTGGTACAACATAAGATTTCGAATATGATCAGCGCTATGGGCGTTTATGTAATTACAGATGATATCGTCCGTCATCAGGATATTCCACTGAAGGAGGTGAATTTTCTGGCTCAATGGGCATTTACCAACCGTATTTTGAAATCAGCCAAATGGGCAGCGCAGCAGGGAAATCACGTGCAATATATGCAGCTGACTTCTTTCGGATGTGGACCGGATGCCTTTCTGATAGACGAAATACGCACTTTACTGAAGCAGTACAATAAAAATCTTACTTTATTGAAGATAGACGACGTTAGTAACACCGGTTCTATCAAGCTGCGTGTACGTTCGCTGGTAGAGAGTCTGCACATCAGTTTGCAACAAGCTGAAGAGAGACAGGTACAGAAACCTTTATCTCTCCCTCTTTTCACCAAAAAGGACAGAAAGAAGAAGATTATCGCCCCATTCTTCACCCCTTTTATATCACCACTTATTCCTTCCATTTTTAAAGTGGCAGGATATGAAATGGAGACTCTGCCCATAAGCGATGAATGTTCGTGCGACTGGGGTTTGAAGTATTCCAACAATGAAGTTTGCTATCCGGCCACACTGATTGTGGGTGACATCGTGAAAGCTTTTAAGGAAGGACGATATGACCCGGACAACACTTGTGTAGCCATTACGCAGACGGGAGGGCAATGCCGTGCCAGCAACTACATCTCTTTAATAAAAAAAGCATTGATAGAAAACGGATACACTCATACTCCCATTCTGTCAATAGCATTCGGCAGCGGAATAGATAATCAGCAACCGGGCTTCAAAGTAAATTGGCTGAAAGTATTGCCAATAGCGCTTGCCGCTGTTCTATACAGCGACTGCATAGCTAAATTCTATTACGCCGCCGTTGTTCGTGAGAAAAAGCCGGGACAGGCAGCTAAATTAAAAGATATGTACCTGGAAGCGGCAAAGCCTCTTATCCTAAAAAACAGACCGGAAGATTTGCTCAGTTATTTATCTCTGGCAGTTGACGAATTCAATCAGATCTGTCAGCAAAAATCATGCCCTAAGGTGGGTGTGGTAGGAGAAATCTTCCTAAAGTTCAATCCTTTTGCACAAAAAGATATCACCACATGGCTCATAGACAGAGGTATAGAGGTGGTTCCTCCATTGATGACAGACTTTTTCATGCAAAGCTTCGTCAATATGAAAGTAAACCAGGATAGTCATATAAAAAAGAAATATATTCCTGATTTCGCTATCGACTGGCTTTATGGAAAAGTTCAGAAACAAATTGATAAAATCAACAAGATAGGAAAAGCCTTCCTGTACTTTCAACCCTTTGAAAATATTTACGAGAAAGCGGAAAAAGCCAAGCAGGTTATATCGCTGAACACGCAGTTCGGTGAAGGCTGGCTGATTGCCGGAGAGATGTCGTCTTTTGCCAGTCAGGGTATTAATCATGTCATCAGTTTGCAACCATTCGGGTGTATAGCTAACCATATTGTGGAAAAGGGAATAGAAAAACGTATAAAGTCTGTCTACCCTCAGATAAATATATTATCTTTAGATTTTGACAGTAGCGTCAGCGATGTGAATATCACCAATCGCCTGTTACTTTTTGTTGATAACATAAAATAAATAAGACCATGGGAGCTACAGAAAACAATGAGTTGGAATATCAAATAATTGAAACAGCGAAACAGCTTTTTATAGAAAAAGGCTTCGTTGAAACCAGCATGAGTGATATTGCCGCAAAAGTAGGAATAAACCGTCCTACCCTACACTACTATTTCAGGACAAAAGACAGAATGTTTCAGGCTGTCTTCGGTTCGATAGTGATGTCGCTATTACCGAAAGTACAGGAAATAATACAGCAGGAACTGCCGTTCATAGATCGCGTAAGTCTTATATTGGATAAGTATATAACACTCTTCACCGAAAACCCTGACATGCCAAAGTTTATATGCGGGGAAATACAGCGCGATGTCAACCACCTGCTTGATGCAGCTAAGGAAATGCAGTTTGAAGAGACGTTCCTAATTATAAAGGAACGACTGCTCATGGAAATGGAAGCAGGCAGACTAAAGAAAGTACCCATACATACAATATTCATAACTTTCTATGGTTTACTTACTTTTCCTTTGATTACAAAAAATTTGATCACCAGCATATTCCTGAAAGATACTACTGATTTTTCGGTTTTTATGCTGGAGTGGAAGCAATATATTCTTTTTCACTTGATGAATTTGCTGGGTATTGAGAAGGAAAATTGATTGTTACTCATATACATAACCGATAAAAAAGTATAGTATGAAAACGCTTCGAATTATTTTCTCCTTATTGCTGATAACTGCAATGAGTATGCCTACTCTTTCGGCACAAACTAAGAAAGAGAAAAAAGAACTGAAGAAGCAGGCCGTTGAAAAACTGGTCACATCCGGGAAGTATAAAATAAATGTAAACAGAGCTCTTCCTGCACGAGGACGGTCTGTTACACTAACTTCACCGTACTCTGTGGAAATAAGAAATGATTCCGTTATATCTTATCTGCCTTACTATGGGCGTGCTTACTCTATTCCTTATGGCGGTGGAGAAGGGCTAAACTTTAAAGCTCCACTCACCGACTATAAGTTGGAGTGGGACAAGAAGGAAACAGCCAAGATAAAGTTCTCTGCACGAAGTGAGGAGGATAAGTTCGATTTCAGTATAGACGTTTTCAGTAATGGATCATCTACGATATTCGTGAATATGCAGAACCGTCAGTCCATCAGTTTCCAGGGAGAACTGGATATGCCGGAAAAAATCAACCAATGATTACCTTTGTACATGATATCTTTTTAAATTTATGTATAAAGAATACCAACCCTGCGCACTACTCTCTCCCTATATAGACAAGTATTGGGAATTCAAAGGGAATCCGGAGTACGGAATGCGTATCAACATACTTCCTGATGGATGTACAGACTTTATCTTCACCCTTGGGGAAGCAACACAAGCGGTAAATAGCAGTCTGACCATGAAGCCTTATCGTGCTTATTTTATAGGTCCGATGAATAGCTATTCGGAATTGGTAGCGTATGCGGAAACGGTTCACATGTTAGGGGTTCGCTTCCTACCTTGTGGACTATCCCGTTTTATCCGTCTGCCACTGCACGAACTGACTAACCTGAGAATCAGTGCAGACGAGGTAACCTGCTTTTTCGATACTTCTTTTGCAGAAAGGCTATGCGAAGAAGACTGTTTAGAAAATAGGGTAAAGATCATAGAAGAATTATTTATCAAATCTCTTTATAAACACGACTTGCCGATAGATCCGCAGATTGTATTTGCAATAAAACAGATTAATCGGCATCAGGGAAAACTGCCCGTGCAGTCATTGATGGAGGATATTTGTCTGTGCCAGCGACAATTTGAACGCAAATTCAAGATGAACACAGGTTATACCCCGAAAATATACAGCAGAATCATGAAATTCAAGAACGCGGTGGATTTATTAAGGGGCACTACCAGTGACAATCTGCTCTCTACTGCTATCCATGCAGGCTATTATGACGTGCCGCACCTCTCAAGAGAAATTAAAAGGTTATCCGGCAATACTCCCTACTCTTTCCTTTCTATTCCTCTGACAGAAGAAGATGTCACACTGACTTACGTAGAAGCATAAATGTCGTTTTTGTACAATGCAGGAATATCTCCGACTACCTATATTTGCACCATTCAATTAACAAAACAAATTCTGCATTATGGAAACAATGAGAGAAAAAGCCGCACAAATGTTGCGCGAAAGTGAAGTAGTCGTTCTGACCTCAGTAAATAAAGAAGGATATCCACGCCCCGTACCTATGAGTATGGTTAAGTCCGAAGACATTTCAACAGTATGGATGTCAACCGGAAGCGACTCCGTGAAGACCGAGGATTTTCGCAAGAATCCGAAAGGCGGACTATGCTTCTATGCACAGGGAAACAGTGTTTGCATGACAGGTGATGTGGAAGTAATCACAGACCAAAATGTAAAACAAGAGCTTTGGCAAGACTGGTTCATCAATCATTTTCCCGGCGGACCGACCGATCCCAACTATGTAATACTGAAATTTACAGCAAACCACGCCACTTACTGGATTGACGGAAAGTTCATCCACAAGAAAGTTTAATGGAACCCTGTCGAAGGAATTCAACTCAATAGACAGAAAAGCGACCGGCAGCGTGGTTATTAACAAATAATCCGTAAATTTGCAGCCCGAAATTTAGAGACTGTAAAGAATGCAAGGAACAAAGAATCTGACTAAAGGTCCCATTAACCGCCAACTATTCAATCTGGCGATGCCCATTATGGCTACCTCGTTCATCCAGATGGCATACAGCCTGACGGACATGGCATGGGTAGGCCGTATAGGTAGTGAAGCTGTTGCCGCCGTTGGTGCAGTGGGAATATTGACGTGGATGTCCGGTTCCATAGCCTTGCTAAATAAAGTAGGTTCGGAAGTCAGCGTAGGACAATCCATAGGTGCGCGCAACGAACAGGATGCCCGGCAGTTTGCTTCGCACAACATCAGTATTGCCTTGCTCATCTCCATCTGCTGGGCTGCTTTGCTATTCTTGTTTGCCAATCCCATCCTGCGTATATTCGAACTGAAAGAGCATATCACGGAAAATGCCGTGACTTACTTGCGTATTGTCTCAACAGGACTACCGTTCGTGTTTCTGTCCGCAGCCTTCACCGGAATATACAATGCGGCAGGACGAAGCAAAACACCCTTCTATATCAGCGGCACAGGATTGATTATGAATATCATACTCGATCCGCTTTTCATCTTCGGTTTCGGCTGGGGAACGGTAGGTGCAGCACTTGCCACATGGCTGGCCGAGGCTACGGTATTCGGTATATTCATCTATAAGCTACGCTATAAAGACGATCTGTTAGGTGGATTTCCCTTCCTGACACGTCTCAAAAAGAAATATACCCGGCGTATATTCAAGTTGGGACTTCCGGTTGCCACACTGAATACTTTGTTCGCTTTTGTCAATATGTTCCTTTCACGTACAGCTTCGGAACAAGGTGGACACATTGGTCTTATGGCCTTTACCACCGGAGGACAAATAGAAGCCATCACCTGGAATACTTCACAAGGCTTCTCTACCGGACTAAGCACTTTCATTGCACAAAACTATGCCGCCGGAGAGAAGTCGAGGGTAAAGAAAGCCTGGTACACTACATTATGGATGACGTCCATATTCGGCACACTATGTTCGCTGCTGTTTATCTTTTTCGGAAGCGAGGTATTCTCTATCTTCGTACCCGAACCGGAAGCATTTCGCGTAGGTGGTGACTTCCTGCGCATAGACGGTTATTCACAACTCTTCATGATGCTGGAAATCACCATGCAAGGGGTCTTCTACGGATTAGGAAGAACGATTCCTCCTGCCATCATCAGTATATCATGCAACTATATGCGTATTCCCGTAGCACTGTTCCTGGTACACATGGGAATGGGCGTAGACGCCATATGGTGGGCTGTAAGTGCAACAACTATTGCCAAAGGAATTATCCTTACCGCGTGGTTTATATTGATAAAGAGAAAAATACTCTAAAAATGCAGAACAAAAGACCTAAACATAATTACAATAGAATTGTTATATAACTAACTTTGCATTACAAACATAGTAACATTTTAAAAGAATTAAGTATGAAAAAGATTAAGATTAGTGTACTGCTATTGAGCGGTGCCATATTATTAGGAAGTTGCAGCACAATGAATAACACTGCCAAAGGTGGTGTGATAGGTGGTGGATCGGGCGCTGCTGCCGGTGCCATTATCGGTGGATTGATCGGTAAAGGTAAGGGTGCGGCTATTGGTGCAGCAGTAGGTGCAGCAGTAGGTACGGGTGCAGGTGTTGCCATCGGTCATAAGATGGATAAGAAAGCTGCCGAAGCTGCCAAGATTGAAGGCGCACAGGTAGAGAAAGTAACAGATACCAATGGCCTTGCCGCTGTAAAGGTTACTTTTGAATCAGGTATCCTGTTTGGCTTCAATTCATCTACATTGAGCAATACTTCCAAGTCTTCTCTGCGTGAACTGGCCCAGATATTGAAAGAAGACCCTACAACAGATATTGCAATCGTAGGCCATACGGATAAAGTAGGTACATATGAAGCTAACATGAAGGTTTCAAAAGACCGTGCATATACCGTAGAGAATTATCTGCAAGATTGCGGTGTGTCTCCTTCACAGTTCAAGAAGGTGGAAGGCGTAGGCTACAATCAGTATGACGACAGCATGTCAGCCAGCCAGAATCGCCGCGTAGATATTTATATGTACGCCAGCGAGCAGATGATTAAGAATGCAGAAGCAGGCAAGTAAGTTACGAGCTACAAAAGGCTACGAGCTACAGGTTATTGCGCTATCAGTCCGAAAGGCACTTGTAGCTTGTAACTTGTAACTCGTAGCTTTTTAACATTAAAAACCACGACAATGAGTATAAAGAAAGTCTTGCGGATAGTCCGCAACCTGATACTCTTTTTCTTTATTTCCACTATTCTGGCAGTGGTGCTGTATCGCTTTATCCCTGTTTACACCACTCCCCTCATGGTAATCCGCAGTACCCAGCAACTCTTCAAAGGCGAAAAGCCGGTATGGCATCATACTTGGGTTTCTTTCGATAAGATCTCCCCTCACTTGCCGATGGCAGTTATCGCTTCGGAAGATAATCGCTTTGCCACCCACAATGGCTTCGATTTCGAAGAGATAAAAAAAGCCATGAAAGAGAATGAAACCCGCAAACGGAAACGGGGTGCCAGTACTATTAGCCAACAGACCGCAAAGAATGTATTCCTTTGGCCGCAATCCTCATGGGTACGAAAGGGATTCGAAGTTTATTTCACCTGGTTGATAGAGCTATGCTGGTCGAAAGAACGGATTATGGAAGTCTATCTCAACTCCATCGAAATGGGACAAGGTATTTATGGAGCAGAAGCTGCCGCCAAATATAAGTTCCATACCACTGCCGCCAAACTAACTGCAGGACAATGTGCATTGATAGCGGCAACACTCCCCAATCCGATACGTTTTGATTCAGCGCATCCGTCAGCTTACATTCTGCGGAGACAGTCGCAAATCCTGAGATTGATGAAATTGGTTCCCAAATTCCCTCCGGTAGAAAAGAAAGAAGTCAAGAAGCAGAAGACTGAGAAGAGGAAAAAGAAATAATCTGTGTATATTTGTATGCTTAATATGGTAAGGAATGAAAAAAATCTTGTCGCTATTCTTGATTTGTATCATCTGTTGCGGGGTGCATGCCCAGCGTACGGAGGTTTATAATCAGCATATACATACGGTGCAGGTCATTGCCAACAATGATTATATGTCGCCTGCCGTCATCCGGCTGGGAGAGAATGAAACTGTAGAAATATCTTTCGACCACCTGACTCACGATTACCACCGCTACCAGTACATCCTCACGCACTGCAATGCGGACTGGACCCCTTCGGATCTTTCCGAAACAGAATACCTGGATGGTTTCAATGACAATCCGATAGAAGATCATGATATTTCCGTCAATACTACCCTGCCCTACACGCATTACCGTCTGACACTTCCTAACGACCAGGTACAACTGAAACTTTCGGGTAATTACCGTCTGACTGTTTATGACGATGCGGATGGAAAGGATAAGCCGGCTTTCACTACCTGTTTCCAGGTATTGCAAAAGGAGGTGAACGTATCGGCACAAGTCAGCAGTGACACTGAGATAGACCGGAATAAGACGCACCAGCAGGTGAGTTTTAGCATTCAGTATAAAGGATATCCTATCCGCAATCCGCAGAATGAAGTCAAAGTACACGTTTTACAGGATAATCGTACGGATAACTGGGTAACAAATCTGCATCCTTCCTATATTGGTCCCGATCAGCTACGTTACGAACATAACCGGGCCTTGATATTTCCTGCGGGAAACGAATACCGGCGTTTTGAAATGGTGAGTACCCGCTATGCCTCGCAGGGTGTGGAGAGTATTCGTTATCATGCTCCTTACTATCATGTCACACTCCGCCCGGACGAGCCTCGCTTACTAAACTACAGTTACGATCAGGATCAGAACGGACGCTTCGTAATACGATATGACGAGGCAGTAGATAATACTACGGAAGCAGATTACTTCTTCGTTCATTTCTCTCTGCTATGGGAGAACCCGCTAACTGAAGGGAACTTCTATCTGCAAGGAGCTTTTACTTATGATAATTTTAATGAAGAGAGTCGGTTGAAGTATAATGCAGAAGCGCATGCTTATGAATGCACGCAATTGCTGAAACAGGGAGCGTATAATTATCAATACTTATATGTGGCTCCCGGTACCACCGTAGGAAGTACCGCACAGGCAGAGGGGAATTTCTATGAGACAGAGAATGAATATCTGATCCTTGTTTACCACCGGGCCTTTGGAGAAAGATACGACAGGCTGATCGGGATGCAACAGGTGAAATAGTTACGAGCTACAAGCTACGAGTGTTTTTCAGCGTAACAGTGCAGCAACTCGTAGTTTGTAGCTCGTAACTCGTAACTATCTAATATGCGTGTCCTCCATCTTTCATTTCCTTTTCACTAATCTTATGTATATCAATACTTCTCCAAGCATAGAAGATATACGCAAGAACAAACGGAACCAGGAAGGAAACATAGAACATTACCCTCAGTGTAAACTGGCTGGAGCAACTGTTTGCCAACGTCAGTGAACTCTGTAAATCATTGGTAGAAGGATAATAAGCCGTATTATTATATCCTGCAACCAGCAACAATGCAAGTACCGCCAGCACCGTACCTATGCCCGTAAACCAGATACCTTTATCAAACTTTGTCTTCAACAAACTCTTTCCTATACCGAACAGCACCAGCACCACTCCTATCAGAAACAGCACCAGTACCAGCGGCATTTCGATAAAGTTCGTCAGATACTTATACGGTTCCATAAAGACTTCACCCGTCTCCGGATTCACCGCATATCCATCTGCCAACAGCGTGCGGATAACAAACGACAGGAAGAACACCAGGAACAGCACGGAATTACCTATCAACGAACGCCGGCTACGCGCCACCAGATCCTTATCATCAATATTATTAATAAAGTAAAGAGCTCCCAGAATACGAGCCAGGAAGAACACTGCCAACCCAAGCACTACATTCCATGGATTAGTCAACGCATCCAGACCATGCCAACCATTTGCCCAATGACTGATAACCGGCATCACCGTATTCGTCATATTCCCCTTATCGATATAAAACTCCGAACCGGTAAAAAACGTAGCCACCGCACCGCCCAGCAGCACCGGACCTACTACTCCATTAATCACCAGGAATGTACGGTATGTATTCTTTCCCAGCAGATTTCCCGCCTTGCTCTGGAACTCATAGCTGACAGCCTGCAACACAAAGCTGAACAGAATAATCATCCAAAGCCAGTACGCACCACCAAAACTTGTACTATAAAACAATGGGAAAGATGCAAAGAACGCACCACCAAACGTTACCAGCGTAGTGAACGTAAACTCCCACTTCCGCCCGGTAGAGTTAATCATCATTTTCCTGTGCTCTTCCGTCTTGCCCAGGCAGAAAATAAGCGAATTACCACCCTGCACAAACAGCAGGAATACAAGAAGGGCTCCCAGCAATGATACCACGAACCACCAATATTGTTGTAGAAAAACGTAGGTCATAAGATTTACGATTTATAATTTATGATTTATAATTTATGGGGGATGATTTATGATTTATAGAGAATAGAATATGATTTATACCACGCCATAATTCCGCATGGCATAAATCTTAAATCATAAATCTTATAAATCTTCTCCTTCCGGTCCTTTCTTTATCGCTTTCAGCAAGATACCGATTTCGGCTATCAGCATGACGGTAAACAATACCAGGAAGATGAAGAATGTTGTCTGCACGGAGCCGACATCCAACTTTGAGATAGCTGCATTTACAGGCAGCATATCCTGTATGGCCCATGGCTGACGTCCACATTCGGCAACCACCCATCCGGCTTGTCCGGCCAGATAGCCCAATGGAATAGTCAGCAGAGCTACCCAGTGCATCCATTTCATTTTTGACAAATCCCGCTTGTATGCCAGGAACAATACAACTATAAAGAATAGTATAAAGTATCCGCCCAACATCACCATCACACGAAATGCATAGAATGTCAGTGGCACATTAGGCACCAGGTCATTTACATCCTTAATATATCCATAACCAAAATAAGCTACATTTTCCTTCAACACCTTGGCAGCTTCCACAGCTTCGGCATCGTTATCCGCAGCCTGTGCGGCACGATAAGCTGCCAGCGCACCAATCGCTGTTTTCCCGCGTTCTATCTTCTCCTCGGCAGAAAGTGCCTGCGTTCCATCTTTCAACTGATAACCACCCTCAATAAGGTCCGTGATACCGGGCACGAATCCATCCAACTTCCTTTCCGCCAGCAATGAAAGCATCTTTGGTATCTCTATTCTGAACAGGAAAGGATCCTGTCCGTCATTATAAGTCTTTTTTTCAGGATTCAGCATACCGATGGCAACCAATCCGGCCCCCTGCTGCCCCTCATAATATCCTTCCATGGCAGCCAGCTTCATCGGCTGCGTCTGTGCCACCTGATAGCCCGAACCGTCTCCCGTCCATGCAGAGAGCAGGGCCGAAACCAAACCTACCCAGGCAGCTATCTTTATGCTGGACAATGCGAACTTCTTATTCCGCTTCTTCAGCAGAAACCAGCACGCCACACCTACCACAAACACGGCACCCAGCACCCAGCCAGACAACACCGTATGGAAAAACTTATTCACCGCCGTAGGCGACAAAGCCACTGCCCAAAAGTCTACCATCTCATTTCTCACTGTATCCGGATTGAACTCCATCCCCACCGGATTTTGCATCCATGCATTTGCCACAAGTATCCACCAGGCCGAAATCGTAGCACCAAGTCCCGTCAGCCAGGTAGATGCCAGGTGGAACTTCTTGCTCACCTTGTCCCAGCCAAAGAACATGACCGCAATGAAAGTAGCCTCCATAAAGAAGGCCAGAATGCCTTCGATAGCAAGCGGCGCCCCGAAGATATCGCCCACAAACCAGCTGTAATTGCTCCAGTTGGTTCCGAACTCAAACTCCAGAATCAGTCCCGTCGCCACGCCTATGGCAAAGTTGATACCGAATAGTTTCATCCAAAACTTGGCGGTGCGTTTCCAAAACTCATCACCCGTACGATAATACATAGTCTCCATGATACCCATGATGACTGCCAGCCCTAGCGTGAGCGGCACAAAAATCCAATGATAAATAGCGGTCAGTGCAAATTGTGCCCTCGACCAGTCAATCAGAGAAGTGTCGATGTGTTCAAGCATAAGAAATCGAGTTATAGTTATTAATTGTTAGTTGCTTTACTCAGAAGTTAAAGGAGTTATTGCTTTACTCAAGGCGGATCACCAATAGCACGATGGATGAGTTCCCTGCCCACATACTCTTCTTTATCTCCGCCTACGGCCGGCGTATTCAGATAATTGGGAAAGAAGAAAAGGCGCAATATGAAGAACATGATGAAGAGTTTCACCAGAATAATGAACCATAAAGTTCTCCCAAGTGTCATACCTCGGAAACCATCGACGTAAAAACGCCAGATTTTCAGGACTGTATTCTTCATAATAGAAAATTTATAATCATTACAAATATAAAACTTTTATATATTAAATAACAAATAAAAGGGCAAAAAGTTAGTCATCGACACAAAAAAGCATTCCGACGACGAAAAATTCAGAACTGTCTATCTCTTTTGCGGGGCATTTTCCGACACCGTATCTTCGCAAGCGTTAAACAATATAGCATAACGAAGATATGAGAAACGTAAGAAGATTGACAGTGATAACACTCTGCGTAGCAAGCGCCTGTGTCGGCAGCACGACACTGCGGGCACAGGACGCCGCTCCCATTGCATCGCAAGAGTTAACGGCATCCGATGCCGCTCCCAAAGCTGACACTGCACTTCCCGCTCAGTGGGATTTGCAGACTTGCATCGACTATGCCTTGCAACACAACATCACCCTGAAGCGTAACCGTATCAGTGCGGAAAGCGCAGAAGTAGATGTAAAAACGGCCAAGGCTGCTCTTTTTCCCAGCCTCTCGGCAAGTATCAGCCAGCGCATTGTGAACCGCCCGAACAGTGAAAGCGGTACCATCATCAGTGGTGACAACATCACCAGCAGTAGCAGTAAAACCTCGTACAACGGCAGTTATGGCATTGATGCCAACTGGACCCTTTACAACGGTAGCAAACGGCGGAACACCATCAAGCAACAGCAACTGAACAATCGCATCGCCGAACTCAACGTTGCCGAGAGTGAAAATTCCATCGAAGAAAGCATTGCACAGATATACGTGCAGATACTCTATGCTGCCGAAGCTGTGAAAGTGAACGAAAATACACTTGCCGTCAGCCAGGCCGAACGTGACCGCGGACAGCAATTGTTGGAAGCCGGAAGCATCGCCAAGAGTGATCTTGCGCAACTGGATGCACAGGTCAGCACAGATAAATATCAGTTAGTGACGGCACAAGCCACCCTTCAGGACTACAAACTACAACTGAAACAACTACTTGAACTGGATGGTGAAAAGGAAATGAACCTCTATCTGCCCTCCCTGGGAGATGAGAATGTATTGATACCCCTACCCAGTAAGACGGATGTGTATCAAGCCGCCCTTACTTTCCGCCCGGAGATAGAGTCGGGCAAACTGAATGTTAAGGCATCCGACCTTGACATCAGCATCGCTAAAGCGGGATATATTCCGACATTAAGCCTCAGCGCAGGTATCGGTACAACGAATGCCAATGGCAACGATTTTTCCTTCTCCGAACAGGTAAAGAATAATTGGAACAACTCACTGGGACTGACCGTAAGCATCCCCATCTTCACCAACCGTCAGACCAAGAGTGCCGTGCAAAAGGCCCGTCTGCAAAAGCAGACCAGTGAACTGGACTTGCAGGATCAGCAGAAAACTTTATACAAGACCATAGAAAGCCTCTGGCTGGATGCCAACAGTGCACAGCAGCAATATGTTGCCGCTGCCGAGAAATTGCGCAGTACGCAGACCAGTTACGATCTGATTCAGGAACAATTCAACCTGGGCATGAAGAATACCGTGGAACTGCTGACTGAGAAGAATAATCTGCTCAACGCACAGCAGGAAACACTGCAAGCCAAGTACATGGCAATACTGAATGCACAGTTGCTCCGCTTCTACCAGGGTGAAGGTATACAGTTATAACCGCATGACGTAAACAAGCCTGTATGTCAGCATAATTCAGATATATAATATATCATTCAACGAGATAAGAAATAAACGAGATAAGAAATATAAGGTATGAGTAAAAAGAAAATTATCAGCTTAGCGGTCGGAGTCATTATTGTAGCCGGCATAGCTATTTGGGCATTTGGCGGACAAGCCAAAAAGCGGAAAGTGGTATATGAGACGGCCACCGTAGACCGCGCCAACATCTCCAATTCCGTGACGGCCACAGGCACTATCGAACCGGTGACCGAAGTGGAAGTAGGTACACAGGTCAGCGGTATCATCGATAGATTATACGCAGACTATAACTCAGTAGTAACCAAGGGGCAGCTCATTGCCGAAATGGACAAAGTAACCCTGCAAAGCGAATTAGCATCACAAAAGGCTACTTACGACGGTGCCAAAGCCGAATATGAATATCAACAGAAAAATTACGAGCGTAACAAAGGATTGCATGAGAAACAACTCATCAGTGATACGGATTACGAGCAAAGTCTTTATAACTACCAGAAAGCAAAGAGCGCCTTCGACAGCAGTAAAGCCTCTCTGGCCAAAGCAGAGCGCAATCTGTCCTATGCAACCATCACCTCTCCTATCGACGGCGTTGTCATCAGCCGCGACGTGGAAGAAGGACAGACAGTAGCTTCCGGTTTTGAAACCCCGACCCTCTTCACCATCGCTGCCGACCTGACACAGATGCAGGTAGTGGCTGACGTGGACGAAGCTGATATAGGCGGTATCGAAGAAGGTCAACGTGCCAGCTTCACGGTAGACGCTTATCCGAATGATGTGTTCGAAGGAAAAGTGACACAGATTCGCCTGGGAGCCACAAGCAGTTCAAGCAGCACCACTACCACCACTACGGTAGTTACGTATGAAGTAGTCATTTCCGCCCACAATCCGGACTTGAAACTGAAACCGAGGCTGACGGCAAACATCACTATCTACACTCTGGATAAACAAGGAGTACTGAGCGTTCCGGCAAAAGCGCTGCGCTTTACGCCTGCCGTTCCACTGGTAGGATCGAATGCAGTGGTTAAAGATTGCGAAGGTGAACATAAAGTCTGGACTCGTGAAGGTGACACATTCACTGCACATCCGGTCAGTATAGGTATCTCTAACGGAATTGTCACCGAAATTACAGGCGGTATCAACGAAGGCACACAAATAGTATCCGATGCGGTGATTAGCACAGGTGCCGAAACCGCTGTAGCCGAAGGCCAGGGAGATGGCGAAAGAAGTCCTTTCATGCCGGGCCCTCCGGGAAACAATAAGAAAAAGAATAGTAAATAACCAGCGTAGCGCTGGAGCAAAGTTTCCTTTCGGCATGCAAGTAATTTTTCATTTATTCAACGAAACAATTCCGAAACAATGAGCAAAACAGTTATAGAATTACAAAATATTCGGCGCGACTTTCAGGTAGGCGATGAAACGGTCCATGCCCTGCGTGGCGTCTCCTTCTCCATCACCGAAGGGGAGTTCGTGACCATCATGGGTACATCCGGCTCCGGTAAGTCAACGCTGTTGAATACCCTGGGCTGCCTAGATACTCCCACCAGCGGCGAATATCTGCTGGATGGCATATCCGTACGCACCATGAGCAAACCTCAACGAGCCATCCTGCGGAACCGGAAGATCGGCTTTGTTTTTCAGAATTACAACCTGTTGGCAAAGACCACTGCCGTAGAGAATGTAGAGTTACCCTTGATGTACAACGCTTCCGTCTCAGCAGCCGAACGTAAGCAACGCGCCATCCAAGCCCTGCAAGCAGTGGGACTGGGTAATCGTCTGGAACATAAATCGAACCAGATGTCCGGCGGACAGATGCAGCGTGTAGCCATCGCCCGAGCCCTGGTGAACAACCCTGCGGTAATCCTTGCCGATGAAGCAACAGGTAATCTGGATACACGTACTTCTTTTGAGATATTGGTTCTCTTCCAGAAACTGCATGCCGAAGGACGTACGATTATATTTGTCACCCACAACCCCGAAATAGCTCAGTACAGTAGCCGGAATATCCGTCTACGCGACGGGCATGTGACGGAAGATACGGTGAACCCGAAAATCCTCTCAGCGGCAGAAGCTCTGGCAGCGCTGCCAAAGAGTGATGAAGACTAATAAATATAAATTATGAACGGAACAAACCTTTTCAAAATAGCCCTCCGCGCCCTTGCCAACAATAAGCTTCGCGCCTTCCTCACCATGCTGGGTATCATCATCGGTGTGGCATCCGTCATCACCATGCTCGCCATCGGGCAAGGCTCGAAGAAAAGCATTCAGGCACAGATCGCGGAAATGGGTTCGAATATGATTATGATTCATCCGGGCGGTGATATGCGTGGCGGTGTCCGTCAGGATGCCTCGTCCATGCAGACTCTGAAGCTGACTGATTATGAAGCCCTGCGGGATGAAACCAACTTCCTGGCAGCCGTCAGCCCCAATGTATCGTCCAGCGGACAGCTCATCGCAGGAAACAACAACTATCCTGCCTCTGTAAATGGCGTAGGTACCGAATATCTCGAAATCCGCCAGTTAAACGTAGAGAGTGGCGAGATGTTTACCGAAGCGGACATTCAGAGTGCCGCCAAAGTCTGCATCATCGGTAAGACCATTGTGGACAATCTTTTCCCGGACGGACAGGACCCTATCGGACATATCATCCGTTTCAACCAGGTACCCCTGCGTGTAGTGGGTGTACTTAAAGCCAAAGGCTATAACTCCATGGGTATGGACCAGGACGAAATCGTACTGGCACCTTATACCACGGTAATGAAACGTATGCTTGCCGTCACATACCTGCAAGGTGTCTTCGCCTCTGCCCTCTCCGAGGATATGACGGATTATGCAACGGATGAAATCACCACCATCCTGCGCCGCAACCATAAGCTGAAAGAGAGTGATGACGACGACTTCACCATTCGCAGCCAGCAGGAACTCAGCACCATGCTGAATTCCA
>ERZ780202.851-NODE-851-length-19195-cov-2.222048_pt1 | contig 19195 bp, 17 predicted proteins | sample MGYA00510978_ERZ780202 | MGnify/ENA primary metagenome ERZ780202 (study PRJEB29588, sample SAMEA2155689) | human gut metagenome | biome: human gut; feature: human-associated habitat; material: faeces | place: Denmark | collected 2008/2010 ...
CCCCCTGCCATAGTTGCTTTTCGGCTTCGGTTTGTAAGTAGGAGAATTTGAGATATTCACGAATCGTATCAAATACACCCCTACGTTGAAACGCAGCCGCAAATAGCTCGTTGATATAATTACTTGTTAATGCGTTATTTCTTGCCATAACCTCGTTTTACATATACTTTTGGATATTGTTTCTCCAGAACTTCCTTACATTCGTTCTTGAAGCTACAACGAACACAAAGGGAACTTTTATGGTTATACAACGTTGTATTCGCTATACACCATGCGAATCCCCTCTGGGTGTTGTGATACTCCCTTTTGAAGTTTTCTTCAGCAGGTCTTATCCTTAAAATTAACTCTGGTATCTTCGTTTCTCGGCTCACCTTCGGTTTGTAGATACCCAACTTTTTTATGTGACCTCGAACAATCTTCACGTTCACTTCGGGTTTGAATACTCGCCAGCGTTTTATTGCTTTCGCTCCAAACATCCAACTGAATCTGACTGTTCTTGAATAGTCCTTATCCGTTCCCGTATTGAACCAACTTTGGAATTGGTATTCAAGATACGTCTTGATAAAGGACATGCCGATAATATTCGTGTCGAACTCGTTACAGAACGTTTCAAACGAACCAACATCGGAATCATTACACCTGTAATTACATTTCCGTTTGGTTATCGTTTCCAACATATCTATAAACATATCAACCGATTGTCTATACAATTGTTTTTGTTTCCTATTCATCTAATTTGAACCACCTTTTAATCCATCGTTCCAAAGTCTCGTAGCAATCGTCAATTTCGGTATCAAGGATTCCCACACGCTTCTCTCCGATAGCGTCAATATAGGTCTGTAACCTTGCCCCCGAATGGTCTGAGAAGTATGCGTCAAACTCGTCAAAGAAGTCTATTATCAAGCTCCGTTGTTTATCTTTGGTAGCTCCAAGAACACGCCCTTTTTTCTGAATCGTATTAGCATCTTCCAATCCGCCATCTACGTTAATCATTACTTCCACGGCTGGAAGTGTTACGCCTTTCTTGAATATCCCCGAAGCAGACAACATACCGCCTTTTCCTTCCAAGAAGGCTTCTTTTGCTTCCTCTCTTTCCTCACCCGTATTATCACCGCAGATAAAAGGTATGCCCGTGAGCCGTTCCATCGTGTAGCCATGCTCTTTCGATTGGAATAGTAGTAAAGTTTTCAGGTTCAATCTCCGTAGAATCTTAACCACCATACGCAATACCCCGTTCCGATAGGCTGAATGAAATATCAAGTCCTTTCGGTATTGGTCATAATCATCAACCTTCGTATCGTATTCAAGATTGTTATGATTTACCAAAAGCATGAACACTTTGTAATCCGACAACACTTTTCGTTTCCTCAACTTTGCTTCGGTTATTGTATAAACAACATCACCACTCCATTCCTTGAGCTTCAAATTTTGCACCAAAGCTCCCGTGCGATACGGAGTTGCTGAAAGACAAAGTTGATATTCCAACCGCTTACACTTCTTGTATATCGACAATTTGGAATCGGAGCAGTTATCATGTATCTCATCGACACAAAGAAACTTCAACTCACGCAAATACTTCGTCAGCTCCGCTTTCTTCTTTTTGTCCTTACAACGCTTCGATAGTGTACTTTGGACGGTTTGAATCATTCCAACAGTTACGCGCTTGCCAGTGTCAATCTTGCCAGCTTTTATCTCTCCTACCTCTACACCACCGTATCTCTGGAAGAACTCTTGTAAGTCTCCAACAGCTTGATTAAACAACGTTGTGTTATCTGTAAGGAATAAAAATTTGCCGTCATCCGTATTCAAGAATATTCGGCAAATCTCGGAAGCAATGAAAGTCTTTCCGCCTCTCGTTGGGACAACTATGATTCCAAACCTCTTTCGGAAGAATGCTTCAACGGCTCTCTTTTGGTGAATGTATTTGCCCGTCATTCGGTCATCCACTTCAACCCCAACGGGCAAATCAAATGCGTAGTCCTCTACTTCGTACTCAACGCCTTTCTTGGTTAAATAACGTTCAAGCGTTGGCATCATGCCTATTTTGAACGTAAACTTCTTTTTATCAAACTTCTCTATTCTGCTACTATACGCAAATGGGTCTGGATTGCGAAACGTTAATGCTTTCGCAACATGCCTTATACCTTCTTTGGTAGATAGCTTGAACGAATAAGTCAAATTATTTATCCGATTTATCTTTACAATTGCTACCATGATTATTTCTTTCAGCCATCATCGCCATTTCTCGGTCGTAATCTCGTCTCAACTGCGACACGGTGTAATCTGGCGGAAAATGACAAATTATCTTATAGTGACCAACTCGCTCGGTCTTTTCAAGATAATATCTGCCCGTAGCCATATTGCGAGCACAATCCAACGTAACTGATGAAAATCTTGCTCGTTTTACTCCTTTTGTTTCAATGAACGTTCCATACTCAATGAGTTGTCGTTCTATTTCGTCAAGAATCTCTTGCCTTGTAATTTCGGTGCCAACCTCTTTGGAGTTGACCAAATCCCGAAATATGCTCCAAACTGTTTTCTTCATCGCAATCTTTGAATTTTACTTGGGGTGAGAAGCAAAGAACGTTTGCCCCCATATCCCCCTTTGTTAAACAATCAATTTACTTGGGTATGAGCACGCAGTTGTCAGAAGTTTACCCCATTATTATCAAGGACAGTGCTGCGATTTTAATTGGCGTTACTGGTGATGACGTTCACGCTCCGTTTATAACTTTGAACCTCGCTTCGGATAGTGAGGCATTTTCATGCTTGCTCGGCACTGCTATTATTAACCGTGATAATTTCCTTCACCGATATACGATAGCACGAATACAAAAGAAAAAGAGACGAAAGCAATACACTCTCGTCTCCTTAACTAATCAACTTCTAAAATATGCACTATTGGCAGAACTCTTTTATAACATTTCTGAACAAAACATCTCCAATTTGATAGTAACCGTCCGTGCTTGGGTGAACTCCGTTCGTTCCCCTCATCTCGGTATTTGTACTGTTTCTCGTATTAACGGGATACATACTGAAAGGCATATTGTATTCAATATCCACTTGCGTAGATACGTTCACGAACTCAACAAAATCCTTATACGCAGCTTGGTTAGCAAAATCTTGGTACGCTTTGTTTTGATTCAAAGCCGTTATGACGTTTCCATATCCATCGGCATAACCCGTACCTATTGCACCGTAATTTGCCCCCATACCGCCATTAACTGAAGGAACTTGGATGCCCATTATTTTCAGTTTAGCGTTCGGGAAGTCTCGGTGAAGCGTGTCTGCGAATATCTTAACATTTGCGATAACGCCCGAAAAATCAGTTTTCCAAGGAGATTGACCATTCCAACTCAATAGAGTATAAACCGCATCAATCTGTCCGTTACAATATGCATTAGCATACGGCACAAAGTCCATCTGATTAGTGTCTTTGTTCCATAATGGGTTTTGACTATTTTCTTCCCAAGATGAGAATGTTATCGTAGCATCTCCCGTTCCGCTCACTTTGGTAAGTGTTCCTGCTAATTGAGGAGTTTGAGCAAATGAAGCAGCGTTCATAAGTATGTTACCTGAACCGCTTGTAACGTTCACTTCAGCAACCGTATATTGATAGCCGTTATTTGTATAAACAGCTCCAACCGTTGCGGTGGTTACTCCGCTAACTTGGAAACGGAATGCGGCACGTCCTCTCGTTGTATAGTCAGTCCATTGCCATCCACCTACTCCGAAATATCCCGTTGTTCCGTTTTTCTTTGAACCACAGAACGTAATATTGCTCAAACCAAGTCCTGCTGGCGTACCGCCTGAACCCGTCAAACGTCTATCACCTTCAGCACACCACGTACCAGCGGCAGTTAAACTATCTCCAAAACAACAAATATTTACATTCGTATCAGGAGACTTCACGGCAGCTCGGATTTTCAAGGTAGATTGAGCCGTTCCAAGTAACTTACCATTATTGTTCTTTACCGAAAGTTTGAAAGTTACATCACCAACATCTCCTGCTGCTGGAGTGAATTGGAAATATCTCGGATATTTATTTCCTTTCGTACAAGCAACCAGAAGGTCATAGATATAAGGGTCAACCGCATACACCATGCCTCGAAAGAACAATTGGAGCGTATCTCCAACAACCGCTGTGATGACGTCAGGTAGATTAACGTCAACGGTTTCTTCGCTTGGGTCGGGCATATCCAAACGCTCCGCAATGTTTGCTATTTGTTCATCGGTAAGTTCAAAGAACTCTTCATACATACCATACCAAACCGTGAACGGATAACCTGATGTACTCGTTCCTGCGTATAATACACTTGGGAAGTTACCGTTCGTTGAATATGCGCATTTCGGATATGTTACATCATCGGCTGGAGTGTAAGGATAACCAGAGAAAGCGTATTGGTCAAGCAATTTGTCCGCCATATACTCTATCCAAAGCAAGTCACCATTAGGATTGTCCACTATATCGTTCAGCTTCACAACTACTCTTTGGAACTCTCCAGCATTAATATTCAAACCAGTTACACTTCCTGTATAAAGTATTGCCCCCTTACGTCCAGCAAGTCCTTCTCGTATTCGCACCCTTACTTCGGTTATCGGTTCAGTGTTTGCGGCTCTCGCTCGGATATTAACCGCAACAGCGTTGAATCCCGTAGGTGTTCCAAATAATTCACCCCAACCAGAAAACGTAGAACTCGTCATTGACCAACTTCCATTCTCGCTTCCAAAGATAGAAGGATTTTTGATATTTGCACCGCCTTGCACCATTTGAGAATTGACTTCAACTAAATGGTCAACATCGGCTTGGTTGATTAACTCAAATACTTTCTCGTATGTACCATAGGTAAGCGGATAACTAAAAGTATTTCCACCGCTTGCAACGAGTGTGGCTTTTGTCAGTGACCCATTGGTGGAGTAATAACTTGAAGCGTAGGTTGGAGAAGGGTATGGCCAAGGCATTTTAGCTGACCATAAGTCGCAAAGAGCGTTACAACGCCACATAGCAAAACACTGTTTACCTGCGGAATTGTCGAATGTACCCAAAGGCATTTTTATAACAATGTTCGCTTCTTGCGTTGCTGGGATATTAACATCTTTCGTAACGTCCAATAATATTGCACCATTCGGGTCAGTCTCGTAGATTGTGAAACGAATTTGGGTGATTGGCGTTGCTCTGACTTTGAAACCAAAAGCATTACCGCCAGAAGCTAATATGCCAACAGGTTGTCCCCAGCCTGAGAATGTAGATGTCGTTGCAATATATGAGTTTGCAGCTTCTCCGATATAGGTTGGTTCCAATACTCTTTCTTCGTCTATTACAACCGTATGTAAAGACGTGTCAAGGCTTGACACGTCTGCTACTACTATGTCAATATTGGTTTGTAACTTATCGTACAGCTTGAATAAAGGTGCTCCACGGAATATCGCTGGGTTGACTCCCAATCCATGATATGCGTAAAGGTTATTCCATGATGTTATTCCTTTTAGTTTGCTCCAATCAACAATCATTCTTGACCTTGTTGAAGTGCTTCCCAATACTGTTAAAGTTCCAATTTTTTCTATGAAAACGAAACTATCAACAATAGAAAGAGATGCTGGCGTTGCTGGAATGATTCCTTTCTCGTGTTTGTAAAGTCTTATTATATTACTACTCGAATCTCCAACTGCGAAAGAATAGTCATACCCTTCCTCATATTCTACGTCACAAACTGCCGCCAATATAACGTCTGAAACTCCGTTATCAATCCAACCTTGTGTAATCGGAAAATCATCCGTATTGTCATAGATAACAGGCTTCAAGACGGTTTGCGAAAGTCTCAAATCTTGAGTGTAACCTCTCGTTGCAGCTCCCGTAGGTATCGCTGTACCCTTATACATTCCTATATTTTGGTCACCTGCGAAGTTTACACGAACATAAACAGCGTTTGCGGGTGATGTCGGGTTATTATCTATACCAGTGGTATTTCCACTCAAGAAATTTAAGTTTTCATCATACCAAAGATAGGAATGAACCGAAGCATTGAATATGTATTGCGTACTTGATTCGATTGGAAAGAAACGTGTTGCTATAAAATCAGGATTTACTTCTAATGCTCCGTTATTCCAATTCAAATAATATCCTTTTGTCTCGCTTGGTCTATCTCGGTAAACCAACGTTGAGTTAGCAAGAGTTATAAATCGACTGTAAACCCTGTTCATCAGGCTTATCTCTCTCAAAAATTCGTTTGTTATACGATTTTGAGTAATGCCCACACTATTGCTTTGACCCAAATCTCCGCTTAATTGGAAATTGAATCCGCTTTGTAACTGCCAACCGTCTTCAATACGGCTATAAAAACCATTCTCATCGGGATTGCCTGTATTAACAACGGAAACAAGGTCGCCAATCTTAATCGGTTTACCGTCTGTTCCAATGGGGTTTGTACTATCAGCGTTCATTGCTGAAATTGACGCATATGTTTTGCGTATGTTGTAACTGTAGTAGAAGTATGCCGTTTCAGCCGAACTAACTATGCTTGAAGGAATTGCTTGCATTGACCAATACTGAGCGTTCCAAAGCAATATTACCAGATAGGATTCCATATCACCCGTTGTAATGGATAATGGCTGTCCATTTTCTCCGATAAAGTTTTGGAACGTAACAGTACGATTTTGCGCCACTCCTGCTATGTAACTTACACGTGCATTGTCTGGCTGTACTGGCGTTGTTGTTTCTTCTGCTACCCCAATAATCGGACTGCTTGAAATAAGTTCCAAGCTCCGAATATAATCAAGCATATTTAACTCATATGCTTGCTGGTTTTCAGGCTGAATTTCAGTTCCCGCAGGTCGCCCCATCAGGGTACTGATAATCATCTGTTTGGTATCGCTGTATCCTGCCATAATTGTTAGAAATTATTGTTTTTATGAATATTCTTCATCATACTCGTTTTCCTGATAGTTCTTATCATCTTCAACTTCGTTATAATTGATAACCAAATCAACCTCTTCAATAGTCGGATAATTAAACTTATCTTTGTAGTTTTTGAGTATTTCTTCGTTGGATAATCCCTTATTGCGTTTGATACGTCTTTGAACCCAAATTCCAATGCAAGCTCCTGCTGCAAGTTCATCAGATAAAAGAACAGTATTATTTGCCTTGTTACGCAATTCTCCATCGAAAGTGAAGGAAGAGCCTTCAGTGGATATAAAAGAGCATGGTAACGGCTCGGAAAGCACCGTTTCATCCCTTCTTTCGATTCTGAAAGTATCGGCTGTAAGTCGTTTCGCCCGATAGGTGTCATCATCGTCAAAAGCATCGCAAATTGCTTCCCATGTTCCTTCCAATCCGCTTTCTTTTACTTCCACAACAACGTTCATCGGATAAAAGACAATTTCTTCTCCCTTAACAGCTGGCGTAACGATACGAACGTCAACGGCTGCTCGATAGAAAGAAGCGTCATGAAATTCGGCATTAATCGGCTGTTCATACCTATTAGCAATATGTTCCATTGCCATAGTCTCGGAATCCACCGAAACGGCTGCTATCTTGAACATCGCTAAATTTCCTTCATCCGTTACAAGTTTCAGCTCAACGTCTTTAACAGGTTTATCGAACTTGTTTATCAACGCAAAAGCAAGAGTTTCAGGTGTACGCTTCTCCAAAGTATAAGACGAAATAAGGTCAAAGACTACGTTCAAAGCTCCGTTGGGAACTGGAGTTGAAGAAACATACCCACCCAAACTCTTATTAACGTCTGACTGGGGACTTGCCCCGCCAGACTTTGTTAATGGTGCTTGCGCACCTGTTAAATATATCATCATATCTTTACGAATAATTTCTGAGTTCAACAACAGGCTCGTTCACCGTGATTATAAATTGAGAATCTCCAATCATTTGCTTTTCTCCGTTCTCGTTGACATATTCGGCTATTGAGAATTTTTGCCAAGGAGTTGATTCATCTCCGTCAATAAGACGAAAGCGCAAACCGATTGTTATGACTCCATACGGAACAGGAATCAATATTTTGTTAGCATTACTTCCTTGCGTTACCAAATGAAAAGAAGGAGCTGCCGAAACATTATCTCCAGCGTATGAAATTCGGTATTCCAATTCTGGGTATGGCGGACAAACAGCAAACTGCGATACGTCTCCTGCGATAACGTCCTCATCAAATTTGGAGATATACAAGTCATGGTCGGTATTATCGTCAATAGCTACTTTTTTCAAAGTATTTTTGTTAATCAATACCCAATTCTTGAACATACTGTTGGGAATAGCTCCAGTGCCCAAGAAATTGCTACTACCTGCTTTGATTCGGAATATCGTTGCCGTTGTGGTTTCTATTACTTCAAAACCCGTTATGGAATATCCATGTTCAATAGAAACTTCCAAAAGGTTTGTTTGAATCCTTTGAATCCTCAACAAACTTACAAGCTCATCCGTAGTCGGCTTGATACCGCCCGTGTAACTTGAGCTATTAAACATATATCCTGACCGTCTGTCTGTTATTATCATACCATTGCCAGAAAACTCTATTGAAGCCAAAACGAATTGGTCAGCAGTCAAGGAAGGAACGTCAGCCGAATCTATGATGGTTATTTCATAACTATCCATTTCATAAATTCTTTTGTTTTCTTCGGTCGGTTCAAAACCAGGTGTGAAAGCTCCAACAACAGAATACCTCAAACCAGCTTCGGGAATGAAAGAGCCTGAAAGGATTGCCGAATTATCATTGGTTACCGATACAACTTCATATTCTTCTGTATTGGTAGAAGAATTGAAAACTACTTTCGTTGGAAAGTTTGGCTGTCCTCTTAATACTTCTGTGAAAGCTGTTCCCGTACCTTGAATTGTTCCGTCAGCGGTTACAGCAACCGTTCTTTCTCAAAATTGGTAGATTTATATTGCAAAATCAACCAACGTACCATACCCGTATTGGTTATGGTCATGTCCAGTGAGTTTTCCATTTTGATAGCTCGGAGCTGGGAATCAAAGGCAATGCCAGGATTGATAATGATACTATTGGAAGTACCAACCTTTGAAGTCACCTTGTAATAGTTATTTTCAGCATTGCTAACTATTCCGTATGACTTTACCATAGACTTTACAAGCTGCTCATATCCTTCTGTTTTAAGGAATCGGACAAGCCTGTTCAGCTCCGCTACTTCAAGGAATAAATTTTCACTAATTTTCAACTTTGACATAGCGTTATTATTTTAGAAATTGTTAATATATACATAAATGGTATTGAAGTTGAACGGAAGTAAATATTTGTTCACTATCTCGGTCAACTCTTGTTGAGACAAGGAATTGTTATTGCTCTTAACGTATATAAAGAATACACGTGAACTTTGAATAAATCCCAAGCTCATTGCGTTCGCTTGACCGTCTTTCAACGGCAATATATTTGTTCCTCTCACCAAAGGTCTTATCTTATAATCCCAAATTGCTATTTGGGTATCGGAAGTGCCTGTAACTTGAATCTTCGGCAATATATATTTCACAAATGAGTTATTGAAATATAAGTTGTTCCCAAATCCAATATTAGTTTTCGGATTCTCGTCAACATTCTGGGTAGAATAAGCGTGTATGATTCCACGAACATAATACCAGCAATCCTTTCGCTTATTCAGCGTATCAATATCGAAGAAGGATTCAGAAACAGAATCACCACTTGGTAAAATGAAAGCATCGTTCAATTTATTCTTTGATGAATCAAATCCCTCAACTCCGAAACGTAAATGAGAATTTGCGCTGGAAGTGCTCAAAATTCGGAAAGCGAAAGTTATCTCATAATCCATTCTTGAATCGGCAATATAGAGATTGTTTGAAACGTCTTGTTCTTCATCCAATCTTCCAAGTCCTGCCGTTCCACCTGTATTGGCTCTTAACATCAAAACTTGTTTGCCATCAAAAGTAGATAGAGCATATGAAGCATTGCCTTCACGATTCAATACAAAATTAGATAGGTCTTGGAAATTCTCGGTATCTTCTTTTGTTTTATTCAAAAATTTGGAACGTGATGTACCTCTCCACATCGGAGATGATTGACCAACGCACCAACCTATTTTGTTCAAAGGAAGGACTTCATACAAAAGCTCATCATATATCTTCGTTCTCATCAAACGAATAAATTCACCGTCAATCGGCACAATAGTTCCATCAGCCAAAACATCTCCTTTTTTCTTGAATATCATATTCGTTCCTCTTTGACGAATTTGGTCATAAAAGTGCTGAGCTAAATATTGTAAATCTTCAAGAGTTATTTTTGACTCATCAAAATACAAACCATTCTGTCGAACGTATTCATACAACAAAGAATAGTCATCATTGAAATTTTCATATCTCTTGAAGAATCGTATAAACAAACCGAAGAATTTAGCAACCGAACTCCAAAGGTCGGCAAAGTCCTTATCTTCTTTTATATCGGAATTGTCGGCACGTATGATATATTGAGGTAAAATTCCACGATAATATAATTTCTTGAAAATGTTCCTTTCCAAGACTTTTAATTCAGGCTCATTAATAGTATCAGCGAAGATGCTGCCTTCGATTGTAGGTGCTACTAAAATCTTGGGTTCAACGTGTCCTGAGAAGTTAATACTGTTGAACTCTATTTCTCCCGTCTCGTCAGAGCCTATGCGTGTGTAACGAACTTGAATTGTAAAGAATCCATCAACAAATGTTGAATCGGTCTTTGCTAAATTCTCATCGGTCAAATTTGTCCATTCAGTCCAGAACGTATCATCAACTGTTATTCGGAACTCTCTTTGTACGTTTCTATTGGTATCAATTCCTGTGAGGTCATCTACAAAAGATAACAATTGAACTCGTCCGCTCATTTGAGAATGGACGTTTACAATCAATATATCTCCAACTGCTAATAGTTTGTTATTCTTCATATAGCAAATCCCCCTCTGTTTGGTCAACCGAATACTTATCAGCGTCATCAATCTCGGTATTGACTATAAAGTCGCCAGCGTTGTTGAGACTTCCTGCGTTTGTTTCTTCGGAAGAAATTATCAACTCACCTTCTATTCCATCAACTGTATCAACGGTCAAAGGCTCTTCCAATACTTTGGATGAATAAATTGTCGGATTTTCCGAACCATCATCCTGCATTGAAGGAACGCAAAGGATAGATAAGTTCACGCCTTCTCCATCCTTCATCTCGGTTATTGTTCTTGTTGGTACTTCGGTTGTCATATTGTCGTTAATACAGATGCTTGGAATGAATAATCAATTTCGTTGGGATAGAAGAACTCACTCAATACACCGCCATTATCTTCTATGATATTCCCGTCAAGGTCACGCATTACAAACCCTCTTATGCGTGGTAGTCGATATTCGGGAACGTTTATATCAGCATGAGGTGAAAAATGCGTATCGGGCACATATCGCACTCCATCAACGTTCTTGGCGGCATATAAAAGGTTTTCCCATTCAACTTTATCCCCGTACTTCCAGAAACGATAGTCAAACATCTTGCCCATCTGAATTTGGATTTCCCTTCTTACTTTATCTTGGTCATAGGCTGGGTCAATATCCACTCGGAACTCCACGTCAACAGGTAACCAATTAACATTATTGAGTTTCAAGGAATATCCAGTTGATGTGCTCAATAACTCCGATAACGTCAAAAATTCCTCGCTTTGGCTCAATATCTGGTTAAATTCTTCATCCGTGAAGTCTTGTCCATTTACCGATACCACAATCAAGTTGAATCTTCCATCGCTATCAACACCGCCCTTATGAACTTTCAAAACATTATTGTTTATTTTCATAAACACTTGCTCCAAATAAGACAGTGTATTTCTCGCCAATTGGTTTACGCTTTCTTTGATTCTTATTCGGAACAAATCGTCATCCTCATCGTCTCGTCCACCCGTAGCTCGGTATTCATTTGTACAAGCTATATGTCCAGAAGGAACTGGGGTGAGCTTATTTATAGACAATGGGTCAACGTTCGTTGAAGCTCCTTCGGAATCGCTTTTGACTTTTGCATAAGCAAAACCATTCACACCTATCACAACGTCATTTTCCAAAGAGAAATTAACGCCCGAAGAACTTGTAAAGGTAGTCACATCAGCCAAATAGGTCGTTCCTTCATCTCCTACCAATCTCAAATAAGTGGAAGAGCCTTGTGCGCCAAATCTCGGAGCTACGCCACGAATTTTAGCAAGGTCATCCAAATACTTTCCATAAGCCGTATCAGGAAAAATATGCCCCTCAACAATCGCTTGATTGACCAAACACTTCTGACCCACTTTGGCGCATCCGAAGGCAAAGCCATTCAATACAGATTCTTGAGAAACATCGTTGACCTTATCCGTCTTGTTAAGAAAGATTTCAAGGAACATCTGCTTGAGCTCATTTACAGGAATTATTTTTGTAATCATACTACAATCTTTCTTTCGGTTTTATAATCATATTTTGTCTTAATCTCGCAATACATAAACATAGAGCCGTTCTCATATTGAAACTTGGTTATTTCTACATATTGGAACAAGTCGTTTTGTAAGAACGTGTTTTGTAGATTTTTAACCAACTCTGGATAGGAGAAACTTTTTGACGTTACTCCGATAGTCAATTCAGTGTTTTGACCAAATAACATATTTTCGGGAACATCGCCACGTTTCAGACTTAACAATATATCGCACTTTTGTTCAATATTATCTTGCCAAATCTTTATATCCAAGTCGTTATCTACAAAAGTAATCTTTCTGTTTATATCCTTCCCATAGATACGCTTTCCGATAGGTTGGTCAAGAATCGTTGTAACTACTACATCAACCGTATTATTTATCAATACGTTCAACGGAGTGAGTTTATCAATCTCCCAATCTACCTCGTTTAAGTCATTGCTTAACATCAAATCAACCCAATTGAAATTATCTTGGTTTAGATTTTGAACAATATTCGCAACATCTTCCATAGTACGGAATCCGCCAACATCCGTTGCTACTTGAACTACTGGTTGATAACCTCGCTTGGTCAAAGACGTTCTGCGGAACTTCGGAAGTTTGTTGATTTTATCAATCGTATCTTCCAAATTTCCTATATATTCCATCAATTCCCAATAACCGCACTTGTCGAACTTATTAGCAAAGTTTTTGAATTGCGACATACAATTACCACACTCATTAGTCAAGTTCTTCAGAGCAATCAAATGAGCGTTATCTATTGACGCAGTTTCTCCCGAAAAATAGCGGTCAATCTCTGGATAGGAATTGAGCATAAAATTCCTGTATTGAGTCAGAAACTCAACCAACGGATATTTCGTTACTTTTTGAAATTCTATTACAATACTTTCCATATCACAAATTTATCGCTCTTGTTACGGAGTTCAATATATTACCAATTCCCTTCGCTATCGCTCCTGCTGCAACGGTTGTTATTAGTTGAGCGGTCTTGCTAAAATTCTCTCCACGTTGTACGGCTGATTGAGGTGCAACGGCTTTCATTTCCAAAGAATAAAACCAAAGCATATTGTTATCTATACTTTGACTGTAAGAATCCTGCAAAACTTCTACAACGTAATTGGTATTCAAAGAATAATTGCTAAAAAGAAGTATATGTGAACCACCTTGCTCATCGGTCTTATAAGTAGTTTCAACCATCTTTTGTAGCATCTTCGTCAAACCATATCCCGTCTTCACCAGAACTTCCTGACCTAATACTTTGCCGAATTGACCATTGAAAAATGGAATACTTTTATCATTCTTATCCTCAACCTCTTTTAAGCCAAGCAAAAGTCTCAATTTTCGTCCAAACGTTCCTTGAATTGAAATATCTCTCGGAGCGAATGTGCTGTTATATAATGTAGTTACACCACTTTGGGTTTTAGTAACCGAACCAACCGTTGTTCTCGTCTCCATATAGTTATTTGGCATAACAACGAAAGACAAAAAACCCTTTGTATTTCCAGCACTATCAATAAGTTCCAAAGAACAAAGATAATATTCAAAGTTGTCTGGAGCTATGGAGTGTAAAGCAGCCTTCCCAACCGTCATCACTAATGACCTCGATTGTTCCAATACTTCGTTTACTGAATTTCCTAAAACTCCCATACTGTTTAATTTTACAACTTAATAACTGTTAAGAGATTGTTCCAGTGCCAGGAGCTGTTGTTGCACCTGTCTGTGCCGTAGGACTTCCTGCTGTTGCCACTGGTATTCCTTGAGCCACTGTAACGGTCGCTGTCTTAATCCAAGCGTCAACGCCATCGGCTATTGCGTTTGATATGTTTTCGGCAAATCTATTCTTTACCGCTTCGGAATCCGATTTTTCATCAATCGGTTGGTCAAGAGCTTCCTTGATTTTTGCTTTGAGAGTTGTTCTCAATACTTCTGTTGCTAATGGCATAATTATTCCAAATTAGATTTTTTACTTTTGATTGTATCCAACCTCGCTTGTATTTCAGCAAAGTCGGCTATATTAACTGGCGGTGATGTAGCTCCCACAGGAGAAATAACGGTTAATTTTTGTATTGCCGTTAAAAGGTCATTCAATATCTTTTCAAGCGTATCTCCCAAAACCATCGGCTCTTTTCCGCTATTGTGGTTTATTTGCTTGCTAATCAATTCTACCAGTCCGTCAGAACACTTTATCTCATTTCCAAATTCGTCTTTATATACAAAGCCCGTACCAGCCTTGTACGTCATTGTAGTCAATTCCTTATCCTCATCATCTCGGATAGTACATGAAACGTTCTTCTCGGATATTATTGAAAGTCCTTCGCCAATCAAGTATCTTATTTGACCCTTGACTTCTCCCTTTTCCTTGATATTGAAGTCCAACTCATTGTCTCCTGAAATGGTAGCCTTTTTGGACGCATTAAGATTTATTTCATTATCCGAAGAAAGATTGAATACGGAATCTTGATTTTGGCTCGTCAATTTTATATCAACGTTAGCAGGCTCTTCACTATCGCCCATGACGCTAATTTGAAGAGCAGCCACATTACCATCAACAAATAGCTCAACATTCCGCTTGTCGTTACCTCTTGAAACTCTCCATTGATTTTCTCCCAACGCATAAAAGTCTCCTTCTGGACGTAGCCAACCAACGATAACGGGCAAATGACTCATACCGTCCTTGACCCAAACGACAGGTGTTCCACGGCTCGTTTCCGTAGGGAATTGAAGATTTTCAAGAATGTTTTGCGGGCATCGTACTGAATTGTAATAGCCGTAACCCTCACCACCGTTCATCGAAACGGTTTGAGTGCGGTAGCAATCTTCTATATATTGCACACGGTCGATTTCATCGGGTACGACTAAAAAGCCTACACCGCCTGAACCTACTCCCGTCTCAACCTTTACAAGTCCAATGGTATTCATATTATTGCTTTTTTCTATTTAACCAAATGTTACTCCAAAACAGTTGTTGCTTGGACATAAAGAATCCGAAGTTATCAATATCAACTTTCCATTTTGAAATTTGCTTTTTCCAATTCTCCGAAGTTATCTGTTCAATGTCTAATTCACCAAAGTCTATGATGTTGAAATAACTATACTTTTTGTTATTAATCTCAAAACCATCAATAAATTTTGGATACATTCCTCTGGAGACGGTAAGCGTTGTTGTTCTCGTTATTTGCTTATCGAAAACAGAATATTCATTTTGAACCGAATCCACATAGAATATCTCACCAGAAGTATGAGTCACCAACGTTCCCCGTTTGATTCTTCGGTCGCCCATGAGTGTTATTGTGCCCCTTCGGGTGAATGCATTGTAAGCATTGCTTTCAATAAGGTATTTGAAATCACGTACTGCATTGCGAATGATTCTGTCTCCGTTATTCTTTTGCTCGGTCTTATCATTATTCCAACGTCCTGATTGAGCCCAATTGTAATAGTTAGATTCTACAGCAAGCGGTCGGCTTCCCCATACCGCAGCAAATTCTGGGAAGAACACCGCAGGCATGAACAATTGAGCTTCGGGTATTCCCAAAAGGTCGCCATACGGCACATAACGATACCATGAAAATATCTCTTGGTTGTTCCAAGATAAATTGGTATTTATGATATCATCTCCGTTCAGTACAAAGTTTGCGCTTTCTATTAGTTTCGTCAGATTCTCTTTGTCAAAAGGTGGTCTGCGAACTATCCAATAATATTGACTACCAAACGTGTCTCCCATCATTTCAACCAAAGGCTCTTGACAAACCTTATGGAAGAAATTCAATATACTTCCCATTTGAGTAGATATTCCCGAATCAAAAACTTGCTTATCAGCAACGGAGCTATCAACCAAAAGTTTAGTTATCTGCCAAATGCCTGGAGCAAGTCTCTCTTTCGCTTCGGTATTGGGTTGAGATTTCTTTTTTATCGGAACATATTCAGTAGCATCAGCCATTGTCATATCGGCTTGGGCTGAATACTTATAAGCTGTTTGAGATTTCAAAGAAGCATCCGTAAATGATAACCAAGTTGGGTCTCCATAGTTCAATATCTTTTTGTACTTAACTGAATAAAGTCTTTCCTTTGCTAAAAACCAATACTTTGGGTCAACAGGTACAGTTCCACTTCTACGAACTTCAAGGTGTAAATGTGGGCCAGTTGAATGCCCTGCGTTTGGGTCTCCCTTCGCTCCACCAGTCGTTCCTATCGTTTGACCTTCGGCTACTGATACGCCAACGGATATGCTTGATTCAACAGTATGCATGTGCATAAAGTATATATCAAAATACATACCCATATCAGCAATATATCTTATAGCAACGTACAATCCAGCTCCGTTCTTTTGAACCGTTTTCTTTATAACCGTACCAGCCAAAGGAGCTTTCAAAACAGTACCTACGGGAACGCCAAAGTCAATCCCGTTATGGTTTCTTATCTTACCATTCATATGCCTTTTGCCGAAGTCGCTTGTAACATTAAGTTGAGATTGACCTACCAAAAAGCCTTTCATGAAAGTTTTAATTGTTGCCATTCGTTGTTTCCTCTTTTCTTAATGGTTGTAATTCCAAATAGGTTGTTCTTTTTTCGCCCCAAGCATCGAATACAAATCCAGGCACAACCTCAACATTCGACAATTGAGAAATAACGCCCTTCAATATATAGCTCAAATCCATATTGATTCTATTGGCAAATATATCAATTTCTCCCGTTACTCTCCGAAGTCGGTTGATTGGATTATTGTAGGTATTATTTATCTGGTCGGCTTCTCGTATGTCTCCTTGCTTACCATAGCTTTGTTCATTCATGAATATATTGCTTGGGTCAGAAGTCGTTGAAGGATTGAAAAAGAAAGAGCCATCCTCAATAAGAAGTTTCATCAAATCCCTTCCCGTTACTTCTACATATCCATTTGAACCTGCGGAATCAGCTACAACCTTAACGTCATCCACCAAAGCTATCATATCAAAAACTCCGTTTGCTATTTTAGTTTTCATTTCATCCTTGTCGGAATCCTCTTCCATTTCCAATTGTTCAAAAGATATGAAAAGAAGGTCGTTTGAACTGATTAGCCAATTGAAATAGTTTGATTCAAGTTCTCCGTACATATTCTTGGAATAAAAATCCTCGTCTTTCATGTACAAATTGCGATAACTATTTCCATCCTTTTTCAAATCTGCGTATGGCGTTCCACTATAAACAACATCATTATCATCTATACCAATTCCATTAGCGTATTTGAATATATTTACAATAGGTAAACGCATAGAGAAACTTCCACCGTCTTTCGCTTGAAGCGTTGATAAGTTTACAATGAATTGAGATATATCAAAAAAATCGTCATTCAAAGTATAAGCCAAACCCTCATTCTTCAATGAATGTACGAAATACATTGACTTAAACCAACCATAAACTCTCGCAACGGGATTCCTCTTCACGGCTTCGGCTATCTGATAACCCCCGTCTTGAATTATGTTTGCTATCTCATCAGATGCAAAGGCATAAAAATCGCCTGTTTCTGACTGGAAGTTGGTCTGACTGATAGCTAACTCAGCCGTAACTTTCGTTGCTTGTATTTTGAGGTTACAAGGGCAGGGCAACCATGAGTTCTCAGTAAGGTCTGACGCTGACTCTGGCCACTTACCAGTTCCTGCTTTTTCAATGGTTTTATCGTAATCGGTATATTGTTGCCAAATCAATTCCCGATTCAACTCAAAGAAGTCTTTCAGCTCTATATTGTAAATATGCTCACGTTCCATGAAGTCCTCAATGGTCTTTACGGAACGATAGCGGTGATAAAGCCAAATGAAATTATTGTTATCTTTTTCTGCCATTATTGTCCTTGTTTAGTTGAATTGGGAGTTACTCCGCTTCCAAAGAATACCTTAACACCTGTATTTTTCAAAGTGTTCAATATATCGGTTATTCCCTTTGTCATAGCACTCGTTAATTCAGCTGCTTCTGATGACCAAGCGGATTTATTATTTGTACCAATTTCATCAAGCATACCTTGGTTCCCAAAACCAGCCATGCTCTTCAACAATCCACCTGCATAGTTACCGCCTGTAAATTGTTCTATGTATTCATCCAATCGGTCAGGTGCTATATTCGGAAGTAAGGACTTGAATGCGAAATATCCCATTGTCGTATCAGTACCGCCAAACTGTTGTTGAATACGTTGTACGACTGCTTGCATGATTTTACCTTCGTTCTCTGGGTCTCGGATAGCTCGGTCAATTAAGTCCATACGTCCGCCAGTTTCGGGCATAAGGTCTGCAACCGTTCCATATATCAACGCTCTCATACGTTCGTTCATCGGATTCTGAATCATATTCTGGAATGATGCAATATCCGTTCCCATTCGGGAATCTTGTTGAACTCCCGTAGCAGAGAAAGCAGCAAGAGTATTGTTTGCCCAAGTGTAATCAGGTCGGTCGGTACGTCCCATATAAGAAGCCATCAACTGCTGTTGTATATCAAACTTCTCTTGTACCCTTGTAAAGTCTCCGCTTGATACTCCTGAACCTTCTATTCCTTGAAGTACAGTTACCAAACGGCTTATAGCATCCGTCACATTCGTTCCGTAACGGTCATATTGAGAACCACGTTCCAGACTACCTTGGTCAAGTGCTAATGTACGTTCCAAACTTAATTGAGACATAGTTTCCCTGTACCAATCGTCTGATGTTCCTCTCGCTTTTATTCGTTTGGATGCTTGTTCGTAAAACTCATCCATAGATAAATTGAGGTCGGCTGGCTGTAATCCGTTGGCTGTTTGACTACCTATATTTTGAGCCAAATATCCCAT
>ERZ780202.866-NODE-866-length-18937-cov-18.132031_pt1 | contig 18937 bp, 14 predicted proteins | sample MGYA00510978_ERZ780202 | MGnify/ENA primary metagenome ERZ780202 (study PRJEB29588, sample SAMEA2155689) | human gut metagenome | biome: human gut; feature: human-associated habitat; material: faeces | place: Denmark | collected 2008/2010 ...
AACCCGTGACCCCTTCCTTACCAAGGAAGTGCTCTACCTCTGAGCCACATCAGCAACTATCAACTTGCTAAGTTTACTATATACATCAGCATTTGTCAAGCCACTTTGAATTAAAATATAATTTTATGTGAGTCAGAATACAATTTATTATGAATTATAGTATGCCATAACCTTTGCTACATAGTTCTGAGTTTCTTTAAATGGCGGAATGCCGCCATATTTGGCTACGTTGCCGGAGCCTGCATTGTAGGCAGCTAAGGCCAGTGATTTGTCACCATTATACTGGGTGAGCTTTTCACTTATGTACCTGGCGCCACCCATGATATTCTGGTATGGGTCGTAGGCGTTTGTGACACCAAGTGAGGCAGCGGTCTGTGGCATGAGCTGCATGATACCCATGGCACCTGAACGGCTGGTGCACTCTGTGGAGAAGTCAGACTCGCACTTGGCGATAGCCTTAAGGAATTTGGCATCCACACCGTATTTTGAGGCAGCCTCATTAAAAATTGCATCAAGATCGGCAGAGCATGACAAACCGGAAGCTTCGAGTTTTACGGAGCTGCTGCTAATTCCTGAGGCTCCGGAAGCTGCTGCATTATATGTATTTGTATCTGAGCTGATGCCGGCTGGAGAACCGGAATAAGCAGCTGTATTATTAACTGCGGCAGAAGGAGAAACTGTATTACGGCAAAGCTCGATATTTATACCATTTTGATCAAAGAACCTCTGTACAAGCGACATATCAACTGAGCCACCGTTACTTTGGGCAATCAGTCTGTCAATGGCAACAGCAGCTTCAGCCATTTTTGCATCGTCAAGCACCTGATCAAAATCAGCACCGGTGCTATTGACAGCGGAGCTGCTATTGGAAGGAATGTTATCACCGGTTACAGCAACCTGACCGGTAGTTATATTATTTTTTGGTGTATTATCAATATACTGAAGTACTTTAATGTTCATTTTCCTGTTTCCCTTTATATCTTAATTTAAATAGTTATATCAGTTTTGAATAGTTATATCAACTATACTTAAAAAAGTAAAGACATTTACCTAATGAGAAATTATACCATAAAAATTCTTGAAAATATACCCATTTTGTTGTAGCATATGTTTTAGTACACTTTACTATGTAAAAGTTAGGAGATAAACATGAAAAAGACACCATTTGTGACAAAACAACAGGTAGAGGAGATTGTTAAACAATTTCCTACACCATTTCATTTATATGACGAGGCTGGCATCCGTGCCAACGCGCAGGCTGTAAAGGATGCATTTGCATGGAATCCGGGTTTTAGAGAGTATTTTGCTGTAAAGGCTACCCCAAACCCATACCTGCTCAAGATTTTAAAGGATTATGACATGGGCTGTGACTGCTCATCATACACAGAGCTTATGCTGGCAAAGTCATGCGGCTTCGACGGAGAGCATATCATGTTTTCATCAAATGATACACCGGCAGAGGAATTTGCATATGCAGACAAGCTTGGTGCTATCATCAATCTCGATGATTTCACACATATTGATTTTTTGGAGGAAACAATCGGACATATTCCGGAGACAATAAGCTGCAGATATAATCCGGGCGGAGTGTTCACACTGTCAAACGGTATCATGGACAATCCGGGAGACTCCAAGTATGGAATGACAAAGGAACAGCTTTTTGAGGCATTCAAAATTCTTAAGTCAAAAGGCGCTAAATACTTTGGCGTGCATGCATTCCTGGCAAGCAATACAGTAACCAACGAGTATTATCCACAGCTTGCAAAGGAGCTTTTTGAGCTGGTTGTTGAGCTTAAAAATGAGACCGGCTGCGATATTAGATTTGTAAATCTTTCAGGTGGAGTTGGCGTGGCTTATAAGCCGGATCAGACACCAAACGATATATCAGTTATCGGCGCCGGTGTACATAAGGTGTACGATGAGGTTTTGGTACCGGCAGGAATGGGCGATGTGGCTATTTATACAGAGATGGGACGTTTTATGATGGCTCCGTATGGCTGTCTTGTGACAAAGGCTATCCATGAGAAGCATATCTACAAGGAGTATATAGGAGTAGATGCGTGTGCGGCAAACCTTATGAGACCGGCTATTTACGGCTCATACCATCATATCACAGTGCTCGGCAAGGAGGATGCACCTTGTGACCATACATATGATGTGGTAGGCTCACTCTGTGAGAACTGTGACAAGTTTGCAATTGACAGACAGCTTCCGAAGATTGATATGGGAGACTATCTGGTAATCCATGATACAGGAGCACACGGCTTCTCAATGGGCTACAATTACAACGGACGACTTCGCTCAGCAGAGATATTGCTCGAAAGCAATGGAGAGGCAAAACTCATCAGAAGAGCAGAAACTCCGGCAGACTACTTTGCAACCTTTGACTGCTTTGATGATATTAAAATAACAGAGTAATCTGCTAGCGCACCTTGCAGAGCACGTGTCCGAATTTTATCCATTTGCTCATATCATCAACATTATCGCTGTCGACATAAAAGGTCTCACCGTAATTGTTGATTGGTGTGAGCTCACATGGGTTTTTCTGATGCAGTTTTCTGATGTATGCACGCTTGTTCTGTGCGTTGATAAAGATACCGGTATCGCCGTCGCGGATTGGGTTTCGACTGATTAGAAGTATATCGCCTTTATTATATACAGGATGTAGATGATTGCTTGTGATGCGGATTCCGATGTGAAGGGCATCACCGAAGGCTTTTCTGTAATTTGAAACATCAAGCTTTTCGACATTGTAGGAGTCCAAAATCATGCCGTCGGTCATATTGCCTGTCGGGATGAGGACGGAAATCAGATCTTCCGTATGACAGCTTTCATCCTTGTAGGCAGATAGCGCAAGCTCAGTGTCTATAATCGAGTTTATAAGTATGCGCTGGCTTTTGGAAAGCTTTTTGATGCGCTTTACAAGGTTTATTACATCATCATTGAAGCCTGTTAGTTCGCAGGAAAACCGTCCTGTCAGCTTGTATATCAGGTAAGCGGTGTAGACGTCTATACGAGAGGATTCTCCGTTTGCTATCCGCTTGTAGGTGGAGAGTGACATATCAAGTGCTTTTGCAAACTGTGCCTGGGACATACCAAGCTTTATGCGTTCGCGCTCAATATTTGTCGATATGTTATTTACTATTTCAAGTCGGTTCATTTATGAGCTAATCTCCCTTCTTTTTAAAAAAATAAACTCCAAATTTGGTCAAGTATTGACATGCGCAATACACTATAATGGTTATTGTTGAAACATAAATAAATATATAAGAAACGTCAATTACTGTCAAATTAGAATGTTTGTTATATAAAAAGGGAGGTGTCCTGAAACTTAATTAGTGTAAGCTGAATGCAGCTTACACTTTTTTTATTTAAACAAATGCAGCTTTATTTATAATAAATATCAAAAAACTTTTTTGAAATAAATGTGTCTGAGGCATTGATTAGAGCACCGCTAATTGGTACAATGTTTTATTATATACAAAAGAGCAGGTGAATATATGTCGCTAAGTTTTAGAAAGTGGCGGGAAATGGCGCTTACTGACTACCCGGTAGTGAGTGATAAGTACTACAAGAAGGTGTACGAAAACATAGCCACAGATCCGCAGACAGGTGAGAGCATACTTGTACAGCTTACATTGCAGGGAGTTTTGGATAAGTGCGAGGGTACTAATTTTGAGGAGCCAATCAGAAAGTGCATTATGAAGTGTGTATACACGGGTTGTAAGCTTGAAAAGGAAATAAATAAGGTGATGAATCAGTATTATGAGGTCTAGATATAAATGAATGATATAGCAATTGATAAAGAACACTTACATTATTTGGAACAGTTGTCGGAGATGTATCCGACAATAGGCAAGGCATCATCTGAGATTATCAATCTGCAGGCTATTTTAAACCTGCCAAAGGGCACAGAGCACTTTGTATCTGATGTGCATGGTGAGTATGAAGCCTTTTCCCATGTGCTGAAAAATGGTTCTGGGGCTGTAAGAAAGAAGATAGATGATGTATTTGGTCTGGCGATGGACAAGGCTGACAAGGCTGCGCTTGCCACACTCATCTACTACCCAAGGGAAAAGATGGAGCTTATTAAGCAGGACGAGCCGGATATGGACTCGTGGTATAAGACGACTCTTTATAAGCTGATAGAGGTGTGCAAGACCGTTTCGTCAAAGTATACGCGCTCCAAGGTGAGAAAAGCTTTGCCGGAGGAGTATGCATATGTTATAGAGGAGCTCATCACAGAAAAGCCGGAGGTGTTAAACAAGGAGGCTTACTACGAGTCAATCATCAATACAACAGTGGAGCTGGGTACTGCGGAGGAGTTTATAGTGGTGCTTTCAGAGCTTATTCAGAGACTTGCTGTTGACCATCTGCATGTGCTTGGTGATATATATGACAGGGGAGCGGGGCCGCATCTGATAATGGACAGGCTGTGCAGATATCACTCGCTGGATATACAGTGGGGCAATCACGATATTATCTGGATGGGGGCAGCCGCAGGAAATCCTGCATGTATTGCAACTGTTGTCAGAAACAGTATCAGATATGGTAATCTGGACGTGGTCGAGGAGGGCTATGGCATAAATATGCTTCCGCTTGCTACGTTTGCACTGAAGGCTTACAAGGATGACCCATGCACCAGATTTGTGTTTAAGGTGGCTCCAAGTGGCGCAGATAATATGGAGAGTGATCTGATAAAGAAGATGCACAAGGCCATTGCCATCATACGTTTCAAGCTGGAGGGACAGCTCATTAAGAAGTGGCCTGAGTATGGCATGAAGGAACGATTGCTTTTGGAACATATTGATTATGAACAGGGCACTATAGATCTTGAGGGCAGAACTTATAAGCTGCTTGATACAAGCTTTCCAACAATTGACCCGGCTGATCCTTACAGGCTGACAGAGGGGGAAGAGGAAGTCATACAGAGGCTCAGGAGCTCGTTTATTCATTGCGAGAAGCTTAAAAACCACGTTGGGCTGCTGCTTAAAAGAGGCAGCATGTACAAGGTATATAATGGCAATCTGCTTTTCCACGGATGCATCCCCATGGAGGAGGATGGAAGCTTCGCAAAGGTAAATATCTACGGTAAAGAGTATAGTGGCAAGGCTTTGTTTGATATACTGGAGACTTACGTCAGAAAGGCTTTTTTCTCGGACGACAGGCTGGAAAGACAAAAGGGCAGCGATATCATGTGGTACATATGGACAGCACCATATTCTCCGCTTTATGGCAGAAATAAGATGGCTACGTTTGAGAGATATTTTATAGATGACGATGATATGAAAATAGAAAAGAAAAACTTTTATTATGAGTATATAAACAAGCCTGAGTGTGCGCAGCGTATACTCGAGGAGTTTGGTTTGCATGATAAAAGAGACCATATCATAAACGGACATGTTCCTGTACACAGATTAAGAGGTGAAAGCCCTGTGAAGTGCGACGGCAGAGTGATAGTCATAGATGGTGGTTTTTCAAAGGCGTACCGCAGGCGGACAGGCATCGCGGGATATACCTTGATTTACAATTCATATGGGCTGACATTGACAGCGCATGAGCCGTTTGAATCACCGGAGACGGCAGTAAGGGATGAGAGGGATATCGTATCAAGGCGTGAGGCTGTAGAGGTACTTGATAAGAGAATACTTGTCGGAGATACGGATGCCGGAATAAAGATGAAGGAAAAGATAGCTGATCTAAAGCATCTCATTGCGGCATATCGTTCGGGTGAGATTGCAGAGCGCGATGATTAGAAAGAGGGAATATGATGTATGTAGTTGATGGGTTTGAGTTTCAGACAAAGGAAGAGGCAAGGCAGGCTAAAAAAGAAAGTGACGGAATACGATATATAAAGGATCAGACTGATATGTCTGACCCGGATACGGTATACAAGCTGTATTTAAGGCTTAACAAGCCGGGGTATTTTTTTACTCCTGTAGGGCTATCGTTTCTTGTTGAACTGCAGGAATATCTGCATACAATCCCATATATCAAGAATGAGGATATCCGTCCGATTTATATTCCTGAGGATAAAAAAGCGGTTGTCGAGGTAAAAAAACAGACGGAAGGCTATAAGAAAAAGTTCCATGTGGCATTGTTTTTTACTATTGTATTATCGGCTGCCATAGTAACTATGTTTGGCATCACATATGTGAGTGGACACAGTCCGTATGTGGTGGACTACGAGAATGAGCTGATAGACAAATATGAAAACTGGCAGAAGGAGCTTGAAAAAAGGGAAAAAGCAGTAGAAGAGAGGGAAAAAGCACTGGATGAAAGGCAGGATGCAACAGAGTGGACAAAATAAAGATACTGGTGGTAGATGACGAGAGCAGGATGAGAAAGCTCGTGCATGATTTCCTTGCAAGGGAAGGGTACGAGGTACTTGAGGCCGGAGACGGCGAGGAGGCACTTGATATATTTTATCAGCAGAAGGACATAGCACTGCTGGTGCTCGATATAATGATGCCAAGGATAAATGGCTTTGAGGTATGCCGTGAAATCAGACAGACTTCAAAGGTGCCGATTATTATGCTTACAGCTAAGGGCGATGAGCGTGATGAATTAAACGGCTTTGACATTGGTGCTGATGAGTACATTTCAAAGCCATTTTCTCCAAAGATACTGGTGGCCAGGGTAAATGCTCTCCTTCGCAGGGCGAATAAACTGGGCAAGGAGGCAGTAATAAGCGAGGCCGGTGGTATTGTTATGGACAAGACGGCGCACACTGTAGCTATTGATGGCAGGAATATTGAACTTTCGGTAAAGGAATTTGAGCTTTTGGATTACTTTATGAGCAATCAGGGGATTGCTCTTACCAGGGAGCGCATACTTGATAGTGTGTGGAGCTATGATTATTTTGGCGATGCGAGGACTATTGATACACATGTGAAGAAATTAAGAAGCAAGATGGGCGCTAAAGGCGACTATATAAAGACTGTCTGGGGTGTGGGATATAAGTTCGAGATACAGTAAGTGTTAAGCTTAGGACTAATGGATTCGGGATAAGAGGTGTCACCATGAAAAAGAAAAAAACGCTATCCACGCAGCTTACGTTTGTGATTTCATTCATTGTACTTCTGATAGTAGGCGTGTTCTGGATGGCTAATAACACACTGCTGGAAAAGTATTATGTATATAACAAGGAAAAAGAGATGCTTGCGGTATACAAAATGGTGGACCTGGCTGCAAAAAATGATAAACTTTCAGATGATACGTTTGCTGTAGCATTTGAAAAGAAATGCGTTGGCGCCAATATAGATGCGGTTGTGTTCAACAAATACGGTAAGGTCATCATTGAGGGAACCACTGACAATCAGGAAATATTCCAGCTGCTTTTGGAGGCAAGCATGTCGTCGTATTCGGCAGACTACAACAACCTGAATATGACAAGGCAGAAGGATAAAAGGCTGGGGACAGAGTATATCATCATAAATAACAGACTGATTGACGGTAACTTTGTATACATGAAGACACCGCTTGAGAGCATTAAGGAGAGCGTGTCTATATCGAACCGCTTTTTTGCAATAGGCACAGTGGCTGCTATTGTTGTGGGAGTGTTTATGGCATATATTGTTGCTCGCAACATGACCAGGCCGATAAGAAATATGACTGAGCTGTCGACAAGGATGGCGAAGCTTGATTTTGATGCGAAGTACATTGATACGGAAAACAGTGCAAAGGAGCTTTATGTGCTTGGTGAGCATATGAATGAGCTGTCGCAGACACTTGAGCAGACCATCACAAGACTAAAGGTGGCAAACAATGAATTACAGCGTGATATAAAGAAAAAAGAAGAGATTGATGAGATGAGAAAGGAGTTTTTGTCAAATGTGTCACATGAGTTAAAAACTCCGCTTGCTCTGATCTCAGGCTATGCTGAGGGGCTCAAAGAGGTCGTAAATGACGATGAGGAGAGCCGTAACTTCTACTGTGATGTCATCATGGACGAGACTGACAAGATGAACCGCATGGTTATGAAGCTTTTATCTCTCAATCATCTGGAGGATGGCAGTGATGTGCTTGAGATGACGAGGTTTGATCTGACACAGCTTGTCAGAGGGGTTATAGACTCATCTAAGCTTCTGGCACAGAAAAATGAGGCTGCAATTGAGTTTGACCGCACCGATTCCGTATATGTGAGCGGTGATATATACAAGATTGAAGAGGTTGTGACAAACTATATCAGCAATGCGATAAATCACTGCACAAGAGGTGGTACTATCACTGTATCATACAGCATGTACAGTGACCGTGTGAGGGTCAGTGTGTTTAACACGGGAGAGCCGATACCTGATAAGGATATAGAAAATATATGGAATAAGTTCTATAAGGTGGATAAGGCCAGAACAAGGGAATATGGCGGAAGCGGCATAGGACTGTCTATAGTAAAGGCAATTATGGAACTGCATCACAGAGGGTATGGTGTCATAAATCACAAGGATGGTGTAGAATTCTGGTTTGAACTTGAGTTATTTATTGCAAACAATCAATAAATGTGTTACTATATGTATTATTAGGATAAAAGTCATAGAATAAGAATGGGTTTATTGCAATGATGGGAAGAAATATAAAAATGGCAGCTGTGGCATTTACAGCAATTATAACGTTGACAGGCTGCGGAACAAAATTATATGATATGACTGATGAGGAACAAGGCCTTATCGCTAATTATTCAGCATATGTTGTTGCAAAACACAATATATACCAGCAGGATGGCATGACTAACGCTACGGAGAAACGTGGGGATATGGAGGATGCTGACGACACTGAGAAAGTGGACGAGGCGTCACCTGATAATTCACTTTCGCAGGATAATAAGACATCTGAAGCTGGAAATGATAAGAGCAGCAATTCGCAGAAAGAGCCTTCTGCCACGCAGGAAAAGAAGGTGTCACTTGCCGAGGCAACAGGCTACGGCAGCCTTGAAATTACATATGATGGAGTAAACGAGTCAGATGTGTACAATGAGGGCTCATACTATTCTATAACGGCAGGAAGCGGTAATACTTTTGCGGTTATGAAATTCACTCTTAAAAATCCGACAGACGAGGATATAAATGTTGATATGTTTGGCAATGCCAGGACATATAAAGCCACTTTCCCCGATGGAAAGGAATACACGGCTGAGGGCACATTCCTTACATATTCCCTTAATACTTTTCAGGGAACCGTAAAGGCGCACGATGCGGTTGATGTGGTGCTGCTTTTCAAGATACCTCAGGGTACGGCATGTGACAATATTAAGATGTCGGTTATAAAAGATAACGAAAAAAGTTTGATTGAATTATAAAACATATGATATACTTAGATTACTAAGAGGTGGAGGTTGTATTATGGATACGAACATATTATTGGAGTCAGGAACAAACGAGCTTGAAGTGCTTGAATTCACGTTGGGAGACAATCACTACGGAATCAATGTCGCAAAGATCAGAGAGATTTTGCAATATATGCCGGTCACTCCTGTTCCGAATACTCATCCGAGTGTTGAGGGAATATTTATGCCACGTGACACAATGATTACGGTTATCAATTTAAAGAATTGTCTTAATCTGCCACAGACGGATGAAAAAGGCTTATTTATCATTACGAATTTTAACAAACTCAATGTGGCATTTCATGTAGATCAGGTTATCGGTATACACCGCGTATCGTGGGAGAATATCATAAAGCCTGACGAGACACTGACGGGCGAGCATGGCAGCACTGCTACAGGTGTTATCAAAATGGATGACAGGCTTATAGTTATCCTTGATTTTGAGGCTATAGTTGCTTCTATTAGTCCACAGACAGGACTTAGGGTTAATGATATCGATGAGATGGAGGCAAGAGATAGGAGTGATGCTACAATTCTTATCGCAGAGGATTCGGCTTTATTGTCAAAGCTCATCACCGAGTGCCTTAAGAAGTCGGGATATACCAATCTCATAGTGGAAGAGAATGGTCAGGAGGCCTGGGATGTGATAGAGGCTATGCAGGCAAAGGGCGATATTACAAAGCATCTTGACTGCATTATAACTGATATTGAGATGCCACTCATGGATGGACACAGACTCACAAAGCTTGTAAAATCAGATGCAGAGCTTAGAGATATACCGGTTATCATATTCTCTTCACTGGTAAATGAAGAGATGAGGAAAAAGGGTGAACAGCTTGGAGCAGACGCACAGCTTACAAAGCCTGAAATCGGAAAGCTTGTAGAGGCGATTGACAAGCTGATTGATAAAGCATAATATATTTAGATACAAGGGGTGTGGCTTGTTTAGCTGCACCCTTTAATGGATTATAGATGGAGAATACTAATGAGCGATAAATCGACAGAAAACTATCTGGACAATTTGCTGGATTCAATGAATAAGCTGCAGGATACAGATACGAAGATGTCTGGGGCTGATCAGGATGAATTCCTCAAAAAGTTTGAGGACGAGCTTGAAAATGAGACATATGATGAGTATCTGTCGAACTTTGAAAAGGAACTTGAGAGGGAAAATGAGCAGGCCAAGGGTCAGGCTCTTAATGTACAGACTCCGGCTCCTGATGACAAGGATGCTTCACTTGATGATATGCTCACTGAGTTTGACCGCAGGATGAAGGAACAGGAGACTCAGGGAGATAAACAGGAAAACAAAGCAGACAATAATCTAAGCGATGCGGTATTTAATTTTACACCGGCAGATTCTGGGATAGAGATGATGGATGCAAACATGCCGGAAATGGCTGAGAATCCCAAACAGGAGGAGACTCCGGAGAGTATAATAACAAATGAACCTCAGATGGTTGAAGAAATAGGAGAGCCGGATTTGGCAGGAAATGCATCAAAGGATATACTTGACATACTGGGTAGTGATGGTCTGGATAATATCGGTGATCTGCTTGAAGGAAAAACCGGTGAGACAGGGGCTGATATAGATGATTATGCAAGCAGCCAGATGAAAGTGCACGAGACGGCTGATGCAGCAGTTGATGCACAAGATACTGAAAAAAAGAGCCTTTTAAAAAGAATAATATCATTTTTTACAAAAGAGCCGCAGTCAGATGATGTCACAGATATACAGAGCACAGCAGAAGGTGCAGAAACTGACGCAAAGACACTCTCAGATGAGAATAAGCAGATACTTGAAGCGCTGGATGCTGACGGAGAGCTAAACGAAGCCACAGATAAGCCAAAGAAGGGCAAAAAGCCTAAAAAAGAAAAGAAGCCAAAAAAACCTAAAAAAGAAAAAAAGCCAAAGGCTCCAAAGGAAAAGAAGGAACGCATTGGATGGGAGAAGGGACCTAAGCTTCCTAAGGGACCTGTTATAGTAATCTGGGTATTTGTTATGTCGATAGTTGTGTTTGTTCTCATATGCACCTTTTTGCTCGGAAACAACTCCAAAGTGACTGATGCTCAGAATACGTACAATCAGGCAATAGCTGATCTGGGACAGAATAAAGCTGATTCAATAGAACTGTATACAAAGGCCTACAGCAGGCTGAGCGGCTTGAAGCTTTCGGGTGACGATAAGCAGTTGTACAATAAGCTGTCGGTGCTTGCATCAGTGTCAGGTAAGTATGATGCCTATAAGAGCTTTAGCGATTCAGGCTATGTAACCATGGCAGCGGATTCCTTAGTATGTGCGGCAGGACGATGTGCTGTAAATGCAGACAATGCAAAGGAATACGGATGTGAGCTGCAGCTTGAGCAGCTTAAAAACATTATTTCTGATACCCTGAGCAGTCAGTATGGCTTATCATATGATGATGCCATTGCTCTATATAATATAGATGATAGAGATGACTATACACTGGCACTGACACAGAAATTAAATGAATTAGGCATTAAAGAGGAGACAAAATGATATGATTGCAATCATCGATTATGGAGCAGGCAACCTGCGAAGTGTGGAAAAGGCTCTTACAGCTATAGGCGAGGAGAGTATTGTGACCAGAGACAGGCATGAGATTTTAAATGCCGATAAGGTAATACTTCCCGGAGTCGGAGCTTTTGGAGATGCAATGAATTCGCTTAAAAAATACGAGCTGGACAAGGTGATTCACAAGGTTTGTGACATGGACAAGCCATTTCTTGGCATATGCCTGGGACTTCAGCTATTATTTGAGGGAAGCGATGAGAGTCAGGGCGTTGAGGGGCTTCATGTGCTTGACGGACAGATACTTCGCATACCAGATAAGGAAGGACTTAAAATACCTCACATAGGCTGGAATTCACTTGATTTACAGAACAATGGAAGGCTGTTTAAAGGTCTTTCAGAGCATCCGTATGTATATTTTGTGCATTCGTACTATCTGAAAGCCGCTGATGAAGCAATTGTCACAGCAACGACAGAGTACAGCACACACATTCATGCGTCTGTAGAGAAAAACAATGTGTTCGCCTGCCAGTTCCATCCGGAAAAGAGCAGCACAGTCGGACTTTCGATACTTAAAAATTTTGCAGGGATAGGTGAGGCATAATATGTTTACGAAGAGAATAATCCCATGTCTGGATGTGAATAACGGACGTGTTGTGAAGGGCATAAACTTTGTCAATTTAAGAGATGCAGGTGACCCGGTTGAGATTGCGGCTGCTTATGATAAGGCAGGTGCAGATGAGGTGGTTTTTCTGGATATTACGGCGTCAAGCGACAACAGAAATACTGTTGTGGATATGGTCAGAAAGGTCGCTGAAAAGGTGTTTATACCGTTCACGGTGGGCGGTGGCATCAGAACAGTCGATGATTTTAAGGCACTGCTTAGAGAGGGTGCGGACAAGATTTCAATAAATTCAAGTGCTATAAATACCCCTCGGCTTATAAGTGATGCGGCTGACAAGTTTGGCAGTCAGTGTGTGGTTGTGGCAATCGATGCAAGATGTCGTGCTGATGGAAGCGGCTGGAATGTATACAAGAACGGAGGACGCATAGATACAGGTCTTGATGCCATTGAGTGGGCTGTTAAGGCAAATGAGCTTGGAGCAGGAGAGATACTTCTTACAAGCATGGATTGTGACGGCACAAAGGATGGCTACGATATCGAGCTTACAAGGCTTATTGCCGATAATGTTTCTGTTCCGGTTATCGCATCGGGCGGTGCAGGCACAAAGGAGCATTTTTACGAGGCTCTGACAGAAGGAAAAGCGGACGCAGCGCTTGCAGCTTCACTTTTCCACTACAAGGAGCTTGAAATTATGGATTTAAAGAATTATCTGGCAGATAAAGGTGTGTCGGTCAGAAGATAGGCGGGAGATAAAGATTATGAGTATGCTTGACGGCGAGTGGGCAAAGGCTGTGGGAGCCGAGTTTAAAAAACCGTATTATAGGGATTTGTACAATTTTGTGAGAGATGAATATGCCACACATGTGGTATATCCTCCGGCAGATGACATATTTAATGCCATGCATTTTACGCCACTTGACAAGGTGAAGGTGCTCATCCTCGGACAGGATCCGTACCACAATGTCAATCAGGCGCATGGATTGTCGTTTTCAGTGCTTCCGTCTCAGAAGGATATTCCACCATCACTGCAGAATATCTACAAGGAACTGCACGACGATTTAGGGTGTGATATCCCCAATAACGGATACCTGAAGAAATGGGCTGATCAGGGAGTTTTGCTATTGAATACGGTGCTCACTGTCAGGGCTCATCAGGCCAACTCGCATCAGGGACACGGCTGGGAGAAGTTCACGGATGCAATCATAGAGGCTGTAAATGAGCAGGACAGACCTATAGTATATATGCTCTGGGGACGTCCGGCGCAGTCTAAGATTCCTATGCTTACAAATCCAAAACATCTGATATTGACAGCACCGCATCCAAGCCCGCTGTCGGCATACAGAGGTTTTTTTGGCTGTAAGCATTTTAGTAAAGCCAATGATTTTCTTAAGGAGCATGGAGTGGAGCCTGTTGACTGGCAGATAGAGGATATATAAAGGACGACAATACCGGCTCATATGTTAGTAATACCGGGCTGGGTAATAGCGGCAGATATTATCTTGACATAGATTGGAAAAGCGTCTATATTAAAGATATATAGAAGGTAACGGATTACATGATTATCAAAGGAGTGATAGTATGAGAGGAATAGGAATGTGGGATTCGTCATCCATATCCACATTGTTTTCAGGCTTTAGCAGCAGTAGAAGCTGCAATGCAGCGTCGTCTTTTATTGCCAATATGGATATGACTACATATAGTGGCATTAGAAGTGGCAGCTATTTCAAACTTCTCAAGTCATATTATGGAAATAACCTTAATTCAAAGGCCCAGTCTCTTGTCTCATCATCTGTTTCTACATCTAAGGATTCAGCGAAGACACTTGCGTCCATTGAGTCGGAGTCAGAGGACATGGTAAAGTCGGCGCAGGCTCTTTACAAAAACAGCCGCAAGGACGATACAGATGCTACGTACAAGAAGGTGTCAGCTTTTGTGTCTGATTACAACAGCCTCATTAATGCTGCGGATGATTCCGAGACAAAGCAGATTTCGAGAAATCTTGAGTCTATGAAGTCACTTACAGATATCAATTCAAAGTCGCTTGCGAAGGTGGGAATCACAGTGGATTCCAAGTCCGGCAAGCTGTCTGTTGACGAGGATACATTTAAAAAGGCTGATTCGACCAGGGTTGATGCACTTTTTAAGGGGAATGGCTCTTATGCTTACGCAGTGGCAAGCAAGGCTTCAATGCTTGAGTATGCCGCAAAGAATGAGGCAGAAAAGACTAACACGTATGGCGCCAATGGAAGGTATACACAGGCCTATAACAGTGGATATAATTATAATATGTTTTTATAGTCAAAGACAGGCAGGGAATCACCCACCTTACTTTACGGCTTAATAAAAGAAGCATCCCGGATTGGGATGCTTCTTTTTAATTAATTAGCGTTTAGTTGTCTTTTTCATCGTCCTCGCTCATTGAGTAGACCTGACGCTTACGTGCCATCTCATCGCTATCAAGATATTCGTCGTAGGTTGTGATCTTGTCGATCATTGAACCGTTTGGCAGGAATTCTATGATTCGGTTGGCGGTTGTCTGGACTACCTGGTGGTCACGGCAGGCAAAGAGGATTACTCCCGGGAATTTTATCATTCCGTTGTTTAATGCTGTTATTGACTCCATGTCGAGGTGGTCTGTAGGCTCATCGAACATGAGTACATTGCTTCCCATGATCATCATGCGGGAGAGCAGTACACGAACCTTTTCTCCTCCGGAGAGTACACGCATTTTCTTTACTCCATCCTCACCGGCAAAGAGCATACGGCCAAGGAAACCTCGCACATATGTGGCGTCCTTGATTTCTGAGTACTGTGTGAGCCAGTCGACGATTAGCTCATCAGTATCAAAGATTGTGGTATTGTCCTTTGGAAAGTATGACTGGCTGGTTGTGACACCCCATTTATATGAGCCCTCGTCAGGCTCAAGCTCTCCGGCAAGGATTTTAAACATAGTTGTTTTTGCAAGCTCGTTTCCTCCGACAAATGCAATTTTGTCATCGTGGTTGACAGTGAATGAGATATTGTCAAGTACCTTTACACCGTCGATGGTTTTTGAAATACCCTCGACAAAGAGCACATCGTTTCCGATTTCACGCTCAGGACGGAAATCAATGTATGGGTATTTACGGCTTGATGGACGTATTTCATCAAGCTGGATTTTTTCTAGGGCACGCTTTCTTGATGTAGCCTGCTTTGATTTAGAGGCATTTGCAGAGAAACGCTGGATAAATTCCTGCAGCTCCTTGATTTTTTCCTCTTTCTTTTTGTTTGCTTCCTTCATCTGACGGACAATAAGCTGGCTTGATTCATACCAGAAATCATAGTTTCCTGCGTAGAGCTGGATCTTACCGTAATCCATGTCGGCGATGTTCGTGCAGACCTTGTTGAGAAAGTATCTGTCATGGGATACAACGATGACCGTATTCTCGAAATTGATGAGGAATTCCTCAAGCCATGAGATGGCATCGAGGTCTAAGTGGTTGGTAGGCTCATCGAGAAGCAGTATGTCAGGATTTCCAAACAGTGCCTGAGCAAGAAGCACCTTGACCTTTACTGCACCCGGCAGATCTGCCATCAGAGTGTAGTGATCATCAGTAGATACACCGAGACCGTTTAAGAGAGTAGCTGCATCCGACTCAGCATTCCAGCCGTCCATATCGGCAAACTCAGCCTCAAGCTCGCTGGCACGGATTCCGTCCTCGTCTGAGAAATCCTCCTTCATATAGATGGCTTCCTTCTCCTTCGTGATATCATAGAGACGCTTATTACCCATGATAACTGTATCAAGTACTGTAAACTCATCGTACTTGAAGTGATCCTGCTGTAAGAATGACAGTCTCTGTCCCGGAGTGATTGCGATATCACCGCTTGTAGGCTCAAGCTGTCCTGAGAGAATCTTTAAAAATGTAGACTTGCCGGCACCGTTTGCACCAATAAGTCCGTAGCAGTTTCCCTCTGTGAATTTTATGTTGACATCCTCAAATAAAGCTTTTTTACCAATTCTTAATGTAATATTGTTTGCACTAATCATTTTGTCTTTATTCAATCCTTTCCTATTTAATAACCTGTTCGTTTCTGTAACACATCGTTTCTATTTTAACGTAAAACCAGTATTTTGCAAGTGTTTTACAGGCGATTTATAGCCATTGTGCCCTTTTGTACATAAATTTTACCTTGTTAATAAATATTTTAGGATTTTTGTACAATGTATTGCTAAAAAAACTTGATTTTTTGCAGCGCACAAACTAAACTATTATGTAGAGACATTCTGATTCATGTCTATAATTGAACATTTATTTTACAGGAGGAAATATCATGTCTAGAGCAAAACAGTCGATGGATGGAAATACCGCTGCCGCTCATGTAGCATATGCCTACACAGAGGTTGCCGGAATCTATCCTATCACACCTTCTAGCCCAATGGCTGATACAGTTGATCAGTGGTCAGCAGCAGGACAGAAGAACATTTTCGGAAGCACTGTAAAGGTAGTTGAGATGGAGTCTGAGGCAGGTGCCGCTGGTACAGTTCACGGATCTCTTGCAGCTGGTGCACTTACTACAACATTTACAGCTTCACAGGGACTTTTACTTATGATCCCTAATATGTACAAAATCGCAGGTGAGAATCTTCCTTGCGTATTTGACGTATCAGCTCGTACAGTATCTTCACATGCACTGAATATCTTCGGTGATCACAGTGATGTATATGCTTGTCGTCAGACTGGTTTCGCAATGCTTTGTGAGACAAATCCACAGGAGGTTATGGATCTTTCACCGGTTGCACACTGTGCAGCACTTGAGGGAAAGGTTCCATTCATCAACTTCTTCGATGGATTCCGTACTTCTCATGAGATTCAGAAGATCGAGAAGTGGGATTATGAAGATCTCAAAGAGATGTGTCCAATGGATGCAGTTGCAGAATTCAGAGCACATGCTCTTAACCCAGAGCATCCAGCAGCTCGTGGATCACACGAGAACGGAGATATCTTCTTCCAGCATAGAGAGGCATGTAACAAGTTCTATGATGAGCTTCCAGCAGTTGTTGAGAAGTACATGGACAAGGTTAATGCTAAGCTTGGTACAGATTACAAATTATTCAACTACTACGGAGCACCTGACGCTGATCGTGTAATCATCGCTATGGGTTCTATCAATGATGTAGCTGAGGAAGTAATCGATTACTTAACAGCAAAGGGAGAGAAAGTCGGACTTATTAAGGTACGTCTTTACCGTCCATGGTCTTCAGAGGCTCTTCTTAATGCTATTCCAAAGACAGCAAAGAAGATCGCTGTATTAGACCGTACAAAAGAGCCAGGATCACTTGGTGAGCCATTATACTTAGACGTTGCTACAACACTTCGTGAAGCAGGAATGAACGATGTTGTATTAGTAGGCGGACGTTACGGATTAGGATCTAAGGATACACCACCTTCTTCAGTATTTGCTGTATATACAGAGCTTGAGAAGGATGCTCCTAAGCACAGATTTACAATTGGAATCGTGGATGATGTTACAAATCTTTCACTTCCAGAGGTTAAGCCAGCTCCTATCACATCTGCACCTGGTACAAAAGAGTGCAAGTTCTGGGGTCTCGGCGGAGATGGTACTGTAGGTGCTAACAAGAACTCTACAAAGATCATCGGTGACCACACAGACAAATACATCCAGGCATACTTCCAGTATGATTCAAAGAAGACTGGTGGTGTTACAATTTCTCACTTGAGATTTGGTGACAACCCAATCAGAAGCCCATACTACATCAACCAGGCAGACTTCGTAGCATGCCACAACCCTGCATATGTTATCCAGGGCATGAAGATGGTTCAGGATGTTAAGCCGGGCGGAGTATTCATGATCAACTGCCAGTGGTCAGATGAAGAGCTTGCTCATCACCTCAACGCTGACGCTAAGAAATATATCGCTGACAACAACATTCAGCTTTACACAATCAACGCTATCGACAAGGCTATCGAGATCGGAATGGGTAAGAGAACTAACACAATTCTCCAGTCTGCATTTTTCAAGCTTGCTGACGTAATGCCTATCGATAAGGCTGTAGAGTACATGAAGGCTGCTGCTAAGAAGTCATACTCAAAGAAGGGTGATGCAGTAGTAGAGATGAACTACAAGGCTATCGATGCCGGTGTTGACGCTGTACATAAGGTAGAGGTTCCTGAGTCTTGGAAGAATCCAGAGGCAGATGCTCCTAAGGCAGAGCGCACAGGACGTCCGGAGGTTGTTAAGCTTGTTAACGAGCTCCTTGATCCAATCGCTAAGATGGATGGAGACAGCCTTCCGGTTTCAGCATTCGCTGACAAGGCAGACGGACAGTATGTAACAGGTGCTTCTGCATACGAGAAGAGAGGAACAGCCGTTACAGTTCCACAGTGGGATCCAGAGAAGTGTATCCAGTGTAACAACTGTGCATTTGTATGTTCTCACGCTACAATTCGTCCAT
>ERZ780202.870-NODE-870-length-18883-cov-2.794827_pt1 | contig 18883 bp, 12 predicted proteins | sample MGYA00510978_ERZ780202 | MGnify/ENA primary metagenome ERZ780202 (study PRJEB29588, sample SAMEA2155689) | human gut metagenome | biome: human gut; feature: human-associated habitat; material: faeces | place: Denmark | collected 2008/2010 ...
GTCCCTGCCGCTTTTTTAGGAACCAAATCCAAAGCCGAGACTCCTATCAACATTACCGGACCGTAAATGAGAAATCCTATCGCAGCCATAGCTACGTTGGTTACCATCGCCGAAGCACTATTCCAATAAATATAAACCGCCAGCATAACCAGCAACATATAAATAATAGTCACCGGACCACGACGGCCTTTAAAAACTTTATCGGAAAGCCAACCGCAAAGTATAGTTCCGAAAATACCGGCTATTTCGAACGCAAAATACGACCAACTGCTATTCGCCAAATCCATGTGCTTCACCTGTTCGAGATACATCGGCGCCCAATCTAACACACCATAACGTACAAAATAGATAAACGCATTGGCAAAAGCGATAATCCACAAAAGCTTATTATTGAAAACATGCCCGAACAGAATTTCTTTGGTAGAGAGTTCCTTTTCCTGTTCGGCGGAATATGCCTGAGTACACTCTTCCGGCTTATACAGTTCGATAGGCGGCAATCCACAGGATTGAGGCGTATCACGCACCAGTAAATAGGCAATTACCGCAATGATTACGGCAACCATAGCCGGGAAATAGAAGGCTCCGCCCCAGACTCCGAAAATGGCAATACCGAAAACCGCCAAAGGAGCCATAAGAGCACCTCCTATATTATGAGCGATATTCCATATAGACATCTTTACGCCTCGTTCCCGGACAGAAAACCAGTGAACCATCACCCGGCCACACGGAGGCCAACCCATACCTTGCACCCAACCATTTACAAATAAGATGCAGAACATAAGCATGATAGAAAGCGAACTGACCGTCCACGGGATAAGACCCATAACAGTCATAATCACTGCCGAAGCTATCAATCCCAAAGGTATGAACACACGAGCATTGCTATGGTCGGAAACTGTACCCATCACGAACTTACTGATACCATAAGCTATCGAAACGGCAGACAAAGCCCAACCTAAATCGGCCTTATCGAAGCCCATCTGTTCGAGTGCAGGCATGGCAATCGAAAAATTTTTACGTACCAGATAATAACCTGCATACCCGATAAATATACCGAGAAAGACCTGTAATCTTAACTTCTTATACTCCTTGTCCACCCGCTCTTTGGGAAGCGGATCGATAACCGGAGCCGGTCGGAATAACTTCAACATACGCTATCCTCTCTCTAAAAAATCAGGCTAAAATATAATTTTTTGCCAGACTGATAAAATTTTTAACTTGTTCCGTTTCCCAATTTTTATCTTTTCCCATTTCACGAGCCATAATAGCCGCTACACGAGGAGCCATTTCCATCGCAGCCCGAGCATCCATAAAGAGCGCCCGAACACGTCGTGCCAATACATCTTCCACCGTTTGAGCCATCTCCTCCCGCACAGCCCAAATAACATGAGCTACCCGGAAAGTATATCCGATATGAAGCAACTCTCCCAACGAGGCATCGTTTTCTATCAATGCTGCGATTTGGTCGGCATCGCTACCGTACACATAATCCCAAACCGAACGGTCCACTTCTTCCCGGTAACCATGTAATTGCATTTTACGAGTCACACAAGCCCTCGGTTCCAAACCGATCAAAGCAGCTACTTTATTCACCGCTTCTTCGGCCATCTGACGATAAGTGGTCCATTTCCCTCCGGTTATCGTAAGCATTCCCGAATCGGAAACATATATTTTATGATTCCGCGAAATTTCTTTGGTCTTTTTGGAATCGCTATGCGTAGGAGCAGCCAACGGCCGCAATCCGGCGAACACAGACAACACATCGCTGCGTTTCGGTTTACGGGTCAGATACTGTCCCGCCTGATCGAGAATAAAATCTATTTCCTCGTCCAAAGGCTTCGGTTCTAATGAATTTTCATTCAATGGCGTATCGGTAGTTCCCAATACGGCCTTTCCATGCCACGGTACACCGAACAATACTCGTCCGTCCCTTGTCTTCGGTATCATCAAAGCCGAATTTCCTCCCAAGAAAGCGGCATCGACTACAATATGCACTCCCTGACTGGGACGTACTTTCTTGCGACTCTCCGGCTTATCCATTTGCATGATATCGTCCACATAAACACCGGTAGCGTTCACTACCCCTTTCACATTTACCTCATATGTTCCGCCTTCGAGAGTATCTTCCAAAGCCGCCCCGCAAATTTTCCCGGAATCATTCTTAATCAAAGACGTTACTTTCATATAATTGATGCATATCGCACCGTGGTCATGAGCACTCTGCATCAATGTAATCGCCATTCTCGAATCGTCGAATTGCCCGTCGTGGTAAACCACGCCTCCACGCAAATGATCGTGCAGCAGTCCCGGCAGTTCCTTCAAGGTCTGTTTCTTGGACAAAGGCAAAGACCGTCCCAAGCCCAACCGCCCGGCCAACAAATCGTAACAACACAACCCGATGGTATAAAAAGGACGTTCCCACCAACGATAGTTGCCGATAATGAAACGCATATCCTTTACCAAATGGGGGGCATTGCGCCATAAGCGACCACGCTCATGCAACGCTTCCACAACCATGGATACATCGCCTTGTTGCAAATAGCGAACCCCTCCATGTACCAGCTTCGTGCTTCGGCTAGAAGTCGCTTTTGCAAAATCGTGTTGTTCTACCAATAGGACACGGTATCCCCGGCTCGAAGCATCCACCGCCACGCCCAAGCCCGTAGCACCGCCACCTATTATCAATAAATCCCATGGTCTCTTTTCTTCGGCCATCTGTTTTATCAAGCCTTCACGTTTCATTTTCTTATCTTTCGATTTTTGATTTCTTATTAAATCTTGCGATTACTTTCTTTTTATGTGACAAAGAAAATAAAAAAGCAAGTGCAAACCAAGAAAAAATGTAAAAATTTTTCGTTTCGTTTTCTTTTCAATAATATTTCATTTCGTTTTCAAAATAAATTCTCAATATTATTTGTGCATTATTCAAATAAATTTTACATTTGTATGGAACAAATATTATAATATTATTATGCTTAGTATAGCCGAAAGGCACAAACACATTCTTGACAAGCTCAATGCGCAAGGGTTCGTGAAAGTTTTAGATATCGCCCGCGAATTGGACGTGACACCTGTAACGATACGAAAAGACTTGAAATTACTGGAAGAAAAGAAATTGCTATTTCGTACACATGGAAGCGCCAGTCCAGTAAACCCTCACACGGCAGATATCAATATACATATTAAAGAGCGAATAAACAGCGATGCCAAACGGCGTATCGCCCATACAGCCATTCGTCTGCTCGATCCGAACGACTCGATTATCGTCGCCTCGGGAAGCACAGTGTATGCATTCGCCGAAGAAATTACAGACGATCTAAACCTGACAGTCGTCACGGCTTCGCTCAATGTCTCTACTTTGCTCAACCGTTTCGAGCACATTCATGTGATACAGCTCGGCGGAACATTGCGTAAAAGTTCTTTCTCGGTCATCGGCGATTTAGCCGCACAGGCATTCGACAATCTTACTTGTTCCAAACTATTTATGGGAGTAGACGGTATAGACCTCGATTTCGGGCTGACGACCTCGAACATAGACGAAGCCCGGCTCAACCAACGTATGATCGCAGCCTCGCTACGAACGATCGTCCTTGCCGACTCTTCCAAATTCGGGAAAAGAGGATTCGGGAAAATCTGCACACTCGACCAAGTCGATGTCATCATCACCGACTCGGGTATTTCGCCATCGGTAGCGAAAAGCATAGAGGAAGCAGGAATAGAACTAATCATTGCATAAACCTCAAATCGAAAGGAAACAAAAGGGGCGGGAATGTTATTCCCGCCCCTTTTGTTTATCTCCGAATCTTAAATTCCATATTAACAAAGAAAAGACCTGCTTCACACGACGCAAGCAGGCCTTTCACCAACGATAAGTGTCGCCAACTCAAAAGCTATTTCACTACCACTTTCCCCTTAACTAAACTACTTCCTTCGATACGTATCATATAAACTCCCGATTCGAGCTCAAATTCCTCACTTTCCCCATAGGCTTTGCGGCTCGCTCTCTGACGCCCGAGCGTATCGTAAATACCTATACTTTCGCCACCTTGCAAATTAACGATTCGCAATTGTCGTTTTCCCGGGGAATAGAATGTAGGCTGCTGCATTTCATCGGAAAGAGTTTTAAAGGATAGAGAGAAACGTCCCGTTTCCATTGCTCGATCATCTACCGTAAAACTATACGGCGCATGTTTCAAGTCCACTTTCCGTCCCGTCGATCTATCGATAAGAACCACAACATCATAACGATCATATTCCGAATCTTCGGTCAACGATATTTCATAAATTCCCGATTCGCCGGTATAGATACCCACCGGAGTTTCCCCTTCGATATCGGCAGTTTGAGTATGAGCAAATCGGACTCCCTTTTCATTGTAGACATAAATCTGCGGAATCCTCGGGTCGAAACTCATCATTTTCAACGCATCGTTTCCCATGTCGAAATTCATGGGTTCTCCGTACACATTATCGGCAACAACCGATACATAGTCGCAACCCGCCGATAAATTACTCCCCGAAATTTTCAACTGTACACCGTGAGGAGCCGGCAACGTATTCAACGGGATAACAGGCTTGGCAAACAGAAGTTCCTCCGATTCCTTCACCGTAGCAGTCTGCGTGAATACCGCCGAGAAAGGAGCAATCGTGTTTCCTTCCCACGAATTTATCGAAACAAAACGGCTGGCCTCCGGGTCATAAGTATAGAGTATATGGTCGATACTCATTCTTTCGGTAGTATAAGAGCACAAATAAGGCACACCGAAAAGATTCCAACCCATATTCTCTTTATACGTAAAATGAGGACGGCCACCGACCAAAGTCTTCAAATTATGCTGTTTCAACAAAATGCTTTTCCCTTCTTCTGCCGATTCTTCATAAACAGGCAATGCCGATGAAGATTTCGAGAAACGCACAGTCACCGCATCCGAAGCAGAAGGAGTCGCCATGAGATAACCGACATTCGCGCCCATCTGGTTATTTTCAAACGCCCAATATTTACTATTCTGAGGAGCAACTACGCTATACAAATCTTCGGCTCGCTTAGCCCCGTCATACTCGTATAAATATAAACGGTTCTTGTCGTCCCCCGATTCATCTCCGGCCTGTATAGCCTCTACCGGTAAACCGTCTATCGTAACGCCGTTCAACATCGTACCGTTCCCGACTTCAAGAGAGAATGGCAGACTCACCATATCCCAAGAAGCTGTCGTATCATTAATAAGCGGTTTCAAATCACGCTCTATGGCCAGATTATAAAGCGATACAGCATGCTCTCCTGTCCGCAAACCCGCAGCATTGTGAAGCAACAAATAGGACGGTGCGAAATCTTTCGTAAGGGCATCGGTCAGCCGCACTTCACTTTCCTTGCCGACATAGACGACGCTTCCCGCATGAGGATAATAATTATCGCTCACGTTGACAACCTTCTGCGGAGTCGTATTCCAAGTTTCGAAACAACCGTAATCCGGGCGAATTACTTCACCTTCCCCATGAAACTTATCAGTAAACAGCCGCACATTACCCAGCACATCGCAATCGGTAGACAGATCGATAATATCGGTATATTCCTTACCATTCCTGATCTTAGGCACTGTATATCCACCGATAGTCGTCACTGGATTTCCTTCATGGTCTACACCTGTTTCCTGTAAAGCTCCTATTCCAAACAAGACTGCATCTTTCTGGTCGGATAGCTGATAACGCAAATGTGTATCATCGGTAATATAATCCCCGACATAAAGCGGACTATAAGCATTCCCCGACACCGAGGTCACCTCTCCGTTTATCGTATTGATTATCTTTCCCGTACCGCCGATTTGTGCTCCCTCGCCGGGGGCTGTCACATGAATGGCTGCCGCATGCTCGTCCAATACAACAGCGGCGCTGCCTTCTTTCACCGTATTGTCATGTACCAAAACATTGTAGAGCAACCCGTCCGTTTCCACCACAGCACCGTCGGGGTTCACATTATTATATATAACACTATTGACGATGGCAAACGAGTCGGCGACGATCACCGCCGGGCTGTTTTTGCTTCCCGTAATATGAAAGCCATTCAATTCCGCCCAATTCTCCACAATCGTCCCGGCGGCACGGTCATTGTCCGAACGCACGACAGGAACCCCTTCCGCCTCTACCGAAAGGATACTTTCCGGTGCATTCTTTTCCAACAAACCGGGACGTTGAGTCAGCTTCGTTTCGTTGGTTCCCCGGAATCCGCCATAAACTTTCACATTTGCCATCCACTGTAAAGTCGTAGGCAAAACGTAGTCTCCGCCGGCTACCCACACCGTACCATAAGTTCCGCTCTCTTCCGGGTCTCCCGAATAGTACGCCGAATAAATGGCTTCCTGTAAATCGCCCATAGCATCGTCCCAACTGGAACCCAATCCGAACCCGTTAGGCTTCACATATAAATTAGGATAGAACAACCGTTGGTACTCATAAGCACCTATATCTATGCTGGCGGCGCAGCAGCACTCCGGCCGCTGATTTTTATCTTTGCCTGCTTTTAGTTTAAACCCGCCGATATTTTCTATTAACTCCTTATCTATACATACCGATGCCGTAATGCCAAGCTCCGTAAAATCTGCTGTTTCGGCGCAGGTTTGCAGTTTTAATCCGTATTTGCCCGCAATTTTGGCAAGGCGTGCGGCAAAAGCATAAATTTCCTCACTACTGTAATTAACGGCACCCAGTTTTTGTGCGTTGCGCTTTGTATTGCGGTACTCATCCATAAAGCTGATAACGCAGCGTTCCGTACTGCCGCTTAACTCTGCCGCCAACGTTTCAAAGCACTCTAAATGATATTCCATGCTATACCTGCTGCTGAAAAATATAGGGTCATACCGCCATATAACACGCTGTCTGCCTGTTTTAGCAGCTAACTCTTTAAACGCAGGCAGCAAAACCTGCTTTTTATCTGGCAGGCCCGGTTCTATGTCTTTTCCGTAGCCGGTTAAAGTAAACTGAAAATAATACGGATACTCCGCCAGTTCATTAAGGCGCTTCATCAGCGGCAGCGGATTTTTCGTCCAAAATACAAAAGCATCCACCACTTCCGGCGATAAAGCAACTTTACTTACATTATGAACATTCATGGGGTTGCGCACCAGCACATAACCGACACGCAGGCGGTTATAAAACCACTCTGCATAAAATGCCGGTATATCTGTTCTACGGCTTACGCTGATAATCATGCTGCATTAAATGTGTTTAACCGAATTAAAAATTTCTTTATTCGCTTCAACGGCACTGCTGCCGCCAACAACACAAATATAGTTGCCGCTCAATGTATCGCGCACTACCTGAGCTAGGCTGCGTAAATCAGCATTGGTTAAATTTAGTATTTCATCGCGTGTTTTCTGGCGCATTTCCTGCGGAACGCCTTTAATATGGGCAAGCGCCGTCTGTGAAAGGCGCATGGAATTTGTTAAAGGCACGTCTGCCGCACTGATGGTACCGATAATATACTTGGTAAGCTCACGTTCGGGCAAATCAAGCTGTTCCAGCCATCCCGGCAAACCGCGGTAGGCCTCCAGCGATTCTGCGAGTTTCGGGTCGCGGTAAGAGGCAAAATACATGCTGCCGTTGCGGTCAAATACGGCAGATGCGCCGTAAGCACCGCCCTGAATACGTATCTTGGTCCATAAATATTCATAGCGCAAAATCGTTTCCAAAACTTTCATTGAACCGGTAAATTTATGGCCCGCTTTGCGGAAATCGCCGCCGGCTGCAACATACTGAACTTTACCCGGCGTCATAATACCTTCGTTAAACCCCGGTGCGGCAAGCGGTTTTACGGAGCTGCCTGCTGCTTCAGACTGCGGCAGCAAAGCTGCAAATTCTTTTGCCATTGCCAAAACCTGCGCTTTGTCTTCTTCTTCGCAGCTGTAAGCAAGCAAATACTCGCTGTTTTCAAAAAATACGCCTAAAAGGCTGCTTAATTTTTGCAGGGTTTCACCGGCACGTTCATCAAAATGCTCGGTTAAATCTTTTAAAAATTCATAATAGGAATAATAATCCTGTTCATTAACCCTTGCCGCCGGAGAATAATACGAATTTAAGCGTGCGCATGCCACGGTCTGCCCACGGCTGAAGAAGTTGCTGTCCCAGTCGCTTTTAACCTCAGCCAGTACTTCACGCAGGCGCTTAACGCTGTCAAAACGGCTTTCAAGCGCAATGGCACGCAGAATATCAAACATATGTGTTAAATTATGTACAAGCGCTTTGGCGGTAACCGTAAATTTAACGGTGTAATCATTTACGCTTTCTGCCGCGGAATAAGCGTGTACCTGAAAGGTTACGCCGCCGGTATATTTAATTCCCAGCGTGGAAAGCTGCTGATAAGTATATTTACCGGCGTCAACCTTGCCCAGCATATCGCTCAGCAGGTAGCAATAAGGCAGCAGACTGCCGTCAATGCCGCTCATATCAAAATACCAGTTTAAATAAGCTATTTTGTTTGTAAAAGCAGGCACATACAAAAATTCATTGCTGCCCTCTGTTGTAAGTTCGCCTTCAAGTTTTTCCGCTTCGCGGCGTATATCACTTCTTTCAAGCAGGGGAATGCTTGAAAGAGCCTCCTGGCTGTCGGGCGCTGCCTGGCGTTCATGCAGAATGCGGCAATGTTCAACGGCTTCTTCAATTTCTTTTTCGCTCATACCGGCTTTTATCTGCTGCATTTTTTCTGCAAGTTCTGCCTGCTCTGCTTCTTCCATGCCTTTTTTAGGCATCAGCGTAAGCAAAACCTTGTGGGTATTATCAAGCAGATAATTTTCAATTAACTGTTCATAATAATTTGTTTTTATGCCTTCGCGCAGCTCTGCCAGCAGTTTATTATAACGCAGTCCGTCTAAAGGGTCACCATCATAAAGCCAGGTATCCATAACGCCAATGCCGTAAATAAGCCCTTTCGGATAAGCGCCGAAATCTGCCTCGCGCAGTTTAAATTCCAGCATGTTAAGGCAGGCTTCCAAAAGTTCTTTATCAAGGCCCTCAATGGTAAGCTTTTGCAGGGTGCGGTAAACAATGCTGATAAATTCATCACGTTTATCTTCTTCCGAACCAGAAACTTTAACCGCAAAAACGGGCTGGCGCAAACTGCCGGTATATTGCCCGTAAGCATCCGTGCAAATGCCGCCTTCCAGCAGAGCAAGGCGCAGCGGCGCACTGTTGCCCTCCAAAAGTACCGTTTCCAAAAGGCGCAGTGCCAGCGAAGTTTTAGCATCGCGCGCATCGCCGCACACAATATCAAGTTCATGGTAGGTTTTGGCCGCCAGGTCTTCATCTGCCCCGGCAGGATAAAAGGCTTTTACCTCTTTTGTTTTGACAAACGGCTGCTGTAAGGGAATGGCTGAATTAACGCTGCCGCTTTTTTCAAAAGCCGATAAATACTCACCGTCAAGATATTCCAGCGTTTTTTCAATATCCATATCGCCGTACAGATAAATAAAGGAGTTCTCCGGGCTGTAATAGGTGCGGTGGAAGTTTTCAAACGCTTCCTGCGTAAGCTGCGGTATCGCTGCCGGATAGCCGCCGGATTCATAGCGGTACGGGCTGTCCGGGAACAAAGCACGCATAACTTCGTTTTCGGCAATGGCATCTGCCGAAGAATATACGCCCTTCATTTCGTTGTAAACAACGCCGTTATACGCAAGCTCGCCTTCTTTGCCGGCAATTTCGTAGTGCCAGCCTTCCTGCATAAGCGTATAAGGGTTTTCATAAATCAGCGGATAAAATACGGCGTCCAGATATACATCCATTAAATTTTTAAAATCTTTATCATTGCGGCTGGCAACCGGATACATTGTTTTATCTGGATATGTCATTGCGTTTAAAAACGTATTCATGGAGCCTTTAACAAGTTCTACAAAAGGCTCTTTTAAATGGTATTTGCGCGAGCCGCACAGCGAAGAATGTTCCAGAATATGCGGCACGCCGGTATCATCATAAGGCGGCGTGCGGAAACTGATGGAAAACACTTTGTTATCGTCGCTGTTGCCAAGATATAAAAGCCTTGCGCCGCTTTTTTCATGTTCCATTAAATATGCTTCGCTCTGTACTTCTTCAACGTATTCAGCATGCTTTACAATAAAGCCGCTGTAAACTTTATTAACTTCAAGTTTCATAAATTTACCTCCAATTTGCAACACTATTTTTATTTTATCACATCTTTACAATGCAGACGAAAAATCTTAATGCCAACTTGCAAAAATTTTGCAAATTTTATATAATGGCATCATAACAAATCAATTTAATATATTATTGATGTCATAAATAAAGGAGTTGTTATTATGGAACCGGCGCGTTTCAGCCTGCGCATTCACCCCATTATAATGAAAAAAATGAAAGTAATTGCCGAAAACAACGGCCGCAGCGTCAACAAGGAAATTGAGCAGATTTTAAAATGGGTTGTTGACGACTACGAAAACCAAAAAGGCAAAATTAAAATTGACGATTAAAACAAGCAGTTACAAAAATACGCAGAAACCGGTTAAGGCTTCTGCGTATTTTTTAATCCATTTTTAAAATTGCCATAAAGGCTTCCTGCGGCAGTTCCACGCTGCCGACCTGCTTCATGCGTTTTTTGCCTTCTTTTTGTTTTTCCAAAAGTTTGCGTTTACGGCTTATATCGCCGCCATAGCATTTTGCCAAAACATCCTTGCGCAAAGCTCGCACGTTTTCGCGGGCAATAATTTTGTTGCCGATAGCAGCCTGCACAGGTATTTCAAACATCTGGCGCGGAATTAAGCTGCGCAGCTTTTCAACAAGCTGCCTGCCGCGCACCGTGGCTTTTTCACGGTGTACAATAGCACTCAAGGCGTCAACCGGGTCACCGTTCAGCAAAATATCAACCTTCACCAAATCAGAAGCACGGTAACCGGCAAGTTCATAATCAAGCGAAGCATAGCCGCGTGTTGCCGATTTCAAGCGGTCAAAATAGTCAAAAATAATTTCACTCAGCGGCAGCGCATAATGAATCATAACACGGGTTTCGTCAAGATATGTCATGTTTTCGTATTCGCCGCGCTTTTCCTGCGACAGTTCCATAACAGCGCCTACATAATCTTTCGGCACAATAATAGTAGCATTTACATAAGGTTCTTCAACATGGTCTATAACCGTCGGGTCGGGGAAGTTAGACGGATTGTCAACCAGCTCCACGTCGCCGTTGGTACGGAACACTTCATAAATTACGTTAGGTGCCGTGGTAATAAGCGCTAAATTATATTCGCGCTCCAAACGTTCTTTAATAACATCCATATGCAAAAGGCCCAAAAAGCCGCAGCGGAAGCCAAAACCCAAAGCGACGGAAGTTTCCGGCTCAAACACCAGCGAAGCATCGTTAAGCTGCAATTTTTCCAGCGCGTCGCGCAGATTGTCGTAATCGGAATTTTCTACCGGATAGAGGCCGCAGTAAACCATCGGCGTGGCCTTGCGGTAACCGGGCAGAGCTTCATCTGCGGGATTATTGGCGTCGGTAATGGTATCTCCAACGCGCGCATCCTTAACGTTTTTAATGGCGGCTGCCAAAAAGCCTACCTGCCCGGCATCAAGCTCATCAACAATTACCGGGTTAGGCTTAAACACGCCGACTTCCGTTACTTCAAATTCCGCTCCGGTTGCCATCATGCGTATTTTCATGCCTTTTCTTACGCGGCCGTCTATCACGCGGAAATAAAGCACAACACCTTTATAAGCATCAAATTTGGAATCGAACACTAGTGCTTTTAAAGGCTTTTGCGCGTCGCCTTCTGGAGCCGGAATCTTTGCTACAATCGCTTCCAAAACGTCTTCTATGCCTATGCCGGTTTTAGCGCTTGTAAGCACGGCTTCGGATGCGTCAATGCCGATAACATCTTCAATTTCATGCTTTACACGTTCAGGGTCTGCACTCGGCAGGTCAATTTTATTAATAACGGGAATAATTTCCAAATCATTATCCAAAGCCAGGTAAACATTGGCAAGCGTCTGCGCTTCAATGCCCTGCGTAGCATCAATAACCAGCAGTGCGCCTTCACAGGCAGCCAGCGCACGCGATACTTCATAAGTAAAATCGACATGGCCCGGAGTATCAATAAAATTAAGCATATACTCCTGCCCGTCGCGTGCCGTATAAATACTGCGCACAGCCTGCGCTTTAATGGTAATGCCGCGTTCACGCTCCAAATCCATAGAGTCAAGAATTTGTTCTTCCATTTCGCGCTTGGTTAATGTGCCGGTATATTCAATCAAACGGTCGGCCAGAGTAGATTTACCATGGTCGATATGGGCAATAATAGAAAAATTGCGTATATGTTGCTGATCCATTGCGTTCTCCTTATAAAAAACTTATCTGACTTATTATTATATCATTTATAGCGCAGTACCTGCAAGTACATGAACTTTTCGGCGTCCTGTAAAAAATATTGCTGCCGCAAGATTTATAATAAAAAATCCTTGCGCAGTGACTTACTTTGTGGTAAAATTACTTGGTAAAGGTAATTGATGGTAGGAGGTGAATTCGTTGCCGAACATTAAATCTTCCATTCGTAGCGTAAAAACTGATGCAGAACGCCGTGCAAAAAATGCACCTGTAAAGGCTGCTATCCGTAACATTGCCCGTAAAGTAGTTGCTTTAACCGAAACCGGTACTCAAGAAGATGCAAAAGCTACTTATGTAACTGCATCCGGTTTAATTGATAAAGCAGCACGTAAAGGTATTATCCACAAAAACGCTGCAAACCGCAGAAAATCCAGACTTGCAAAAAAAGTCAATGCTATGGAGTAATTTCTCCGTATATTAAAGCCTGCAAAAACTTGCAGGCTTTATTTTTTTACCCTATCCGCGTTTTATAATGCTTTCACCGAATTTATTTTTTAAAAAATCAACGGCCATGTTGCGTTTTTTTATTTTTTCGTTTTCGTTAAAATTCAAAACCGGCGCTGCGTCTTCACTTTCTAAATGCGAAATGCTTACGCCAAGCAGCCGCACGCCTTCCGTAAATCTTACCTGCTGCATAAGTTTTAGTGCCAACGCATAAATTTCTTCGTCATATGCTACCGGCAGTTCTGATGTTATGCTGCGGGTAATTGTTTTAAAAGAGCTGAATTTAACTTTTAAAGTTACCGTATAGCCGATTAATTTGCGCTTTCTTAACCGCCAGCCGGTTTCGCCGCATAAATCGCGCACAGCCTTTTTTAAATCTGCTTCTTCATACAAATCTTTATCATAAGTATGCTCTTTGCCTATTGACTTGGCTTCTGTTTCGTTTACAACCGGCCTGTTATCTATGCCGCACGCCAGGTTATGTACAGCCTGCGCATTAATGCCGAATACTTTTTGCAAAATGCTTATATCAGCAGCGGCGATTTTGCCGATTGTATCAATGCCGTACTGTAAAAGCATTGCTTCTGCCGATTTGCCAATGCCAAAAATTTTACGCACCGGCATAGGCGCAATAAAGGCAGCCGCTGTTTCATGTTTTATTAATACCAATCCGTCCGGTTTTTCCAAATCGGAGGCAAGTTTTGCCAAAAATTTATTGGGTGCAATGCCAACGGAAGCACGCAAGCCTGTTTGCTCATAAATTTTGTTTTTTACAGCTTTTCCCAATGCCACAACATCAGGGTACAAACCTTCCATACCGGTTACATCTAAAAACGCCTCATCAACAGAAAGCTGCTCCACCAACGGCGAAAAGCTGCGGAAAATTTCCATTATTCCATCAGAAATTTCTTTATAACGCTGCATTCTCCCCTGAATGTAAATACCCTGCGGACACAGGCGCTTGGCCATATGCATCGGCATGGCAGAATGAACGCCAAACTTACGCGCCTCGTAAGAGCATGTAGAAACTACGCCTCTGCCGCTTAAACCGCCTACAATTACCGGCAGCCCCTTCAGGCTCGGATTATCAAGTTGTTCCACCGATGCAAAAAAAGCATCCATATCGACATGCATTATCCAGCACAGCATTTTATCACTCCAACAGTTTTATATAAATATAATAACACATACGTTCGCTTTTTGCCATATTTTTAGCAGTGTAAGCACCGCTAAATAATCAAAACCACCGGAGTAGTGATATGAACCCAAAAAGTTGGACATAATAATTAAGCTGTTCTTAAGGACTTAGTTCGGTATTCTACCAGACTGAGTCCTTTTAATTTCGCCTTTATTCTCCGGTTATTATAATAATCTATATTATTCGTCTAACTTCTCTCTAAAATCTTCTATTGACTTAAATTTCTCAAAATAAAATAATTCTGACTTCAACAGCCCAAAGAAATTCTCTGTTACGGCATTATCCGGACCGTTTCCTTTCCTTGATATGCTTTGGAGTATGCCGGTTTCTTTTAATAGCTTTCGATATGCCTTATGTTAGTATTGCCATCCCTGGTCGCTATGCAGTATTAAGCTCTCTGCTTTTCCTATACTCCTAACTGCTTCTTTTACCATATCCGTTACCTGTTTAAATACAGTATGTTCAGATACTTTATAGCTTACTATCTTTCCGTTATACAGATCTATAATTGCTGACATGTACAGCTTCCTGCCGAATAACGAAAACTTTGTTATATCTGTTGACCATTTCTTATTTGGCTCATCTGCTTTAAAATCCCTTTGCATAATATTAGGCGTTGTTTTACCATCTTATCCTTTATACGATTTATATTTTTTCAGTCTTATTTTACAGGTTAAGCCTACCTGTTTCATCAGTTTCTACTACCTTATGGTTTACTTTAAAGCCTTCGCTTTTAAGTTTTGCGGAAAAGAAAGAATTGAAACAAGCAGGGAAACGTATTACCGAACTTGACCGTATTTTTAAGCGAATTTACTTAGACGATATAAACAGCACAATCAGCCATAAGCGATTTTTGAAATTGCCCGCGGAGTATGAAGCAGAGCAAAGTGAACTGACGGAGTTTGTTCAAACAGAGCAAGCCCCCGTTGATACTTATGAACGTGACAAGGCAGATTTTGACAGCTTTGTTGCCATTATCCGCAAGTATGTATGAATACAAGAATTAACGCCAACTGTCGTCAATGAGTTTGTTAAGAAAATTATTGTTTATGCGCCGGACAAGTCAAGCGGACACCGCAGACAAAAGATTGAAATTGTCTGGAACTTTATCGGGGAACTGGAGCAAAACGAGGACGAACAGACCATCGAACGACAAAAAAGCAGGGTGGCATAGTCTTTCGACTTTGCCGCCCTGCGGTAATAAAATTACTTCTTTTTTATGAATGCGCGTATTTAAACTGCTCCCTTTTGAGAGAAATTAAAAATTATTTACTGTATCTGCTAATTAAAACATGAAGTACAGTTCGCTGAAGATGGTCTGTGCATCTTCATTAGTGGTCTGAGATTCCATATCCCAGTAGTTAACCATACCTACAATGTTTTTCGCAAAGGTATAGCTTACGCCCACGTTCCAGCCTTTATAGCCGTCAGCAAAGTATTCGGCATCGGTGGTCGGGTTAATATAAGCGCTCGGGCTCTGGTCATAGTAGCCTGCGTGGATGCCGTAGCTGCCCGGGGTATCCGCTTCAGCGCCTTTCCATGCCAGGTCTGCCCACCAGCCGTCTTTACCGGCGTTTTCGTATTCTTTATCGCCGCGCATATATTCGGCACTCAGGGTAAAATCGCCAAAGCCGTAGCTTGCGCCAACGTTCCAAATTTCTTTATCCATATCGGAATTGGTTTTAAAGTATGCAACATAAGCATCAACATCGCCCAGTGCTGCTTCCAAAGTGCCGATATAAATTCTGTCGTCGCTGTCCAGGAGTTTGTCTGCTTCTTCATCAACTTCTACGCTGTCATAAGCTTTACCTGCTAATGCAGAAACTTTAATTTTATCGCCATAGGAAACTTTAGCCATATCCAGGTTGGCATCAAGAATATTGCCGCTGAAAGTTACTTCGTTGTAACGGCCTGCAACTACGTCAAGTCCGCCAACGCGGCCTTCTACATAAGCGCGGGCAAAGTCAATTTTTTCATCGCCGGTTTTGTTGCCAAAATCCTGATTGTTTTCGAACATACCGGTGTAGCTCCAGTCCTCGTTAATCTGGCCGTTTACCCATAAACGGGAACGCAAAAGACCTTCGTGTCCGTCATGACCAGCAGCATCAGTGTCAACATCACGGTAGGACGCGCGTACTTCGCCGGTAATTTTTACGTTGTCTGCTTTCTTTTCAAGGTTAGCAACGCGCACGCCAAGGCTGTCCAGTTCATCGGCAAATTCGGCTGCCAGCTTATCAACGTTAGCGCCTTTGGCCATTGCTTTTGCTACAATCTGAGCCATTTCGTAGCGGGTCATAAGTTTGTCGCCGCCGTAAGTGCCGTCGGGGTAACCGTCTACAACACCTTCTGCAGCCAGTTTGTTAACAGCATCATAAGCCCAGTGGCCTGCCGGTACATCACTGAACGGGTTTGCGGCATAAGCGCTTGCGGTAACGCCAAGAGCCATTGCCATTGCTAAAACTAAAGATTTTTTCATTGCGGGTTCCTCCTAAAAACTTTTTAGAGAACGCCTGCCGCAAACTGCTTTTTATAACGCGAGTTGCCTTGTTTCCTCTGTTATTTCTTTTTAACAGTTTGCGCTTACGTAACTCTTTAGTTAGTATACGCCAACTTTGTAATTTTGGCAACCCCTTTTGTGAAATTTTTAACACATTTTCCCAACTACAAAATAACCCTGCCCTTTTTGCAGGCAGGGTTATGGTTAAACTTGTTATTCTACTGTTACCGATTTTGCAAGGTTACGCGGTTTATCTACATCGCAGCCTCTTGTAAGGGCGGCATAGTAAGCCAAAAGCTGCAAAGGCAGCACGGCCAGTATCGGCGCCAGCTCTTTATCCGCACGCGGAATGTAAATAACATGGTCTGCATATTTGGCAATGCTGTCATCACCTTCAAGGGCAATGGCAATAACCATGGCTTCACGAGCCTTAACCTCCTGCAAATTGCTTACGGTCTTGTCGTAAACATCTTCCTGTGTTGCCAGCACAATTACCGGCACACCTTCAACAATAAGTGCCAAAGTGCCGTGTTTAAGTTCACCGGCGGCATATGCTTCAGCATGAATATAGCTGATTTCCTTCAGTTTCAGCGCGCCTTCAAGGGCAACGGCATAATCCAGGCTGCGGCCAAGGAAGAATGCGTCCAGGCTGCTGCCGTAGTGGCGTGCAAAAACTTTAATCTGGTCAACATTTTCCAGCATGTCGTGCAGCTGTTCCGGAACTTTATGCAGGCCTTTTGCAAGTGCGTCCGCTTTATTGCCGTCCAGAGTTCCGCGCAGGCGGCCAACGTAAACGGCAAGCATTAACATTACCAAAAGCTGAGTAGTGTATGCTTTGGTGGAAGCAACGGCAATTTCCGGCCCTGCATAGGTGTAAACAACCTGGTCTGCCTCGCGCGCAATGGAAGAACCAACAACGTTGGTAACTGCCAAAGTACGGCTGCCAAGGCGTTTGGCTTCTTTTAAAGCTGCCAGGGTATCAATGGTTTCACCGCTCTGGCTGATAACAATGGTCAGGCAGTTGGCGTCAACCAGCGGGTTGCGGTAACGGAATTCACTGGCGATATCCACTTCAACAGGGATGCGCGACAGATTTTCCAGATAGTATTTGCCGACAATGCCTGCATGGTAAGCCGTACCGCAGGCAACAATAAAGATTTTGCTGATGCCGGTAAAGTCTTCCGGAGTCCAGCCAAGTTCGGTAAAGTTAATTTCCGTGCCGTTTTCGGCTAAACGGCCGCGCATGGTATCTTTAATTGCTTTCGGCTGTTCGTAAATTTCTTTCAGCATAAAATGCTCAAAACCGCCTTTTTCGGCCGCTTCGGCATTCCAGTTAACTTCAAAAACTTTTTTGGTAATCGGCGTGCCGTTAATATCCTGCACCCAAACGCCGTCCTTGGTAACGGTGGCAATTTCGCCGTCGCTCATAATATAGGTGCGGCGGGTTTTGGCAATAATCGCCGGAATATCGGAGGCAATAAAGTTTTCTCCTTCGCCAAGGCCGATAATCAGCGGATTGTCCTTCTTCGTGCAGATGAGTTTATCCGGCTCAGCAGCGCACATAAATACCAAAGAATAAGAGCCTTCAATGGTTTTTAAAACTTTTTTAACGGCTTCTTCCATATCGCCTTCATAAAAATCGGCAAATAAATGCGCTACAATTTCCGTATCGGTGTCGGAAGAAAATTTCTGCCCTTTGGCAATGAGTTTTTCTTTCAGCATCAGGTAGTTTTCGATAATGCCGTTGTGTACAACAACAAAATCGCCGCTTTCATCCGTATGCGGATGGGAGTTGCGGTCGGACGGCCTGCCGTGAGTTGCCCAGCGTGTATGGCCGATGCCCATGCTGCCTTCGGGCATTCTGCCTTCCAGCTTATGGCGCAGGGCGTCAAGGCGGCCCACGCATTTTTCAACCCTGATTTTGCCTTTTTCGTAAACCGCAATACCGGCGGAATCATAACCGCGGTATTCCAGCTTGCTCATTCCGTCCAGCAAAAACGGCGCAGCCTGTGCATTGCCTACGTAACCAACAATACCACACATATTAAAATCCTCCTAAAGGTTATTTGCCAGTTCTGCCGCAGCTGCTTTGTCCCCCACGTTGCCATGGGGCTTTGTCAGTCTGCTTACGGCCCGCAGCCGGCCGGGAGGCACCCGCTGACTAATCGATAAACCTCCGCCTCGTCTGCCGCCAAAAGCGGCACTTGCGCTTGGTTGCTGCACATACATTTTGTGCCGCACAGGCCTGGCTGTCCCATGCGGCACCTTTGCAGCTACTTTATTTTACTATATTTTTACAATACGGTCAATCTAAATTCAGCCCAGCTCGCGCGTAACAACTTCGCCGATGCTGTCGGCAATTTTCTCCAGGCGCTCC
>ERZ780202.946-NODE-946-length-17642-cov-2.906294_pt1 | contig 17642 bp, 13 predicted proteins | sample MGYA00510978_ERZ780202 | MGnify/ENA primary metagenome ERZ780202 (study PRJEB29588, sample SAMEA2155689) | human gut metagenome | biome: human gut; feature: human-associated habitat; material: faeces | place: Denmark | collected 2008/2010 ...
TAATTTTGAGATGGCTGAAATCACCATTTACGCCTGTTCAGGCAACGCAGGATATCGGGTGATTTTTAATAAACTATTTGTTGACTGAAAGGCTATGGTGATTATTATGAAACGAAGTATTAAAAAATACGCTCCCATATTTTTATTGCCTATAACAATAGCGTTTTTATTTGCTTTTGCCGTTCCGTTTGTTATGGGCGTCGGTCTTTCTTTTACGGATTTTACAACTGTAACTGATGCAAAATGGGTAGGCTTTCAAAATTATATTGACGCTTTTACATCATCAAGTGATTTTCTTCATTCGTTAGGTTTTACTGCTTTGTTTACAGTAGTAAGCATTATAACGGTCAATGTTTTCTCATTTATTTTGGCACTTCTTTTAACTCGTGGTATAAGAGGTACTAATCTTTTTCGCTCTGTCTTTTTTATGCCTAATCTTATCGGCGGAATAGTTCTCGGCTATATTTGGAATTTGCTTATTAATGCTGTTCTTTCCTCTTTTGGAGTTGATATAACATATAAGGCTGAATACGGCTTTTGGGGACTTGTTATTCTTACGAATTGGCAGCTTATCGGATATATGATGGTAATTTATGTTGCAGGGCTTCAAAATGTTCCTAATGATTTGATTGAAGCCGCTCAAATTGATGGTGCATCACCGCTAAAAACTCTTTTCTCGGTTAAAATTCCTATGGTTATGCCGTCTGTTACAATTTGTATGTTTTTAACCCTTACAAATTCATTTAAAATGTTTGACCAAAATCTGGCGCTGACAGCCGGCGCACCCGAAAGGGAAACGGAAATGATTGCCCTTAATATTTATAATACATTTTACGGTAGAGTAGGTTGGCAGGGTGTAGGTCAGGCAAAGGCGGTTATATTTTTTGTAATTGTCGGTATATTGGCATTTTTGCAGCTTAAAATAACAAGCAGTAAAGAGGTGAACGCTTGATGAAAAAATCTAAAAGAGTAGGGAATAATGTTATTTTTTTTGTTCTGCTTGCATTAAGCGTGCTGTTTTTAGTGCCGATAATTATTGTGATTATTAATTCGTTTAAATCTCGAATTTATATTTCAAGTCAACCGCTTAAATTGCCAAACGCCGAAACTTTTGTTGCACTTGAAAACTATATTAACGGCGTTACAACGTCTGATTTTTTCTCGGCTTTTTTACGCTCCCTTTTTATTACTGTTGTAAGCGTTATATTAATAGTTCTCTTTGCTTCAATGGCGGCTTGGTATATCGTTAGGTCAAATTCAAAAATAACAAAAGGAATTTATTATATGCTTGTTTTCAGTATGATTGTTCCTTTCCAAATGGTTATGTATACAATGACGTATGTTACAAACCGTGCAAATCTTGATAATGTTTTCGGCATAACCTTTGTCTATCTCGGCTTTGGTGCAGGACTTTCCGTCTTTATGCTTTGCGGCTTTATTAAAAGTATTCCCCTGGAAATAGAAGAAGCGGCAATGATAGATGGCGCATCTCCCATTCAAGCTTTTTTTACTGTTGTTTTTCCTATGCTTAAACCCACGGCAATCACGGTTGCAATACTCAATACTATGTGGATTTGGAACGATTATCTTTTGCCTTATCTTGTTTTAGGCTCTGATAAAAAAACAATCCCCGTTGCCATTCAGCTTGCAATGCAGGGCGCTTACGGCTCAACCGATTACGGAGGCTTTATGGCAATGCTTGTGCTTGCAATTGTGCCAATAATTATTTTCTATATTTTTTGTCAAAAATATATTATCAAGGGCGTTGTTGCAGGCGCAGTTAAAGGATAATTTAAAGGAGTTTTTTCAGTGGCGTCAATTACCTTAAATCATATAGTGAAAACCTTTGATGACGGTGTAACCGTTATCCCTGACTTAAATCTCGAAATTAAAGACAAGGAATTTGTTATATTTGTAGGTCCGTCCGGCTGCGGCAAATCGACAACACTCCGTATGATAGCAGGGCTTGAAGATATTTCTTCGGGTGAACTTATTATAGGCGGTAAAACGGTAAATAATATTCCGCCGAAAGACAGGGATATTGCGATGGTTTTTCAAAGCTATGCGCTGTATCCTCATATGACTGTTTATAAAAATATGGCATTTGCGCTTAAACTTCGCAAAGAACCTAAGGATGTTATAGATAAAAAGGTTAGGCAGGCGGCAAAAATTCTCGAACTTGAGCCGTATTTAAATCGTAAGCCAAAGGCACTTTCCGGCGGTCAAAGGCAAAGAGTCGCACTCGGCAGGGCAATGGTAAGAAATCCTTGCGCATTTCTGCTTGATGAACCGCTTTCTAATCTTGACGCAAAGCTTCGCACCCAAATGCGCTCTCAAATTGCACTGCTTCATAAAAGGCTTGAAACAACATTTATTTATGTAACCCACGACCAAACGGAAGCTATGACTATGGCAGACAGAATAGTTGTAATGAAAGACGGCGTCGTTCAACAATTTGATACTCCGTCAAATCTGTATAATCACCCTTGCAATATGTTCGTAGCAGGTTTTATAGGTACGCCTCAAATGAATTTTATCGACGCAACAATAATTACTTGTTCGGGAGAGCTTTGCGCACTTGTTGACGATATTACCGTCCCTCTTCCTTTGCGAATGCAGGAAAACGAGAATGTAAAAAAATATGTCGGCAAGCCTATTGTTTACGGTATAAGATGTGAGGATATGCATATAAATTCAAGTTATGCACTTGAAAACAAGCAAAATGAAATTACACTCAAAGCCGACTTGGCGGAAATGATGGGCAGTGAGGTCTATATCTATTCATCAATTAACGATAAAGAAATAATTGCCAAGGTCAGAAGTGATACAAATATTTCCTCAGGCGACATCGTTAAACTTTATATCGACACGGAAAAAGTTCATTTATTCGACCCTGAAAGCGAACTTCTGATTTGTGACTGAAAAGGACTGAACAAAATGCTTAATGAAAGAGCAAGCGGCGTGCTGCTTCATATTTCATCTCTGCCGTCAAAATACGGAATAGGTTGCTTTGATAAATGCGCTTATGATTTTGTCGATTTTTTGCAAGCAGCAGGTCAAACCTATTGGCAGATTTTGCCGCTTTGCCCGACAACAATTGGCGACTCGCCTTATCAGAGTATTTCCACCTTTGCGCTTAACGAGTATTTTATTGATTTAGATGCCCTGTGCCGTCTTGAATTGCTGAAAAAAGAAGAGTTTGAAGATATAGAATGGTTTAAAGATAAAAACAAGGTGGATTACTCTTTGTTATATACAAACAGGCACAGGGTGCTTTATAAAGCATTTGACAGATTTAAACGCAATATCCCAAACGATTTTAATTTGTTTTGTAAAGAAAATCTTTCTTGGCTTGATGATTATTCGCTTTTTTGTGCTGTTAAGGATTATTTCGGCGCAGAACCTTTTTATTATTGGAATGATGATATTAAATATCGTGAAATATTTGCCGTAGAGGAATTTAAAGAGATATGTAAAGACAGAATTCTTTATTATAAAATGATTCAGTATTTTCTTTTTTCGCAGTGGCAGGCAATTAAGAAATATGCTAATAAACGAGGAATATCAATAATAGGGGATATGCCCATTTATGTCGCAAATGACAGTGCAGATGTATGGGCAAATAAGGAAATATTTAAACTTAATCCTGAATTAAAAGCAAGCGAACTTGCAGGATGTCCGCCTGACTGCTTTTCACCTGACGGACAGCTTTGGGGTAATCCCGTATATGATTGGAAAAAACTTAAAAAGCAAAAGTATTCTTGGTGGATTGCAAGACTTAATCAAAGTTTCAAGATTTACGATATAGTTCGTATCGACCATTTTCGAGGCTTTGAATCATATTACAGTGTAAAAGCAGGCAGTAATACGGCACGCAAGGGCTTGTGGCGCAAGGGCGGCGGAAAATCATTTTTTGACGCTTTGCCTAAGGAATTTAAGAATAAGATTATCGCCGAAAATCTCGGATTTTTAACGAAAGAGGTTGATGAACTTCTTAAATATACAGGCTTTCCGGGTATGAAGGTGCTTCAGTTTTCATTTGATTCAAGGGATGATAACGGTAAATCATTGCCTGACGATTTTGAAAAAAATAACGTTGTTTATACAGGCACTCACGACAATGATACTGTTTTGGGTTGGTATAATACTGCCGATAAAAAAGACGTGGCTTATGCTATGCGTTATCTTGGAGCAAAGGATAAATTTGATTTAGTTGATAAAATGAACGAGTGCGCTATGAATTCAAACGCAAATACTTGTATTTTGACTATGCAAGATTTGCTTTGTTTAGGCAGCGAGGCACGTATGAACACCCCGTCAACAATGGGAGAAAATTGGAAATGGCGAATGAGTAAAGATGATTTAACCTCATCTCTTGCAAATAAACTTTTAGATATTACTAAGAAAAGCGGAAGGTGTGTTAATGGATAATATTAAAGAAAAATTAGAACTTTTGGCTTTTGGAAAATATAATAAAAATGTTAATAATCTCACAGTCGGTGAACTTTATGACATTGTAGGAACGCTTGTGATATCAAACGTTTCACCCGATTGGCAAAAAAGTATGACAGAACATATTAATTCTCGACGTGCCTATTATTTCAGCGCCGAATTTCTTGTAGGGCAACCTGTTTATAAAAACTTGATGTGCCTTAATATTGAATCTCAAATCGAAGAGGCACTGTCAGGCTTTGAACGTTCACTTAAGGAATTTGAAGCATTGCCAGACGAGCCTCTCGGTAACGGAGGTTTAGGCAGGCTTGCCGCTTGTTTTTTGGACAGCGCCGCAAATCTTAATGTGGCGCTTGACGGCTACGGTATTAAGTATCGTTTCGGACTTTTTAAGCAGGAAATAGAAAACGGTTTTCAAATTGAAAAGATATATAATTCTTTTGAATATAATGACCCTTGGTGCGTACCTTGCAAAGGTGATAAGGTTAAGGTCAGTTTTAGCGACGGTGACGTCTGGGGAGTGCCTTATGATATGCCGATTATATCTTTTAAAACTCGTAAATTTTCAACTCTGCGCCTTTGGCAGTGCGAAAGCATAAATGAATTTGATTTTGCACTGTTCAGTGAGCAAAAGTATACAAAATCACTTGAAGAAAAAAATAATGCAGAGAATATTTCAAGACTCCTATATCCAAACGATTCAACATTAGAAGGTAAAAAACTCAGATTTAAACAGCAGTATTTTTTCACAAGCGCTTCCTTGCAGGATATTATTAAGAAATATAAAAAATACCAATGTGACGATTATAATCATTTTTCGCAATATATTACAATTCAGCTTAATGATACTCATCCTGTTGTCGCAATCCCCGAACTTATAAGACTTCTTACTCTTGAAGGTTGCGACTTTGACTACGCACTTAATATCTGCCGTGATGTTTTTAATTATACAAATCATACAATTATGCCGGAAGCTCTTGAAAAATGGGATTTAAAGCTTATTGACAGCATTTGCCCTGATATTGCGAGAATTATCATCGGTATTGATAAAAGACAGTCAGAGGAGCTTTCAAAAGGCAATTTTTATAAACTGAATATGCAAATCATTCAAGACGGCACTGTTAATATGGCGTATCTTGCCTGCTATGTATGCAAATATATCAACGGAGTAGCCGAACTTCACACAAAGCTTTTGAAGGAAAGCGTATTACCGTCATTTTTTGAAATCTATCCCGATAAATTTCAAAATAAAACAAACGGAATTACTCAACGAAGGTTTCTTCGCCTTTGCAATCCTAAATACAGTGCTCTTATCACCGAACTTTTGGGAAGTGATGAGTGGATTAACGATTTATCCCGATTAAAAGAGCTTGAAAAATTTGCTCAAAATAAAGATGTTTTAGAGAGATTTATCGAAATTAAAAAAGAAAACAAAAAGAAACTTGCAAACTATATTCGTTTAAAAGACGGCGACTCTTTTTCACCCGATTTTATTGTTGACGCCCAAATCAAAAGGCTTCACGAGTATAAACGTCAGCTTTTGAATATTCTTGTTATTCTTGAACTTTATTTTGAAATTAAGGAAAAAATTTTAAATGATTTTACCCCGACCGTATTCATTTTCGGCGCAAAGGCGGCGCCGGGTTATGACAGGGCAAAGGGGATAATTAAGCTTATTAACGAGGTCAAAAGGCTTGTTGAAGCTGACGAATACGTAAGTCGATTTATTAAAATTATTTTTGTGAGCGATTACAGCGTTTCTTATGCAGAAAAAATAATTCCTGCCTCCGATGTGTCAGAGCAAATTTCAACGGCAGGCACGGAAGCATCAGGAACAGGCAATATGAAATTTATGTTAAACGGTGCCGTCACCCTTGGTACTTTTGATGGTGCAAATATTGAAATAGTTGAAAGAGCAGGGGAGGAAAATAATTATATTTTCGGTGCAAGGGTAGAGGAAATTAATAAAATAAAAGACACCTATGAACCAAGGGAAATTTATAATTCAAATCCTAAGGTTAAACGATGCCTTGATACTCTTGTTGACGGAACGTTCAGTGATAATAATACGGGTATCTTTAGGCAGCTGTATAACTCGCTTTTAGAGGGCGCATCTTGGCATAAGGCGGATAATTATTATCTTTTGCTTGATTTTGAGCCGTTTTTGAAGGCTAAGCTTAGACTTAATCTTGATTATAAGGATAAATATGCCTTTGCTGAAAAATGCTTTAGAAATACCTGTGCCGCAGGGTTCTTTTCGTCTGACAGAACAATAGAGGATTATTCAAAGAATATATGGAAAATCAATAAGCTGTAAAAAAAATAATGGGTTACCCTATATTTGGTAACCCATTGTAAATTTTTATTTTGTTTTAACTTTTTCGTCTTTTAATTTGTTGTGATAATCCTTTGTTTCCTTAGCAAGTGAGCCGGAAAGTGCAATCAAGCATATAAGGTTTGGTATTGCCATAAGTCCGTTTGCAATGTCTGAAAAGCTCCAAACAACACCTAAGGTTGCCGTTGCGCCTACATAAGTTAAAAGTGAAAATACAACTCTGTAAATATAGCAGAAAATAGGCTTTTTGAAAAGGAATTCAAGCGCCTTTTCTCCGTTGTATTCCCAGCCTAAGATAGTTGAAAAAGCGAAAAGGATAATGCTGATTGTTACAAATACAGCTCCGGCTTTGCCAAGTGCCGTTTCAAATGCCGCAATAGTAAGTTCTGCCCCCTCAAGCAATTTGCCATCGGCATTTGTTGTGCCGAGTACACCGCTTGAAGCAATTGCAAGACCTGTGATTGTACAAACAATAATTGTATCAATAAATGTGCCGCACATATTTATAAAGCCTTGCTTTACGTGGTGGTCAGAGGTAGCAGATGCCGCTGAAATTGCCGCACTGCCAAGACCTGCTTCGTTTGAAAAAACGCCTCTTGCAATACCGTAACGCATAGAGTTCATCATGCTTGCCGTAACCGTGCCGACAAGACCGCCCGCAATTGGTTTAGCACCGAACGCCATTGAAAAGATATTTGCAATTCCGCTCGGAACGTTTTTATAATTAATGCAAACTACAAGTATGCCTGCAATCATATAAAATACTGCCATAGCAGGAACAAGTACGCTTGATACCTTTGAAATTGATTTGATACCGCCTATAACAACAGCACCGACACATATAACGAGTATAATTCCCACAATCCATTTAGGCACATTAAATGTGGAGCTTACAGCAGTAGTGATTGAATTTCCCTGCGCAGAGTTGCCTATGCCAAATGAAGCCATAAGGGTAAATATCGCAAACATTACTGCAAGAAATGAGCCGATTTTTTTGTTTTTAAGACCGTATTTGAGCGTATACATCGGTCCGCCGCACATTTCACCTTTTTCATTTACTCTCCTGTATTTTCCTGCAAGAGCACATTCCGCATATTTTGTTGAAATGCCGAAAGCCGCTGAAATCCACATCCATACAAGAGCACCCGGTCCGCCGAGCACCATAGCCGTTGCAACACCCACAATGTTACCCGTGCCGACAGTAGCCGCAAGAGCCGTCATAAGTGCTGAGAACGGTGAAATGTCACCCTCGCCGTCCTTTTTTCTTGACTCCTTGCTGAAAAGCTTTTTAAGCGAAGAGCCAAGATTTCTCCAAGGCAAAAATCTGAGCCTTAATGTCAAAAATATACCTGTGCCGACAAGAAAAAACAGCATTACAGGTCCCCAAACAAAGTCGTTTACTTTGGTTACTATTTCAGTAAATTTATCCATTTAGCGCCACCCTTTTAATTAAAAATAATATATATAATATCATATTATTAAGTGTATATCAAGAAAAAAATCAACTGTATAAACAGTTGACCTATAATTTCTGATTATTTTTGGGGTATGGTTTTGGATTATCGGTAAGCTCTAACAGATAATCAACACTCACATTGTGAAGCTTTGCTATTTTAATAAGTGTTTCCGGTGTCATAGAATTAACTCCGTTTTCATATGCTGCATAAGTTCGGCGATTGACAAAGAGCATATCGGCAACTTGCTGCTGCGTTAGGTCCTTGTCTTCTCTTAAATTTCTTATTCTTTCGTATTTCATATAATCACCGAAGTTATTATATAATGCCATAAATCCTGCCATTGACATTTGGCAGAATTTATGGCATTATAGTTTTGAAAGAGGTGAAATGTATGACGGTATCTGAGGCTGCAGAAATGTGGAAAATATCCAAAAGTACGGTTTACAAGTATTGCAAAAATAATTTTGTTGAATGTGAAAAGAAAAATAATGTTTGGGTTATAAGCGATAATCACCCAAAACCACTAAACATTCGTAAACAAAAAATTACTCAAATAAAAATTGAATATTTCATACTCAAAGCACTTAATTCTGACGAATGTGTTAGCAATAATTCATTTTCATATTCTAAGAATAAGTTTGAGGCGATTTTAAATCAAATGGTTGATTGTCAATTAATAATTAAAGTGGACAATACTGAATTTGATATTCCAAATAATTATATTCTTACACCACGTGGAGAGCAAATAATTATTGAGAAAAAAGAAAAAACTTTAAAAATATTAAACGATTTATTAAAAACTGCATTAGTTGCATTAGATGTAGCGACAAAAATAGGAGCGTAAAATGACTAATTTAAATAATGAACAAATGAAACAATATCTTAAAACTATTGTTAAGTTAGAATCATCAATTAATCAGCAAACAGAAATAGTTGAAAAAGCTAAAAAAGGTTTAGTTAAAGAAGAAATAGTAAAAAGCGATTCCATTCCCTTCAGTGCACCGACAAAGCCGGAGTTTGAAAAATTTAAATTTAAAAAACCATCTTTTAAACCTTTTGAAACTTCAATAAGTCGTACCGGAATCATACTTATTAGTATTCCTTTTATTATTGTCGGCATTTTTTTTACCAGAGTAATGATTTGGGCATATGACCAAGCAGAAGAAGATGTTAATTTCTTATGGGGTATTCTTTTTGTATTTTTAGTTATTGTTGGTACTATTTTAATTGTTAAATGTTCAAGTGATTATAAAGACTATAAAGAACGACTCCGTATCTATAACCAAGATCTAGAAAGATATAATAAGAATTATAAAGACCATTATGACAAACAACTTCAAGAATATAACAAAGAATATTCAGAATATCTTACCAGAAAAAGTCAATGGCTAAATGATTCTCAAATTAGATATCAAAATAATTTAAAAATAGCAGACAAAAATTTTGAATTGGCAACAAATGAGTTTAACAAAATCAGTAATGTTTTGCAAGAAACGAAGAATGATTTGCAAACTTTATATGATAAAAATATTATTTTTGAAAAATATAGAAACTTTGTTGCGATGTGTAGTATTTATGAGTATTTCAGTTCTGGTAGAGTAGATACTCTTGAAGGACCAAACGGTGCGTATAACTTATATGAAAGCGAACTGAGGCAAAATTTAATTGTAAATTCACTTGACAAAATATCAAGTAATCTTGAAATAGTTAAATCTAATCAGTTTATTTTGTATAATGAATTAATAAATAACTCCAAAGAATTAAATACAAAGTTATCCGATATTTCTAATTCATTAAATAAAACACTACATTCAGTTAAAAATATCGAAGGTTTAAGCAGAATTACGGCTGAGAGTTCATACATAAATGCCTATTGCTCACAAGTTACAGCAGAAAACAGCACATTAATGTCAACAATGACGTTTTTAAATTGATAAAAAACAGTCAATACACAGAAAAAAGTGTATTGACTGTTTTTGTTTTAGGCGACCGTAGGTCGCCTAAAACAATATAAATCCCTCCGATTGCTTTCGCAATCACCTCCCTTTGCAAGGGAGGCTAAATAGGTTTAATGATTATAAATTATAAAGCTTTCTTGCGTTTTCGTTTGTGATATTTAAAAGCTCTTGTGCGTCCATATCCAAAAGTGAAGCGATTTTTTCTGCAATATACGGAATATAATGCGAATCGTTGCGCTTGCCTCTCATCGGGGTAGGGGCAAGGTACGGGCAATCGGTTTCAAGCACAAGGCGCTCAATCGGTATTTCCTTTGCGACCTCAAGGCTTTTTCTTGCATTGTTAAAGGTTACAACTCCGTTTAAACCGATATACATACCAAGCTTAATGATTTCTCTTGCCATTTCCTTTGAACCTGAAAAGCAATGAACAACCCCCTTAGGCTTTGTTTCTCTGAGAATATCAAGTGTGTCACCGTGAGCGTCTCTGTCGTGAACGATTATCGGCATATCAAGCTTTTTTGCAAGGTCAATTTGCGCTTTGAAAAACTTTTTCTGTTCCTCTTTGCTTGAATCCATCCAGTAATAATCAAGTCCTATTTCGCCGATTGCAACGCATTTATCGTTTTTTGCAAATCTTTCAATGACTTTTAAATCATCAAGCGTTGCACCCTTTAAATTTTCGGGGTGAAAGCCTGCGGCAAAATACATATAATCATATTTTTGCGCAAGGTCAAAATTAAATTGAGTTGAATCTATGTCACATCCGCAGCTGACAACTAAAGAAACACCCTGACTTTGAAGATTATTTAATAATTCCTCTCTGTCAGGGTCAAATTTACTGTCGTCATAGTGGGAATGTGTATCAAAAATATTGTGATACATTTATATTCCTACCGTTTCTTATCTTATTTTAGTACCTGCCGGCATACCGTCAACGAAAAGCACCTTGACGTCATTTTCGCTTACATCACCTGCAAGAAGCATACCGTTGCTCATTTCGCCGCAAAGCTTTGCAGGCTTAAGGTTTGCAACAATAATAACGCTCTTGCCGATTAAATCTTCAGGCTTGTACCAAGGAGCAATACCTGAAACAATTTGCCTAAGTTCGCCAGAGCCGTCATTAACCTGCAATTTGAGAAGCTTTTTAGCTTTCTTTATCGGCTCACATTGCTCAATCTTTGCAACTCTAAGCTCAACTTTTGCGAAATCGTCAAATTGAATTTGAGCAAGACCTTCAATTTCAGGCTTAGCCGCAGCCTCTTGCTTAGCATTTTCCTTTTGCTTTTCAGCAATCTCGGTAAGCATCTTTTCAGCGTCAATTCTTGCAAAGAGTGCTTTGGCTTCTCCTACTTTAGTGCCGGGCTTAAGTGCTCCGAACTCCTTAAGTGAATCGTAATCCTTAATATCGCAGTTCATCTGCTCAAAGATTTTTTCGCTTGTTTCAGGCATAAACGGCGAAAGAAGTATAGCAATATATCTGATAGCTTCAAGAAGATTGTAAAGAACCGTACCGAGTCTTGATTTTTGGCTTTCGTCCTTTGCAAGAGCCCAAGGAGCAGTTTCGTCAATATATTTGTTAGAGCGCTTTGCAAGGTTTAATACAGCCTCAACAGCATCTGCAACTCTGTAAGTTTCAAAGCATTTTTCAACTTTTGCAACTGTATCAAGAGCAAAGGTTTTAAGCTCCTCGTCCTCAACATATTTACATTCAGGCTCATAGCAAGGGCTTTGAACAACACCGTCAAAATACTTGTTTTGCATTGCGATTGTTCTGTTTACAAGATTGCCGAAAGTGTTAGCAAGGTCGCTGTTGTAGCGCTCGATAATTGTTTCATAAGTGATTGAACCGTCGCTTGCATAAGGCATTTCCGATACAAGATAATATCTTACTGCGTCAACACCGAGAAGCTTAACAAGGTCGTCAGCATAAATAACGTTGCCACGTGACTTTGACATCTTGTCCTCGCCAAATAAAAGCCAAGGATGACCGAATACCTGCTTAGGAAGCGGTTCGCCGAGTGCCATAAGCATAATAGGCCAATAAATTGTATGGAATCTCACGATATCCTTACCGATAATGTGAACGTCGGCAGGCCAATATTTTTTATAAAGTTCAGATGAGCCGTCAGGGTCGTAGCCGAGAGCAGTGATATAGTTTGAAAGTGCGTCAATCCAAACATAAATTACGTGCTTATCGTCAAAAGTTACGGGAATACCCCATTTAAAACTTGTACGGCTTACGCAAAGGTCCTGTAAGCCGGGCTTAATAAAGTTATTAAGCATTTCCTTTTTACGAGCCTCAGGATAAATGAAGTTTTCATTGTTTTCAATAAATTCCTCAAGCTGCTTTTGATATTTAGAAAGCCTTAAGAAATAAGCCTCCTCCTTAGCAGGCTTTACTTCTCTGCCGCAATCAGGGCACTTGCCGTCAACAAGCTGGCTTTCAGTCCAGAATGATTCGCAAGGGGTGCAATACATACCCTCGTAATGACCTTTGTAAATATCGCCTTGGTCATATAATTTCTTGAAAATCTTTTGAACGATTTTTTCATGGTAAGGGTCGGTAGTCCTGATAAATTTGTCATAACCTGTGTTTAAAAGGTCGCAAATTTCACGGATTTCGCCCGATACCTTGTCAACATACTCCTTAGGAGTAACGCCGGCCTTTTCTGCATATTCTTCGATTTTTTGACCGTGTTCGTCAGTGCCCGTAAGCATAAATACGTCATATCCCTGAAGCCTTTTATATCTTGCAATAGCGTCTGTCAAAACAATTTCATAGCTGTTGCCGATATGCGGCTTTCTTGAGGTATATGCAATTGCAGTAGTTATATAAAATTTTTCTTTTTCAGCCATTTTGATTTCTCCTTAAAATTTATATTAAAGAAGTGATGCAGCACCCTTATCAAGCATAAGAGTTACATCTGTATGGAATTGAAGAACCGAAGCAGGGCATTGTGGTGTAACATCGCCGTCAATAAGTTGCTTGATTGCCTTAGCCTTATTTTCTCCGATAGCAATGATAAGTATTCTCTTAGCCTGCATAATTGAGCCGATACCCATAGTTACTGCGTGAGTGGGAACCTCATCAATTGATTTGAAGAAACGGCTGTTGTCCTTAATTGTGCTTTCTTTAAGTGCTACAACGTGACTCCATCTTTGGAAACTGTCAGACGGCTCATTAAATGCAATGTGACCGTTTGAACCGATACCTAAAAGTTGAATGTCAATTCCGCCGGCTTTTTTTATTTTTTCTTCATAAGCTTTGCATTCATCTTCGGGATTTTCAGCATTGCCATTGAGGAAATTAATGTTTTCCTCGGGAATGTTAATGTGATTGAAAAGATTATCATGCATAAAGCGATGATATGAATTTATATCGTTTACGTCAAGCTTGCAATATTCGTCAAGGTTAAAGGTTGTTACCTTACTGAAATCAACTGCACCCTGTTCATAAAGTTTAATCATATGACCGTAAGGCTTAAGCGGCGTTGAGCCTGTAGCAAGACCAAGTACGCTGTCAGGCTTTGCAAGAACCTGTCCGCACATATAGTTACCTGCCGCAATACCGATTTGCTCTTCGTTATCATACACAAGTACGTTCATATTTGTTTTTCCTCCGTTTTATAAATCGTTATCTAATATATTATAAACTAATTAATTTGTGTGTCAATGTTATTTTTCTTTTTAACAACTTTTTTTATAATAATGTAAATAATATAAAAGGCTAAAGCACCTGCTAAAGCACCGACTGTATCAATTGCCCAATCTCTTATTTCACACGAACGCCCGTCAACAAAAATTTGATGAAATTCATCGCTTATTGCATAGAAAGAAGTGAGAGCGCAGGAATAAAGCGGAATAAAACGCTTACTCGATTGATATATTGCGTTGCTTGCCAAAAAGCACAGACCAACGTATTCTGAAAAATGAGCAAGCTTTCTTACGATAAAATCAGTCACGCTGTTTTTTCCGAAATGATTTATTATCCATTTTACAATAACACTGCTTTGTGCCGCCGATTCGTCAGCCGTTTTCGAGGAAAGCCAAAATATTATTGCCATACAAATAATAACAAGTGCCCAACTTATAATTATTACTGTTAAATTATTTTTCTTCTCTTGTTGCATTTACAAAGCTTACCCTTCCGCTGCCGGGGTGGAACTGAACATTTTTAACTCCGCTTGCCTGAGCATAATATGATGATTCAAAAAGCACAGGCTTAATGCTGTAATCTGCTAAAATTGCCGTTTCACATTCTTTAGTATTAACGGCGAGTTCTGCGGCAGTTGCGCTTTTTTTAGTGCAGATATTGCGGCAGGTACGGTTCCGATGTAATTGCCGTTAATGATTGTACTTAAAAAATCAAGCGGACTTTGATTAGTAGCCGTGAATTTATAAAGCGCAATGTCATAATCACCTTTTGACAATGCATTTTGATAATCGCTTTCACTCAATATATTTACCTTTAATGAAAAGCTGATTTTGTGTTCATCATCATTGCCGTAAGCTGAAATTGAGCCAACGCCTGCCTGAATACCCTGAACAAGTTCTTTAACTGTATCTTTGTATTCCTCGGTCGCAATAACGTTAAAGCTTGCTTGCGATGCGCCAAGTTCGTTTAATCCCTCTTTCCAAAGCTGCTGCGCTTTGGATATGTTTTGCTTATAAACGGTTGTGCCGATTGCCTTATTTGCCTCGTCTGTTCCTATTTTGCAGCTCGGCGGTGTAAAACTTGTTGCACGGCTTAAATAGTCATATTTCTTTGTGTCTATATCCGAAATACTTAAGCAAACCGCTTGCCTTAATTTGTCATTTGAAAAGATAGTGTTGTTCTTGTTTAATACCATTGCAAGCGTTGCGTCGGTGTAGCTTATTGCAGTTATGTCGCTGTCCTTTAGCTTATCATATTCCTGACCAGTTATATAAGCTGCGTCGTAATAGCCTGATTTAAGATTTTTAGCTGCATCTTCGGCGTTGTCTGTTATTTTTAATGTAATATCAGTTACAGCTGATTTGAAGTCGCCTACGTATTGCTTGTTATTTTTTAAAATGTATGATGCTTCAAGAATGTTACTGACATAGAACTGACCGTTGAATATTGTATAATCAAGACCTAAGCCGTATCTGCCCTTTGTTGCGTTGAAATATTCTTTGTTGCAGGGCATTGCAACGGCTGTTGCAAGAACGTTTAAAAATCCGTCGTCTGGTGATTTAAGATTAATTTCAAGTGTGTAATCGTCAAGTGCCTTCACGCCTAATTTATTTGAACTTAATTTACCTGAATGTATTTTAGATGCATTCACGATATTTGAAATTGATGAGAAAAGGGGAGCGTCGGTATTTTTCTCACACGCTCTTTGGAGTGCAAATACAAAGTCATTAGCGGTTATATCGGGATTAAAGCTTTCGCCCATAAGCTCCTGCACTTTTGTAAGTTCTTTATTGTCAGAACTCTGCGACGTGCTTTTTACGTTCCATTTTGCCCCTTGCCTTAAATGAAATGTGTATGTTTTTCCGCCATTGCTTATTTCCCAAGTCTTTGCAACGCCTGCCTGTACCTTGCCGTTGTCATTCACTCTTACAAGTCCTTCGAAGCAATTTTCAACAAGCAAAAATTCATCGGCTGTTTTTGCAATTTGCGGGTCGAAGCTTGAAATGTCACCGGAAAAGGGATATATAAAGTCGATTTTATTGTTATTTGATGAGCAACCGGCAAATATTGTAAGTGTCAATATAAGACATAAAGCCGTGCAAAATAATTTTTTGATAGTATTTTTCAATTTTGTCACCTGAAAGCTAAATAGTAATGTAATAAATATTTTATAATCTATTTGCAATTATATCAAAGTGTATCTCGTAAATCAATCTAAAAATACTTAAATTAAGTTAATTTTTCGGCGCAAATGTGATACACACGGAGCAGTGTACTAAAAACTTTTTAAGATGCACAAAGTTTTATTAAAAAAGTGTTGACATATTGTTTTACTTAGTTTATATTATTAAGCATCTTAAAATGGCTTTTTATTGCAAATTATAAATTCTATATTTTTAATTATTGCGTAATATATGTAACGGAAAATTTTGATTTTCAGGTCATAACGCAATAAGCAATTTGCCGTTTACGAATATAAACAATTTATGAAAATAAAACGATCGGAGTGACTCTAATGGTAAATGTTAAGGATGTCCAGCTCGGCACAACAACGAGAAAGAGTTTTGCAAAAATCAATGAGGTTATGAAAATGCCTAACCTTATTGAGGTGCAGAAGAGTTCTTACCGTTGGTTTCTTGAAGAGGGTCTCAAAGAGGTATTTAAGGATATCGGTGAAATCAGCGATTACACCGGCAACCTTGTACTTGACTTTGTCGACTTTTCAATTGACGACGAACCTAAGTATTCAATTGCACAGTGTAAGGCTCGTGACACCACTTATGCCCGTCCTTTAAAGGTTAGGGCAAGACTTGTTAACAAAGAAACAGGCGAAATTAAAGAAAACACTATTTTTATGGGCGACTTGCCTTGGATGACAGATGCAGGTACATTTGTTATCAACGGTGCTGAAAGATGTATTGTGTCTCAGCTTGTTCGTTCTCCGGGTGTTTATTACAATATGGACCACGATAAGACAGGTAAGGAACTTTTTACCAACACTGTTATTCCTAACCGTGGTGCTTGGCTTGAGTATGAAACAGACGCCAATGACCTTTTCTATGTTCGTATTGATAAAAACAGAAAAATTTATATCACAACCTTCCTTCGTGCTTTAGGCCTCGGTACTGATTCTGAAATCGTTGATTTCTTTGGTGAAGATGAAAAGATTCTTGCCACAATCGATAAGGATACTACTAAGAACACCGAGGAGGCTCTTCTTGAAGTTTATAAAAAACTTCGTCCTGGTGAGCCGCCAACCCTTGAAACAGCACAGGCTCATCTTGACGGTTTGTTCTTTGATGCTCACCGTTATGACCTTTCAAGAGTCGGCAGATATAAATATAATAAAAAGCTTTCGTTAAGTGATAGACTTAAGGACAGAGTTCTTACTCAGCCTATCATCTCACCACAGGGTGAATTTCTTGCAGATGCAGGCGAGAAAATCAGCGAAGAAAGAGCTGTTGAAATTGAAAATGCAGGCGTTATGGTTGCATTTGTAGATGCAGATGGCAAGGAAGTAAAAATCGTATCTAACGGTATGGTTGATATTTACAAATACGTTGATTTCGACTGCAAAGAGCTTGGTATTCACGAAATGGTTTCGTATAGAGTCCTTTCCGAAATTCTTGAAAAGTGCGGCGACGACGTTGATGCTCTTAAGGAAGAAATTGAAAGAAGAGCAGACGACCTTGTTCCAAAGCATATTACAACAGATGATATTTTTGCAAGCGTGTCTTATCTTATTAACCTTGCAAACGGTGTAGGCGCTACCGACGATATCGACC
>ERZ780202.964-NODE-964-length-17464-cov-4.985754_pt1 | contig 17464 bp, 17 predicted proteins | sample MGYA00510978_ERZ780202 | MGnify/ENA primary metagenome ERZ780202 (study PRJEB29588, sample SAMEA2155689) | human gut metagenome | biome: human gut; feature: human-associated habitat; material: faeces | place: Denmark | collected 2008/2010 ...
TCCTGCATCTCGTGTGAAAACCAAGAAATCAACAGTGCTATTTCTTATCTGTAATTCTTTGCTCATAAAAGAGCTCCTTTCTCTAGATTCTATCAATACATCTCTATAAAACATTTTCCCCTATTTCTTTCAAATAACAAGAAGGGAATTTCTGCTTTTGCCAGCATACTATTATTAACTGGAACATATTCATAATTTTCAATATCTGGTATACACTTTATAGCTCTCTTTTTATCTATACCATATAGATTATTTTCACTGCTGTTCCATAAAGCCTTAATCTTCAAAACAACACATTTTGTTTGAACAGTCACCTTATATTTTTCAAGTCTGCCTTTTTCTATCTCCTTTGATTTGTCGCCATAAGAAATAGTAATATATCTGGAGTTGGATTTTATAATGCGAACATCTCCATTACTTACTGCCTCTTTAGGGAATCCCAAATCTTCAAAAAAACTATCATAATCTGTAATGCATTCTGGGAGTTCCATTTTGACTGCATAACAATGTGTGTCCCAGCAGAACACAAGTGAAGCACCTTTGCTTTCTTCAATCTTTGTTGTTTTTAGTCGATCTTGAACTGCTTTTGTTGCACCAATATCTATATGTATCACCTACTCATCTCAAGTATTCTCTTCACTTCCAACTGTAATTCATCACTAAAGTCTGATAAATCGTCATATGTAATTACTTTCAATCTAATAAGACGAACGATATCCCATATCACCTCTGACTTATTCACCTCCATGATAACTCCCGGATGACGCTTATCTTCTTTTATCCGTTTTTCAAGTTCCCAGAATTTCTCTGATGCAGGCTTTTTATTATCATTTAGAAAATTTGCATACTCTTTAACAAGACCTTCCATATAATTTTCCTGCCAGCCTGATAATCTTTCTCGAAATAATTTCCAATCCTTTTTGCTTATGTCCATGATTTTGAACCTCCTCAGTCTCATGTTAGTCTCAACAAACAATTTCAAAAATGAGACTGACTTGAGACTACAACTTTATAATTCACCTGCAAATCCCGGTTTTATCGCATTTTGCTATATCATAGAGTCTCACTTAGTCTCAAATCTCGTGAGACTTCGTTGAAACTAACTTTGGAATATTCGTTTTTTAAGAAATCACTATAAAAATATTTGCCTTTGAAGGTTCATTATATTTATGCTATTCAATTACCGACTTTTTGGAATCAATCAACGACTTATTGACTGCAACAGCTAACTTTTTCAGTTAATCAGCGGTTTTTTCAATAATAACATTTCCCACTTTTAAAGTATAACTAACCACCTACAATAGTAAACACACCGTAAAGTTTTACTTCCACATTATCCATTAGCATACCTCTAACTCATTATTTTCCCCGCAAATGTAACCTTTTGATAAAGCATGTGCCAGAGCCTGCATAAATATCTATATCTCCTTTACTTTGTTTCCATAATAATCTCATTCTCCATATTCATTTCTAAGTGCACTACTCGCTTATTTGTTGCTATCTCTAGTTTATTCAGATTGTAATGTGCCATTTCTTTTACCTGTGCATCAACCTCTTTAACATTATCTGTGTCTAAAAGATTCCCATCATCACTTCCAAGAATATTATTAATTGCTCCTTCATCATTCTGCGGAATATCAAATAGATCTTCTGTATCTATCTGACTGTTTACATTATGTTCTCTATACAACAAATAACCAAGAAAAGCCACCATTGGTCCTGTGACCAACATTGCTATTGCAACAGGACTATTTTTTGTGATTCTCTTAAGTTTAATCTGCGTATCAGATTCTTCCCCGTTTTTATACATTTGATCCGCATTAATAATTTCCATATAATGTCCATTTGGATGATAAACGCCTACAACTGGTCTATCGAAACGATTGTATGTATATGTAAATTTTTTTCGACTATCTTTCATCATTTTTTTAAATTTTTTTCGACTTTTTTCTAAACATAAATCTTTTTGATTTTCAAGAGTTTTAATTATCATATCTCTCTTATTAATATCTGGAGATATATGTCTTTCAAATACATCACAAACCTGATTCTTGGCACCTTCTAATAAAATCTCATAAGCTTGTTCTATAGATTCATTAAATAAAATATCATAACTATCAGCTAAATAAATACTTCCAATCCTGCATTTTAAATTTTTATTTGTTATAGAATTAATTTTTTTATAAAATTCAAAAAGACAATTCATTCTAAAAATATCTTCATTGGGTTCCATCGAAATCAAACGTCCTAAGCTATACATTTTTACTATATCTTTTTGTTTTCCCCAAAATTTATTTCCATTTTCAAAATATGTTTTATAATTTGTAGAAATTAAAAACGACTTGTCAGTTACAAATATATCTTTCTTTTCCACTCCCTCATTTATTAAATTATTGATTATAGATAGAATTACAAATTTGTTATTTACCATCGTCATAGTATCTAACGTTTTTGTTATCTGCCAATTAGACATATTAATGTGTGTGGCACTCTTTAATACTACTTCATACTTTTCATCGCTCGAATACATCTTATTTCCCCTTTCCATTTTCAATGTCTCTAATCTTTATTTCTGTAGCCCATTGTCCTGCAAATGTAAAAAAAAGTGCTAACAACAATAAGACATTGGTATCTAATATACTCATCATTTTTTTCAAAAATATAAAACTTTTTAAATTTGGAAACAAAACTATGACTAATAACGCACAAATCTCCATAATAAATGTAATTGCTTGTGCAATTTGATTTTGCTTTGCAAAAGTATCAACAGCCATTGAAGCACTTAGTATTAACGCCGCCAATGTAAATGTAAAATTTGTTTCTTCTGTTATCTCAACTATATTCATCATATACATAAATAACATGATTATTAAAACAATCATAAATGATAGTCTATATTTATTTTTCATTGCCTTTACACCTCCATAACACTATCACAATATCTATTATATTCAAAAAATGCACGAAAAACAATGTATGTTTTCTAATTTCAAAAATGCACCCGTTTCCGGGTGCATCCTCATCAAAAGTGCCACTCGATTAAAATTTGTATCTTCAATCAATTTAGTGGTTCCCCATCCTTCTGCCTTCCACACATTGATACTTGTCATAAACCTACATTATCACCAAATCTAAAATCTCGTGAGACTATCTTCAAAATATTCTTGAATGCAAGTTAGGACACCAGAATAAGTGCCATATTTATTGTCATTTACTTAATTTTCCATTCTCCGCCATTATCCGGACCTTTTCGTTCTATGATACCTTTATTCTTTAATTCTGATATATATCTAGCAATTGTTCTATCTGTGACATCCAAGGCTATTCTTAATTCATCAATAGAAATATTCGGGTTTTCGGAAATCATTTTTAGGATCTCACATGCTTTAGCAAGCTTCTTCTTCGAATACTCTGGCATTAACTGCTTCATTTTTTCTACCGAAATTTCTATGACATTTTCTATGACATTTTCATTTGCCTGTGTTGCATAACTAGAACCATAATTCAGATTATACAAAGTCAATGTAAAATCATCATTATCTGCATCAAAGACTGGCATCTTAGACTCATCAAATTCAACCTGCCCCTCATAGTCTGCCAATATTTTCTTAAATCCACTGCCTCTACGCTCCATGTATTTCAGGTGGCTGAATATATCAGCTAATATCGGATTTCTTCGCTTTGATGGGATTTTCAATAAATCTTTTCCCTCTAAAGATATTCCACTTACCATTCCACCCGGTGAATATATTTCTATTCTGTCATCAAACATATCTATATAAACTTCAACTACCTATCTCCATATAATTTCTATGAATCAATGCATTTACTACACCTTCGAGCACTGCACGATCAGGATAATCAGGCATTTCAATTCTGCCGTCACCTGCCTTACGCCATGCTTTCTTGGAATTATTTCTGACAAAATCTGTTCCTGCCTGCAATAGTGTGACAAGACTTCCCGTATATTCCTTATCATCAAGTGCATCTACGATTCCAGATGCCTTCGTAAGTCCATTCCATCTTGTACAAAATAATCTGGAATGACGAACCGAAGATTCATCCGCCAAAAGTGCTCCTGCATTTGTCAGATTTCCTTTCTCATCAATCAAACCAAAAGATTCATAATCTGTATCTTCAAATGTATTTCCTGTTCTTTGCTTATACACCGATTTTAATTTTGTGAAAGACATATTGCTAAAATCATATCTTGACTTCAGACTATCATAACTTTCACCACTTCCACGAAGCACTAACTCTTGCAACTGTGCAGGTGTAGCTGGAACGCTTTCATTCCCTATACGCATAAATGCAATAAGTTGTCCATCACCTTCATAATAGTATGGTGTCTGCTGCCCTTTCATAACTTCTACAATAACAAATGTCTTATCATTATCTTTTTCAAATGAAAGCTTAAACTCTGGTATTGGGTTAAAGTGTGTTTTAATTATCTCACTAATTTTCTCTGCATCACCTTCAGCATCTGCAAGTCCAATCAATTCATCATCATTTGCCACACCAAATACCAGCTTACCACCATAGCAATTTGCAAATGCACTAATACTCTTGCACCAGCTTTTAGGTTTCTTTGTCTCAAGTGCAACCTTTTTATCGTAATCTGTGGCTTCACCAATTAGCTGCTTTATGTCCATAAATTCACTTCCTTCTTTGCAAAAATTTTTCTGCGTAATATTGCATACATAAAACATTATGATTAGAACTTTATTCTACATAATATTTCTCTTTTCCCTTATTATATCCAGTATTTTCCCAAGTCCGACATATAAATCACTATTGTCTTCACAATACCTCTGCAATCCAATTATATTCATTATTAAATAATCCAGCCTATGTAATTCAGATCCCAAACAAAGCTTATTATAAAACCCTTCTATAGTTGTATTTTCTTTAAACTCATCATTTATCCGAATATAATATTTGTCATCTCTTATAAATACATTCTTAATTTTTTCTCCATCCGGATTCAATGTATCCATTTCTTCCTTTTCAATCCAAAATGAATTTTTATTATGATTACAGTCATGACATGATAAGATTAAATTTCCCATATAACCCGCATCTTTTTTTGTAGCAAATATAGGAGCTTTTTCATATAAAAAATGATCTATTTCAAATTCATTCTTTTTTATCAAATCAATTGAAGCTCCACAATATGCACATTTCCCATTATATGCTTTAATAAATTCCAACTTGAATTTCTGAGAATTATCACTAATATATCTATGCATATCTTTTGCATTAGGGTGCTCTATTTCAACTAATTTTTCTACTTCTTTCTTTTTTTGTGACACATCAATTAATTCCGGACAATACTTTGTTCTTCTGTAGTCCATATTCCTATCCCTCTACTTTTGTCTGCAACTCTTGAAACATTTTTATCACATCATCAATATCATTCTTAGTAAATTCATCAAATTTTCCTTGACCATTAACTGAATTCACTATTTTTTCGACCATAACTTTTTCCCAGCTAGTATTCTTTTGCAATTCTGAGGTAATTTTTCTAACTTCAAAAATATTTCTAATACATTGGTCTAATATTGGAGGAAGCTTTTCATCATAATATTCCACTGGCGTCTTTCCGCATTTAGGATCATATTTAGAAATTGTTTCATAATCTGGGGCGATATCATTTTGCGTAATAACAATCACCTCTATAAACGGAAAATATTTTTTTAGAATAATTTTAAATTCTTCTCCTGTAAACTTTCCTGCTATTGCTGTTCTATTTTCAAATAATTTTGAGTCTATAAAAATTATATTTGCTGATTTAACTTCCGTATTATTAATCAAACTCTCGTATCCTTCATCTGGATTAAATTTAATATCTGAAGACTCAATATCACAACTCAAATTCTTATATTTATCCAAGTATTTCGATAATGAAGGCTCCGGATTATCATCTATATATAAAATTTTTAATATTTCCATTATATTTTTCCTCCTATAGTAAATTCTATTTCAAATCCCTTTTCTCCACCTATCTTCTGTATTTCCCCTCCTGACATTATGCATGTATTATTTACAATCCACATTCCGAGACCATGCCCATTAGTTCTTGTAGTTTCATGTACCTCTAATATTTTCATTGGATCCATTTTATACTTATCATCAAGTCCTTTCCCTTTATCACAATATTTAATATTCAAAAAACCATTAGTCTCCTTTATAGATATAGTGATAATTAGTTTTTGCGTATTTTCATTTTGCTGCACACTATTTAAAATCAGATTATCAAAAATAACCTGCAATATATCTTCTGAAATCTGATAAACAATATCTTCATCCATTATTATTCCAATACTAAGCCATGCATAATCTCTTTCCCACACTGTTTTTATAACAGTTAAGATATCCGCTATGCTCTGGTACCTAAGCTCAAACTGTTTTTTTTCTATTTCCTCCAGCATAGTGTCCATGAATGTCACCAATTTTTTTCCAACAACATCATTACTTTCCAACAAATAGGGAACATTTTTATAAGATTTCCTCGTTTTTTCGGAAGAATTCAATTCATCCCACATACCATATTCTTTTAATGCATCTACTATATTATTGTAATTATCATATATAGCATTTCTATCATTTTTCATTTCATGTGCTATGGATGAAGCTTTTAATCCCGTTGTTGCTAATACATTTAAAATTCTTATATCATATTTATATCTAGCCTCTGCCGCTTCTTTATCTTTCTGATATTGTTTTCCTTCTTTTTTATAACTTTTGATTTCTGTTGCTAATTGGTTTGCCTCTTCCTTTGTCAGACCACTAACAGATGTTGGTTTGCTTAATACTCGATCTGAAATAGGTGTTGCTTTTTGTTCTTCTATCTGATTCTTAACATTTATTTTTCTAACAATATTTTGTCTATATCTTTCAAATTCTTTAATACCTACTAAAATTATTTCAACAAACAATTGATAATAAATATTTTCATCTAAACCTTGGCGGTTAGCCATATCCTGAAGCACCATATTCTTCTTTTTATCTATCATAACATAACCTGCCATCTGATTTTCTCTCACTCGCCATGCGCCCGTTGGATGAGAAGCTGCCGCAGGGGATTTTCTAGATCTTTTTCCAAGTCCTAACCAATCTTTCCTTCCTTCATATGAAGATATACTAAATGCATTCCTATATAATATTATTCCGCTTTCTATATTTTCTGGTGTATTTAAATACTTATATAAAAATTTCTCTTTTTCATCTTTTGATGAAACTATATTAAAGTATAAATTTGCTGAAAATTCGCCAATATCATTAATAATACTTTGTATATCCGCATCTAAAAGCTCCGTTATTTTGTTTCCCTTCAATTCATTAACAATATTCGTTTTCGTTTCAAATTTTCTTATATCAACCCCTGAACAATATTTTAAAGCTTCATTTTCAAATTCATCTGACTCTACTGTTGTTACTAAAATTCCTTGATTATACTTTAAAACAATATTACTTCGACAATTGATTCCAACTTTAGCTTTAGGAAAATGTTCCTTTACAATTTCATCATAATTATCTGAAATAATTCTTATCTCCATAGATGTATCACGATAAGTTCTTTCTAAGTACTTATTTAAATTTTCTATGCGTTTTTTATTCCACTTTTCCCTTAATCCTATTATTTCTATATCTGTTCCTTTAGTGTGAATGTCGTAGTTCTCATCTAAAACAGATGTATTCCAATCTGTTTTCCAAATCACACCAACAGAATCTATTTTTTTTGATTTCAAACATACACTATACCCTAGTCTCGATAATGCAAATCTTCCAACACCTTTCGAACCAGCTTGAATTCTTTTTTTATTATTTTCATCTATTATTTCATATTCTTTGCTACTTTTACCTATATGCATCCAATGTTTTTTTATATCGTCTACATTCATGCCAATGCCATTATCTTCAAATCGAAGTGTGTCATTCTGAAATGTAATTTTTAAATTCAATGCATTAGCATCATATGCATTCTTAACTAATTCAAGTATTGCAGCCTCATCTGTAGAAAAATTCTGCACACCTAACAATTCTGCTATCGTACTATCTTCTATAACATATTTTAATTCTTCCACTCAAGCCACCTCCTAAAATTTGAATTCTTCAATATCCTTTGATGTAATTCTCAAAGAAGTTCCACTAATATGAATCCCTACATCTTGGACATACTTCATAAATTCATCACTTTCTAAAATTTCCTTAGCATCCTCCAGTTTATATGTTTTATTATCTGCTTTTGGCACAATATACATTCCTGCATATGGTATACACTTTTTCTTTAACATATATACTACTACTTTTTCAGTGATAACTGTAGAAATCAATAATTTTCTTTTGTTCAATCCTGCTAATGCTTGAGAGCGACCATATTCAAACCATAATGCGTTTCTGTCACTTTCTCGTTCATCAAGCTGTTCTCTAAAGTCATTTAAATAATTAACTGCTTCTGGAAATTGTGTGTTAAACTGCTGCGTTGAATATCTAATTAATTTTCCATTTTTATAATCATAAGGGAAAATTATTTTTTCCCTTTTTTTATATCGTAACGAGCGCGGAGTTGCTGTTTCCCTAACAACCTTTTTTTCTATTTTCTTGCCATTACAAAAATAAAACTCATTTATATCTTGACAGTTTTCCTCTTTTAACACATAGGCTTCATTTAATAAGGTTGCAACTACATGAGCAACCTGAAAATAATCTCCAAAACGCCTTGTTCCAGGTATATTATTTTTTGTAAAAAACCATTTATTTGTTAAGTTTTCAGTATTAATATATATTTTATCCTCATTTGCCATATCATAGTAAATCATTTCATTGTTCGTTATAGATTTATTAATTATAATTATGGCTGATTTTACTAATGCATCATCAAACATTTTATCCTGAGTATAATCATATATTTCTTGTAAGTATGGTTTAATATAAGAACGAAGTTTTTGCCCAAATACCGTTTTAAATATACTACTTGGAATTAAATAAGACATTTTACCATCATCACTCAAGCTGTCTACACTTCTTTCAATAAATGCATAACAATAGTCAAATTTTCCTTTTTCACATGTAGAAAATTTTTTTCTTACATAATCTCTATTTTCTTCATCTAATTCTTGATATGTAATATACGGAGGATTCCCTACAATAAATTCAAATTTTCTATCACATTCCCATTTTAAATAATCTTCATTAACAATATTCCACCTAACACCATTTATACCCCTTTTTTTTGCTAACGAATTTAATTTCTGAAGGCACTTCTTATATTGTTCTGGATCAATCTCTACACCACATATATGCTTTGATAAACCTTTTTTTATCTGTTGATTTGATAATCCATGTGCTTTTGCATCATCAATATATCGTTCTACAATTACAGCCAAAATATTCCCATCTCCACATGAATTCTCCAATATGTTCTTGTCGTATATATTTTCGCAATACTGTATACAATCTAATAGTTTTTTTACATACCCATCAGGAGTAAATATTTGGCACTTCTTATTCATTTCAGTCTCATCACTTTCTCGTTTTTTCTTAAATTCAATTGACCATTTTACTTAGGCAGTTAATACCTATCTTCATAATTATTAAATATCAATATTAATTACAATTTACAAATACAAATTCCTTACTAATTCCATAACTTTTTCCACAAGCAGCTCCAAGTTATCACCTTCAACCATAGATGCTATATCTTCTTTATCCTCAAAACACTTCCTGAGAATATCTATAATTATCTTTTCATCCTGAAGTTCCTTTTCCGACAACTCTTTTATCTTTTTCTCTATTTCAATGGATGCATCTGCAATCTGATTGCATCTTCCATAAGAGTTGCCTATATCCTCTGCTACCATATTCCCATTGCTTTCTTTTTCATACGGATTAAATCCATAAAAGGCTTTGCTTGCAACTGGGCAGATAGCATCGTAGATAATCTTTGCTCCCAGTTCTCTTTTTATCTGTCTAGGATATATCAATTTACCTCGGTCTGCTTTCATCTCAAGCTTTTCCTCGGCCATTTTACTAGCATTTGTGATACGCATAAGATATGCCAGCATTCGATTAGCAAAATTTTGCTCTGATATTTCCTGTCTACCTATATCTGGTATATATTGATTAATCTCATGCTCACTAATTGTCTGATTATCAAGATACAGTTGATACATCTTTGATGCACATAATTTTACAACTGCTATATTCTCCAATCTTTTATTTCCAATATAATTTAGAATTTCCATCTGTACCCAGCCATACTGCTTATCTCCAACTTCGTCAGGACAGAAAAACATATTTTGCACATATCTATATCCCTGTTTCATAATAAAATCATCAAACGCTAATTGATATAAATATTGCTTTGTGACATCTCCTACGCCTGGTTGTCCACTAATAAAAGCTTTATCTCCATGTATTTGATAATCTATACAATAATATTTTGCATCATATATTCCAAAGCAATAATCTTTTTTCTGTTCATCAACAGGATATATGCATACCAAATCAGGTTTTAATGTTTCCACCTTTGGATCTTCTGCATCTGGGAACTCTGTTTTTCTCCATCTTGGTGATTTAATCACTTTTCTTAATGTTTTATCTTTATATTCAGCTTTATTCCATTCCGGATTACTTAATGGAAGATCTACTATTTTCTTATCTAGAACACTTCCAAAATTATCAGCACATACTTTTTCCCAAACCAAATTAAAACTATTAGTTCCATATAAACTATAGCTCACATCATTTTTGTCTGTTTTCTCGTTAGCAATATATGTATATATTGTTTTTAGAAGATTCTGTTTTCTTGTAATATATTGAGTTTGTATCTCAGACTGCAACCTATATAATATATAACTCGCATCACCAAAATCAGACAGATCTTCTTGTGTCAGCTCAACTTCTGTCAATTCAAACAATTCTAAAAGTCCTGCATCTGATAATTCTCTACTACATTGTGTAAGAACACATTCATGTAGCCGCCGAAAATAATCATAGTCATTGTCAATCGTATTCTTAGTCTGTAATTCCACATAATATGGTTTGTTATTCTGTATAATTGCAAATGTTTCATTTATAGTCTTATCCCATAAAATCTCACCTTCTCCATTTGTTTCAATTATATCTTTCTGATTTGTGTACAAACCATCAGCATAATATGTCTCTAACAAATGAATAGATACAGCCAATCTATTAAAAATTTTACTATCATCTTCTCCATTAAACAGATAAATCAATTGTTCCGATGCATTATATTTTTTTATAACCTTTAAAACCTGCTTTAGATTTTCAAATAAATGTTCTGTTGATTTGATATATTTAGGATAACATTTAAAAACTTGTCCCTCGATTACAACAACTCCAACATAATCAAATATATATTCTATATCGCTTGAGCTGTCTATTACATCAGTCAAGACAATATCTTCACTTGATAAATCATCAAAATCCGGCTTATTCTTTTTTACAGCTTTAACTACTCCATATTTTTTAAGAATCCCGACAATGCGTCTGTTTTCTTCCATATTTATGTTAATTAAATTGTCTGTTATTTCCTGTAAAGAATAATGCTTTCTTTCACGAAAGAAACCTTTCGTCATTGTCTCTCATCCCCTTTTTATATATTTTCCAAATCTTCAATTCCAAATATGCCTTCACCATCCTGCTCAAAGGCTTTACATATTTCTGAAAAAATCATCTTTCCATTCTTTTTATGATGACCTATAAATATGTTCTCCGGACGCATCTTCATAACATCTTCAAACAAATACATGATTACTTTACTTTCAAATGCTTTTATATAACTATTCTCTTTTTGATGCATATCTTTAAGTGCTTCATTATCCTTCTCAGTCCGAGAAGCTTCATCTTTTGCTTCTAATTCGTCTACTTGCTCTTTATTATTCTTTATCTCGTCTAACATATTTTTAGATATAAAAAATGGTCCTAAAAGCTTGTCTTCATTAACTTTACACTTTTCAGATGTCAAAATATTATTTATCCTTGTTCTTAAACTATCCCAGCCAATATAATGATCCGCTTTATTGTCCTTAATACACATTGGTATGACATAATCTTTTATTGCTGCAACCTGCTCATCATCATTGACACTTAAATATTCGAATTCCCATCTACGCTTAAATGCTGTGTCCATTGGAAATACTCCCTGATCTGCACTGTTCATTGTTGCCCATATGTACATATTTGATGGAACACACATATACATACATTTCTTTATATCATCATCCGAAAATTCATCAAAACTTTTTATAGATTCATTTCCAATACTATCTTTCTTCTTAAAGCATTTAAGTTCTTTTATTAAATACTTTTTTATATCCTCAGTTGTTGCGACTGGATACTCACTTATTCCATTCTTTCTATCTAACAACTGAAAAACATCTCCAAAAACTGATGCAACATTCGCTCTATTAATTTCCTCAATTAGAAGCAAAAAGTTATCATTTGGATTATTAAGTGCTTTCACATATATCCTCATAAAAGGTCCTGGAACATATTCATAAACAATATCCGCTGAATTTTCATCCTGAACTGGCTTATATGTTCCAACAAACTGTGCATATGAATAATTTGGATGAAATGTTACTCTTTCAAAATTATTTTCAAACAATCTACTATCTACCTCTAGTTTGTGGCTTTTTCCGGTTCCAGGTGCGCCAAAAATAATTCTATTATATAAAAAATGTAAACATGTTTTCTGTTCACCATTTTGAACCAAATCAATATCAGGCACATTTCCTACATTACCTCTCATTTCATGTAAAATTTCTCTGTTAGCAATGTAAATTCCTAATTTGTCTGCTTCAAAAACCACTTCTTTATACTCCGAGCTTTGATCTGCATATATACCATAACGTCTAGCCTTTTTTAAATTCTGACATTTAACTCTATAGCTTTTCTGTCCATTTCCAATAACCTCCTCTGGAAATGCTATATACAATGATTTATCTATATCTTCATTTTGTTTATACGAGTATCTCGCTATTATAACCTTATTCTTAAGATTCTCATAATATAAATTACCCTGGCAGCGTAATTTAATGGAATTAATATGATTTTTCAAATTACTTGAAATAATTTTTTCTTTTCCTTTTTTATTATTCTCTCTTGTATCATTTGATATTGTCAAAAAAGCCACATTAATTTCTTGAGTATCTTCATAGAAATTACGCTTGAGATTATCATCCATATCGGGGATACTTGACCAATTATCCTTTGGTTTCAATATTATCTTATAATAAGGACCATCAGATTTTTCAAAGCTTGATGGTAATATGTCATAAAAACGTTCTGCATATCCAAATAATTTTTTCAATTCATTTAGATTAGTGTTTGATTTATTTGTTTGCTCCCACACTAAATTACAATCATAATCAACCTGCCAGCGTTTTCCATCATCAACATTTTTTTGTTCATCACTCACTAAAATATTCCTCCTTTATTTTTTTTGCGACAATTTCTGCCATTAATGATGGCACCGCATTCCCAATTTGCCTCCACTGTTGCTTAAAATCCCCCATCAATTTATACTGATCCGGAAATGTCTGAATCCTTTTTGCTTCCTCTATTCGCAAAAATCTATTGCGCCAATGAAAAGGACCTTGATTATTAGAAAAACTTGCTTGTAATGTCCAGGATGGTCTATCTGGACTTAACTTTAATAAAAATGTCCAATATCTTGATTTCCATTTAAATTTAGGATCTTTACATCCTCTCTTTTCTGTATAATACAAATAATTATCTCCTGGTGGAATATTAACAAACAAATCATAATCTTTAGATCCAGGTCTCTGCAATTTTTCTTCTTCTGTTATATTGTCAAACTCTCCTATAACATCTTTGCATGTTACCCATGGCAATGTACCTTTAACTTTTGCATTCTCGGAATGTGTTTCAAAAGGAAAATCAAACTTCTCACCAACATCATTTCTTATGCCGACACATATAAATCTTTTTCTTGTTTGTGGTATCCCATAATTCGCACAATTAACTACTTTGTATGTTATATTGTACCCTAATTCATAACTTCTTTCTTTCAAAAAATCAAATGCTTCCGTATGTGTCTTAAATGTGAATCCATCTACATTTTCAAAGAAAAACACTCGCGGTTTTATTTCTTCAATAGCTCTAAAATATTCAGGAACCGCAAATCCTGCTTTTTCATCATTGAGTCCATCCGCTTTGCCCACCAAATAATGACGAGTTTGACTATATGGCGGACAAGGAGGACCTCCAATAACACAATCAATCTCTCCATACTTGTTAACAACTTCATCAAAATTTATCTTTCTTACATCATTACAAATAACTTCGTCTGCCATATTATTAGATTTAAGTGTATTGCATGCAATATCCCATACATCAGTCGCAAAAACTGTATGAAATCCTGCTTTTTTAAATCCTATGTCAAGTCCTCCTGCACCAGAAAATAAACTTACAACTTTTGGTTTTCTCATTATATCCACCTACATAATTCCTCGATAATTTTCTTTGCCAATAATGGCGGAACTGCATTTCCTATCTGTTTTCTTGCAGATCTTTCACTGCCATAGAAAACATAATCATCTGGAAATGTTTGTATTGCAGCACATTCCCGTATAGATAATCGTCTATTATTCCAATGGAATGGACCTTCCCAATGTCCAGGACTAGCTATAATTGTCCAAGATGGATGTAAGGGATGTAGTTTTAATAAAGAACTCCAATAACGCTTACCTGCAATAAATACCGGATTAGGATAACCTGCTTTTTCCGATAACGCAATATAGTTCTTTCCTGGTGGAATACAAGTTAACTCATGATCCCATTTTCCTGTTGTATCAACTTGCTCATCACAATAGTATAACTCATCATCAAATTTTCCAATCCAATCAATTACCCTTTCATATGGTAGAAGTTTCGGATTATTTTTTATAGCCTTATCATCTCCATGAGTCTGTACAATACTAGCCTTTATCTTCTTTTTTGTAGCAATAAAAAAAACTCTTTTCCTTTTTTGCGGTATTCCATAGTCTGCTGCATTTGTCTTTAGCATAGAAAAATTATAGCCAAGCTTTTCCATATTATTTACTATTACATCAACGGCCGGTCGATTCGATGGATGAAGTATACTCTCAACATTTTCTAATACAAATCCATCTGGCATTATTTCGGAAATCAATCTAAAATATGGTTCTATCATATTTCTAGGATCATCGTTCGCTTTCCTATTTTCGTTTTTTACCCAATAACCCGCTTTAGAAAACGGCTGACATGGCGGTCCCCCTACAATAAGCAGCTTACTAGGATTATTCTTTTTTATAATATTGATATAATCTTTTCCATTAACATTATTTATATTTTCACAAAAATGTTCACTATGTGAAAAAAATGGATTTTTTCTAAGGGAATTTACACTATCATCATAAAAATCTAAACTGGAAAGCACTTTAACCCCTGCTAATTGAGTTCCAATATCTAAACCGCCGCAACCCGAGAAAAAGCTAATTGCCTGTATGTCAGAATTAATAAACAAATCCATCTTATCGTTACAAGTATATCCTTTATGCTGATATGGAATTAACACATTTCCCTTATCATCAAGATCAAATTCACTAATAAACTCTTCTAATTGATGTTCTGTTATATTCTTTAATTCCGCTCTTTTAAGTATATATACCATATTATCTTTTGTTATCATGCTATTCTCCAAATTCCACGTTTAATATTTATTATCTTGCCTTCTTTTTTCAGCTCAGTTCTAATCCATCTCATCCTGTAGTTATATGCCGTTCCTAATCCATTTTCATCTTCTGATAACAAATATTCTTCTGATAAATTCAAGTGTTTTGCTACCTGATCATTAATATATTCTGTTGTACATTCTGAGTTTTTTTCTTTTAAAACATCTATAGTTGCTATTTTCAATTCATTCTTAGTTGGAATATACATTCTTTATCCTCCATAACTTACCAATTCTACAATGCACTCTTTCCGCTTTTCACCCACTCATCTACTTCTGAAAATTTAAATTTCCAAAGTCTACCTATCTTATGAGCCGGTATATCTGTTTTTTTTATCCAATTTCTTATGGTATCTTTCGTTACACCTAGATATTCTGCGGTTTCTTCTAAATTAGACCATTTTTCATTAGTCTCAGACATATTTTTCCTCCGATTCTAAAATGTATAAAATAACAAAATAATTATATCACGAACAACCGTTTCCCTCAACTGATATTTCACTGTTTAAATATGATTTATTAGTATTTAATATATCTTTAGTATTCCATTATGCATCCTTCTTGATTTAAATATTAGGCAGAGGAATCATCTTCCTCTGCCCCTATTCCATATCTTGTCTTCTACTTTTTCATTATTAGCATCTCTACCATCACTCTCATCATAAATCCTCTGAAACTCCTCATAAAGCTCATCCCCAGCCAGCTTTATTCCAAGTTTTTTCATCACATCTGAAAACAGCCTTATGCTTCCACTCACATCAGCAATATCAAATCCGAATATATCAGCCTTAACAGAATCACTGACATTCTCATAACCACCAAGCTCTGATATTCTCCTGACAATCCAGCCAGCTTTGTCCACAGGTTCAGTTTCTCTAGTTTCCACAAATTCATTTTTATCTGTTACATCAGTCATACTTTCGCCAACTCCTACCACATTCATATCAGGCGAATTATGAGTCTCTGGTATTCCTATGCCATCTAAATCAGACTGTTGTTTTCTTGCTCTATCAGCTTGCTCTTTCTGTCTGCCTATTTCATTCTGATTATTGTTAGGATTCATTACCTCAATATTTGCATCAGACTCAATAACTACTGCCGTTGTTTTCTCAACCTCAGTCTCTTCATCCATCCTCGGTATCTCAATCTCCATGTCACCAACAATCTCCTCATTCTCTGACACCGCATAATATGCCGTATACGAATCTTCTTTCACAATGCTATCAGCAAGCTGCAACTGCCTCTTAATCTCCCTTTTCTCATGCTTCAGTACATCCAGTTCTTTCTGCTCTTCCACACGCCATATCTGATATTCCCGGTATTGTGCTTCTATCTTAATGCTACGTTTTCGGTTAGAGTTTTCTCTGTATATCTCCTTCTGCCTGTCCTCAATCTGCTGAATCTTATCTTCTTTCTCACTTATGAAATCTACAAGCTCCACAACACTTTTGATGTCATTATTTACAAGCAGCAGATATTCGTCCTGTAACCGGTGAAACCTCTTCAAATCCTCTGTATACTTTGCTCCACCAACCACAAACCGCTTCTGTTATACAATCCTTAGTCTGTATAACTTTGCATAAAATTTCTTCTGGAATGGTGACAACTTCGCCTTGTGTAATCCCCTGATATCTGACGAATAAAAGTAAGGCTTTGCCATCCAAGGCATATCCACATGATGCCGTAACATATCTTCTGAAAACATCTCGTCCAGCTTTG
>ERZ780202.973-NODE-973-length-17291-cov-3.170341_pt1 | contig 17291 bp, 10 predicted proteins | sample MGYA00510978_ERZ780202 | MGnify/ENA primary metagenome ERZ780202 (study PRJEB29588, sample SAMEA2155689) | human gut metagenome | biome: human gut; feature: human-associated habitat; material: faeces | place: Denmark | collected 2008/2010 ...
TGTTTCTCATTAATCTTGCTGTAATAGGGCTAATGTTATATTTCTTTGCAATACCATTAAAATCTGCTTTCACCTCATCAGTAACCTTTACAACAGCCGCAACTTTTGGTGATACACATGCTCCCATAATATTTTCTATCTCAAGAGCTGCCTGGTCACCCGTATAGCTGTGTACTGTCAAATAACCTCCATCATCATTAGTAGGCAAATTTTTATTATACAGGTCAACTTTGCCACTATTATTATATCTATTATAAAAAGGCACATCATATGAATAAACACTTTTTCCCCTATATACATTATTTAAATATTCTGTTCCCAGTTCTCCAAACGGGACTGCATAATAATTATAATATAAGGTATCACCTGCACTTAAGGTATTATCATATTCCCTAAAACAGTTGTCCTGCAAAAATACTATTACCTGTTTTCCATTCTTAAAATCATCATAATTAATTAAAGACTCATCTATATACTTAGATGCTATATCATATATCTTCTGCGTTGGATTAACATATTCCGTCGCAAAAAGATATCTGTCAGCATATGAGAAATCCACAGGATTTTTTACTGTTTCAGAGGATTGTGGTGTATATACATCTTTTAGTTTATCAATGCCCATTTTAGTATAATCCTGATTATCCCAGAACCAGCTTCTTTCTGACTCATACACTGAGTAATCAATTGAAGCAATACCTGATATCTGATTAAGCCCATTTATAACCTCAGGGGATATTCCATCAATAATATTAGTATTACCTGTTTTAATATCTGTTGACTTTGTACCAGCATTAAGAGCAAAACTAAGCATCGCTATCCTGTCTGTAGAATTGTACGGCATTGGTTTTGAAAAACGATACTTTCGGGAAGATATATCTGTATATATATCCATTATTTCATCATATGACATATTATACTTTTTATATGAACTGCTTACATCATTATAACAATCATTTTGTGTATACACATCCTCTGATAATGACTTATATGGATACTTGTCATAATCCTTAAAATATGCTATATATGTAAATCTTGTTGTATAATAAGATACCTTTGGGTCTGTATATCCATATACATCCGGTAAAGAGTCATTATTTATATATTCTTTTACTGATGTTCCAATCCTTACACCACTGAGTACAAGAATTACACATACACATAGTGCAAATAAACGTATACCTGCTATCATACCTAGCCCATCTTTTTTCATTAACCTGCTGACAATACCCCTGTATACATTATATGATTTTAAATGTGATTTTCTTATATCTGCTTTAGATTTGACATTTGCTGTATTAGGTTTTCTATTATTTTCACTTTCTTTTTCTAAACGCTTCTGGCTAAAAGACTCTTTTATATTAGACACAAGTCCTGCTAATTCTTCTATAACAACCGCTATTATTACTGAACCTATACTTTTCAGTATAACTGAAGCATTAACAGTATAAAATGTAAAACCTGCCATATTCTCTAAGTTTCTGCCAGTTACTACACCAATTATCATAGCAGCAATAACACCAGCAATGGCAGATGGTATTATTATCACTGCATTTTCAATAATATACATAGTTCTTAATTGTAAACTGTCAGCACCTATGGCAGCATATCTTTGATACGAAGCTTTTCTTGTATTCCTGTATTCTATGAGCTGGTAAGAAAGCGCAGTTATGCCTATAGCCATGACAACAAGATACATATATACATATATTCCGGAGGTTCCCCATGTCTTATAATCATATACTCCGGAATTATATACATAATTTCTGCCAGTCTTTTCTTTAATAGACTTACATATTGTTTTATAATCATCGGTTTTTATTGTGGACTTAATAGGATATAAAAATACATAGTGAATGTTATAATTAAATGTTTCGAGTTCGTCCTCACTTACTATTGCTGACGGTATCTGCTTTCCGCTATTCCATATATTAGTATAATTCCTGTATATTCCGACAAGCTTATACGTCTTTATACGCCTGTTCTCATCATTCGATACACTGTTATTTTCACAATAATGCAGGCTTATATCCTCTCCCAGTTCTCCCTCATACCCGAGAGTAAGAAGTGTATTCCAGTCCATAGCTATCTCATCGTTATTCTGTGGCTGTCTTCCCGCATCCAGCCTAATATGTGACTGACTTATGTCTTCTTCTGACAGGCTTCCCACATAAAGACCTGTATTCTCCCATTCATCATTTAGCACATTTACACTTCTGTTAATTGTGACCGGCTGCTCAAGATATATGTGACTTGTAAGATTAGAATTAGGCTCCCTGCTGCCTATCTCCATTATAAACCAGTCACCAAACCTGTCCTTATTGGAAGCCATCTGCCACTGGTACATATTTTCTTCAAATATAAGAACTGCTGTTACAAAAAACACTGCAAGCAGCGTTGTAAGCGATGCCCTTATTATCTGTCTGTATCTTCTTCTGACACTTTTAAGTGCTATGCCTGATATACTCACGTTCACTATGCCTTTCTTTTCATAACATACTTAGGAAGCATTATTCTGAAGCTTACACCCTTTGAGTCCTCATTATTATTAACACTGACATTTCCGTGATGTGCCTCTATAATAAGCTTTGATAAGTTCAGACCTATTCCTGCATGCATAGAATCATAACTCTTTCCACTCTCAAATCTGTTGAACACATTTTCAATCTTGTCCTTATCTATACCTTTTCCATCATCTTTTATCGTTATAATACATTTATCCTTATTACATACAGCAGTTATATCCACATGCTCTGCTTCTTCACTGCAATTCTGGATTATATTAATAAGCGCCTCTGATAACCACTGTTCATCTGCATTAATACAATAATCAGCATCATCACAATCAGTTGTTATAACACACTGTGTCCTGCCATCATTATTAACCGGAACTTTGGATACAACTTCTTCAAGAAACACTCCTACATTAATATCATCCTTAGTAAATACTATCTTTCCTGATTCCATTCTGCTAAGCTTTAATAGATGCACAATAAAATCTCTTATCCTGTATGTCTGACGGAAACACTCATTAAGATTATCTGAAAGAGTATTCATTATAGTATTGTTATTCTGGCGGTCTGCACTATCACCTATAGTTTCTCCCATCATATCAAGTGACAGGCTGAGTGCTGTAAGAGGTGTCTTTATCTGGTGTGCTATATTTTCTGTATAATCCTGTAGCTGCTTGTTTCTCTTTTCCATATAAGACTTATAGGCAGCTAATTCCTGTGACAGATTTTCATTGGTTTCCTTTAATTCTTTAGCATAGGAATATATATCATCATGTCCGATTTTTACAATATTATAGATTGCAAGAACTATAACAAGAGCCACTATTACTCCTACTATAAGAAATGGTATATATACTTTTCCATATAGAAACATATACCATGCCCCATTGGTTGTATATCCTGCCTCCTGTAACACCTTTGGATAATCAGATACCGGTATATTACCATGTGTACCATAAAATAATATATATAATAACTGCTTTCCTGCCTGCGAATTCTGCCCGTATAATGACGTTACCATATACCTTAATCTGTATTCATAATATATGGTAATTACCGCAACCGCAGCTATTATTGATACAAGTAATACTCCCGTATATATATACATTCTCTTTTTTAATGCTCTCTCCATCTGTAGCCAACTCCCCTTATAGTGTCTATGTATGCCTCATCTGAACCATCAATCCTGCCAAGCTTGTTTTTAAGTCTGCTTATAGTAACAGTAAGTGTATTGTCTTCAACAAATGTTCCTGTTCTGTCCCACAGTTTTTCAAAAAATATATTTCTTTTTACAATAAGACCACGATTGTATACAAGTATCTCTAACAATGCAAATTCTGTTGGGGACAGCTGTATATCCTTTCCAGCCTTTTTTACCTCAAGTGTATTAAAGTTAATACTAAGTGTTCCTAATGTATACAGCTTGGAATTCCTTGTATCAAGCATCGCCTGTCTTCGCAGGTTTGCGCTTATTCTTGACATAAGCTCTGACATTCTGAAGGGCTTTGTTATATAATCATCGCCGCCTATATCAAGTCCTTTAGTTATACTTTCTTCGTCATCACAGGATGTTAAGAATATGACCGGTGCCATATTTCCGTTTTTTCGCAGTTTTTCGCATACACTAAAGCCATCACCGTCAGGAAGATACACATCCAGAAGAAAAAGAGAGATATTATCGTGTGGCTTACTGTCAAACTCCTTTACATCTGCTGCCTCCTCTACATTATGTCCTTTATCCTTAAGCATTCTGGCCAACTGTCCTCTTATAACCTCATCATCCTCTAATATAAGTATCAATGCCATTACTTTATCTCACCATCTGATATAGTTATTATTCTGTCGGCATAATCTGCCATCTGCCTGTCATGTGTTACCATAATTATAGTCTGGTCATACCTCTGGCTTGCTTTTGATAACATTTCTGCAACTGTCTTTGCACTGCCTGCGTCAAGATTGCCTGTAGGCTCATCTGCAAATATAACTGCCGGATTGGTTATAAGTGCCCTTGCTATTGCAACTCTCTGCTGTTCACCACCAGACATTTCAGATGGATACTTATTCTTACAGTGGCTTATCTCTAATTCTTCAAGTATCTCATCGACCTTTGACTCGTCTGCTTTCTTTTTATCAAGCAGGATTGGCATAACTATGTTCTCATAAGCTGTGAATTCAGGAAAAAGACTGTAATCCTGATATATAAAGCCTATATTTCTTCTCCTGAAAGCAGAAAGCTTCTTATCCTTCATATGCGTGATATCCTCACCCTTTATCAGAATATTACCTGAATCAGAGGTATCCATACTTCCCAGTATTCTTAACAGTGTTGACTTTCCAGAACCACTCTTTCCTATAATAGCCGTGAACTCACCTTTGCCGAATTCTAGTGAGCATTTCTTTAACGCATATACATCAACACTTCCTGTATGATATGTTTTTGATATATCTTTAGCCTGTAATATAGTTTCCATAATATTCCTCATTTCTACACTTTTTTATGTATCTTAAGTCTGCGCGAAAACACTCCTTCTGTATGTAAAAATATTTCGCATAATCATTTCAACCTTCTTATACTTCCATAATATATAAGCAGTTCTACAAGCAGCATAAGTGGCACTGTAAATATACACCACAGTGACTCCCTTAGAGCTTCTCTCATACATATGCCAAGCAGTTTACCCTTAGTCATGCCCATTCTTCTGAAAAGAAGGAACTTATCACGTCTGCCTGCTATTCTGTTTCTTATTATTATCGCCATTATAAGAAGCTGTATAATAACCACTGCAAATATAGTTATACCATATTGTAATATATTATTGACAAGCTGTGTCCTGTATACATTCTTAGAATCAACATTTGACTTATATGTTATATTATTACTCTTAAGATAGAGCGCAACTTTATTGTTAGTAGCAGAAAATGTTGATGAAAGGTCATAGTTCATCCTAATCTGATTATACTGAAGCTCAAAGTCTATTCCATCTGTCAGCTCTTCGCCTGTTATTCTTCTCATAAGGTCTTTCTGATTATCTAATGCCTGCTTGGCAAGCTCTTCGCTGGCAAGTGAAGTATAATATCCATAATCAGGAATTATTCCATTAAAGTCAGCCTTTACCTCATCTGTTACCTTTATAACTGCCGCTACTTTAGGTGATACACAGGCTCCATACAGTGTTTCTATCTCTAATCCTTTCTGTGTTCCATCAAATGACTGTGTATTTGTACTTTCCACTTCTGTGACATATAAATCTATCTTTCCACTGTTATTGTACTTATTAAAAAATGGTATGTCATATGGATATATCGGATATTTTTCTATGCCAAATATATAACTCCTGCAATTTCCAAAAGGAATATTATAATAATTATAATACAGTGTATCTCCGGCTTTCAAAGTATCATCATATTCACCTTCACAGTTATCCTGTATAAATACTATAACCTGCTTACCACTCGCAAAGTCCTCATAGCTTATATTTTCTTTATCTATATATTTACCTGCTATATCATATATCTGCTTTGTAGGCTTTACATACTCTGTTGCATACATATATCTGTCGCCATATACAGGGTCCTTTGTTATAGCTGCCACACCGGAAGGTCTGTTTTTAATTTCATTCCCATACTTATAAGAGCCCATCTTATGGTAATCCTGATTATCCCAGTACCATGTTCTTTCTGTTTCATATGTAGAATAATCAAATGACACTATCCCCGGTATTTCACTTAATCCATCTATAATCTCTGATTGTATTCCGCTCATAAGATTAGTATTGCCATCTTTCATATATTGTGAATTGGATATCCTGAATTCCGACATAACTACACGGTCTGATTTATTCACAAGCGGCATAAAAAACTTTTGTATTCTATCCTGTTCAGAAAATAATTCATATATTTCATCATACTTCATAGGATATCTGGTATAAGACTCCTTTGCATCACTTAAAAAGTCAACTTTCGTGTACACATTTTTATCAAAAGACTTAGATGGATAACTGTCATAATCTTTCAGATACGTTATATAATTCATCTCTGTTATATAATTAGATGATGCCGGGTCAAGATATCCATATATATCCGGAAGTGAGTCATTACTCTTATATTCCTTAATAGAAGTGGATATCTTCATAACACTGAATATAAGTACTATACATATAAATAATGCAAATAATCTCACACCTATAATCACACCTGCGCCATCACGTTTCATTAACCTGTGTGTTATTGTGCTGTACAGATTACCAACCTTAAGCTTTGACTTATTATATGACGACTTATTACTGCCACTATTATGACTATCCGCCTGTATATTGGCACTTTTATTAAGCTCTGTACTGCTTTTGTGTACTTCAACGGGAACTATAGTTTTCCTGCTCCTGTTTTTAAGCCGTTTCTCTTTAGCCATAGCATTTATATTAGAGAAAAGACCAACAATCTCTTCAATAATAACTGCAATAACAACAGATATTATACTCTTTAATATGACTGAACTGTTGACTGTGTAAAATGCAAATCCGGTTCTTTGTTCAAGCATATGTCCTATAATTCCGCCTGCTAAAAATGCTATTGCAATTCCTATTATAGCTGCCGGAATTATAATGAGTGCATTTTCAATTATATACATAATCTTAAGCTGTGAGCTGTCTGCACCTAATGCTGCATACTTCTTAAAGGACTGCTTTCTCGTATTCTTATATTCTATAAGCTGATAAGAAAGTGCTGTTATTCCTATCGCCATGACAATAAGATACATATACAGATATATATTGGCAGAACCCCATGGCTTATAATCATACACTCCGGAATTGTATATATAACTTTTGCTGGTTGCTTCATTTAAAGAGTTAAATATAGAGTTATAATCATCTATCTTTGCTAAGTCTTTTATAGGGTATATGTATACATATCTTGTATCATACTTAAAATTCTGTAATTCATCCTCACTTACTATCGCTGACGGAATTTGCTTTCCATTGTTCCAGATATTCGTATAATTCCTGTATATTCCTACAAGCTTATAGGTCTTTGTTTTTCTCTTATCTTCGTTGGATATACTATTATTCTCACTATAATAAAGAGTTATATCCTCTCCTATCTCACCCGTATAACCAAGTGAAAGAAGCGTATTCCAGTCCATCGCTATCTCATCACTATTCCCCGGCTGCTTTCCTTCATCAAGCTTAATATGTGACTGTTTTATAAAATCCTGTGGCAGACTTCCTACATAAAAGCCTGTATTTTCCCAGTCACTGTTAAGCACATATACACTTCTTGACACCTTTACAGGTTCCTTGATATAGCTGTTATCTGTCAGGTTACTGTCCGGATTCTTACTTCCTATATCCATCACAAACCAGTCGCCAAATCTGTCCTTATTAGATTGCATCTGCCACTGATACATATTCTCCTGAAATATAAGAACAGCCGTCACAAAAAATACTGCAAGAAGTGTTGTAAGTGCAGCTCTTATAATCTGCCTGTACCTTCTTTTCACACTTTTAAATGTTATTTTTAGTATATTCACGTTGTCACTCTTCCTTCCCTATACGGACCTGACGTGAATTATTACTAATATAACATCTTATTATACTATAAATCTATTAATTCTGTATCACTTCTTAATTGAATTATTATTAATATGATATCTTATTATACGGCAGGCTGCGTATATTTAATCTATTACTAGATTAACGCATCAATCTTACAACAATCTTACAGTGCTTTTCTTCTTCTAACCTGCTTTCCAGTAGTGCTTTTTCTGTGTCTTATCAAGATTATCAATAAAATGTTTTTTATATAACAGAAAGTCTTCTATATCCATAAATATATGAAATAATAATGCGCTGCTTTCAAATTCCTCCCTTGTTGCAGGAAGCTCCTCATCCTTTATATGTTCAATAAGTTCTTTTAACCTTACAAGCTGTTCCTGTGGATTGTTATATTCTGTTATATTTCCTGCAAGATACAGCAGATACTCTGCGGCTATTTTGGCATTTTTAGGCATAGTACGCATTTTCTTCATCTCATAATGAAGATTATGAAGTATCTGGCACTGATTTTTTCTCATCTCAAAGTACGATATATAATATTCCGGGTGGGAATAAAATGTATTATTCTGATATTCATATGCCTCTTTGATACAATCCTGTATATCTTTTTCAAGTGTTTTCATATTTTCCCATACATCTGTTTCCATTTTTTTGTTGGACAGATACGCAGACATCGCACCCATAATCATCTGCATCCTGTTTTCTATATCTCTCATATTAGTAACTATATGTCTTTTATGCCCATAGTTACCATTAAACAGATTAAATACTATGGCAAAACCGACTCCCACAAGAACAATTCCAAGCTCATTCCACACCGCAGCATCATTGAAATTCTCATATGTAACAAGATGTGCGGCTATAACACCATTTACAGAAATAGTTGCTCTCCAGTCAAGTATCTCCGCCATAAACACTATAAATGTGAGTAGTATCCCATATGCTATCCACATACTGCTTATATGTGTAAATAAAAGCCATCCTGCAAGCACTGTTATTAAAAATGAAGCTATTCTGCTGCCAGACAGCTTTATAGTTTCCCACTTTGAATTCATAAGCGAAAGCAGTGTTATAGTTCCGGCAGACACTGCATAGTTAAATCCAAGTTTTTGTGCTGCATAAAGTGAAAGACTGCTTCCTATTCCTATTTTAAGAGATAATAATATTATTTTTCTATATCTGTTCATATATACCATATCTCCCTTCTATCTATTCATCATATTTTTTATATACTTTTATATAAAACAAAGGACTGTTACATCATTTATCCGTGATGCAACAGCCCTTTGCTCGTAAAATATTAGGTTTGGGTTTAATGTAAGTATAAATATTGATTAATACTTTATCTTTGGTACTCTGTTTTCTCTGGCTTGTTGTGTTATGGCTTACTAGCACATTGTAAGCCATAACTAAATAGATGATTATACATCAGTCAATGCTAGTTAGTAGTTGTCTGCACCAGCATTGTATTGTGGCTGAATAAACATAAATCATATAAATAATCACATCGCTATATAATGCATGTTTATCCTTTATATAAACATTGTATATTGCACATTATACACAATGTATATACCTTTCCATATAATCAGGCTGATTAATGGTTAAGCTTTGTCAGATATAAATTGTCTGACTTAATTACTTGATAAATCCAACTTCTTTAGATATCTTCTCGTATGCTGCATCCTTCTTCTGGTTGAATATCACCTTGTTTTCTTCAAACATATTATTGCCCTTAGTATCTATAGATACGATAAGTGGGCCGAATTCCTTAACACGGCAGTTCCAGAGTGTTTCAGGCATTCCTAAGTCACGCCATTCAGCTCTTACTATTTCTTCTACCTCTGTAGCTGCTACTACTGCATTTCCTGCTGGGAATACACAGTGTATAGCTCCGAATTCCTTGCAGGCTCTCTCTGTATTTTCCTTCATACCACCTTTACCGATGATAACTCTTACGCCTGTAAGCTTAACGAATTCATACTCAAACTTTTCCATTCTCATACTTGTTGTAGGGCCTACAGAAACCATCTCAAACTTATCATTCTCAAGTGGTCTGATGATTGGACCCGCGTGGAATATTGCATTATTTCTAACATCTACTGGAAGTTCTCTTCCTTCTTCTACAAGTCTTCTGTGTGCAACATCACGGCATGTTGTCATACTTCCGTCAAGATATACGATATCGCCAACCTTGATATCCTCTAAATCCTCTGCTGACACAGGTGTTATAAGTACTTTCTTACCATTTCTCATCTCTACCATTATAAAGTCACCCCCGTATGTGTTGTTATTGTGTAGTTAAGGTCTTTGTCAAATATGATGTGTCCTCTTCTATGGCTCCAGCAGCCTACATTAACTGCTACACCGATTGCTGATGGATGACGTGCTGTATTCTCGATGTTTACACCCATAACTGAATACTTTCCGCCCATACCCTGAGGTCCTAAGCCTATAGAGTTAATTCCATCTTCAAGAAGTCTTTCCATCTTTGCTGCTCTTTCGTTATCATTATGCGAACCAATAGGTCTCATAAGTGCTTTCTTTGAAAGGAGTGCTGCTGTTTCAACTGATGTTGCTACACCTACACCTACAAGAAGTGGCGGACATGCATTCAGTCCATAGCTTGTCATAACATCAAGAACAAACTTAGTAACTCCTTCATAGCCTTCACCTGGCATAAGAACCATAGCCTTGCCTGGAAGTGTACAGCCACCACCGGCCATATATGTATATATCTCACACTCATCGCTGTCTGGAACGATATCCCAGAATACTGTTGGTGTTCCCTTACCTACATTCTTGCCTGTGTTATATTCATCAAATGTTTCAACACTGTTGTGTCTTAATGGAGCTTCAAATGTAGCCTGTACTACTGCTTCCTTAAGAAGTGCTTCAAGTTCACCGATAAGTGGGAACTTAGTACCACACTTTACCCAGAACTGAAGTACACCTGTATCCTGACAGCTTGGACGGTTAAGTTCAACTGCAAGTTTCTGGTTTTCAAACATTGTGTTATAAATTGTCTTAGATAAAGGACTATCCTCCTTATCTCTTAACTCCTGAAGTTTTGCGATTACATCATCTGGAAGCTTCTTTGCTGTGTAAGCAATAAACTTTGCCATGTAATCAGTAAGCTGTTTTACCTGTGCTTCTTTAGACATATTTATTCCTCCTTAAATAATTATACTATTGTTAATGTTTTTCTTGTTTTTATGTATTATATGATATTCATATAATTTCTTAGGTATATGACATTTTCCATCCACATTTGTATCCCATAAATGTATCTTCTATGGGAAGAATGGATATAAAATTGGTAACAGTATCATACTTACTACTGTTGATACAAGTATCAGCGGTACACCTGCTTTCGCATAATCTTTAAATGTATATCCGCCTGCGCCTATTACCATAGTGTTGGCTGGCATTCCTATAGGTGTTGCATAAGCACATGAACCACCTATTACGCAAGCCATAAGTACTGCGCTTGGGTCTGCCCCTATTCCCTCTGCTATTGATAAGCAGATAGGAACCATAAGTGCTGTTGTTGCTGTATTACTCATAAAGTTAGTTAATACACAGCAGAGCATAAATACTACAAATGTTAATACATATGGTGAAGGATTATCTCCTAACATTCCAATAACCTTATGAGCTATAAGCTCTCCAGCTCCAGACTTTGAAAGTGCTGATGCAAGTGAAAGTGTTCCACCGAATAAGAATATAGTCTTTAAATCAATCGACTTAAGTGCCTGTTTTTCTGATATAACACCTGTAAGTATAAGTGCAAGTGCTCCGATACAGCCTGTTATGCATAACTTAATTCCTATCTTATCCTCAAATATCATTCCAAGAAGAGTAAGTATAAGGATTATAAGTGATAACCACTGCTTCCACTTTGGTACATCGCTGAAATCATTCTTACTACTGTAAGCCGAGTCATCATCTGGCACCTTGTTATCCGGAAGAAGCTTATGTCCTACCAGTGCAAAGAATATTATACCTACAATAAGTATTGGAAGTCCTACCTTTGCATAATCAAAGAAACCAAAAGACTTACCGATTTCCTGCATCGCTGACTGTGCTATAAGATTACCCGGCGCACCTATAAGTGAAAGATTACCTCCCATAGCTGCTGCAAATACAAGTGGCATAAGAAGTCTTGACCTTGAGTATCCTGACTTTGCTGCTATTCCTATTACTACTGGAATAAGTACTGCCGCTGTTCCCGTGTTTGAAAGCACTCCGCTCATAAAACCTACGATAACCATAATTGCTATGATAAGCTGCTTTTCTGACTTGGCAAAATGAGTAACTATTCCTCCAATCTTATTCGCCATTCCAGTTTCAAAAAGTGCTCCACCTACTATAAACATTGCTACAAAAAGAATTACATTGCTGTCAATGAATCCCATAAATGCTGTTTTCCAATCAAGTACTCCTGTGACAACCAGCCCCACGCAGACTATCATCGAAGTAAGTCCTAACGGAATTTTTTCCCACATGAACATTATGATTGCAAACAACAAGAATAATAATGTTATTGTTGCATGACTCATAAAATATCCTCCATTCATTATATATTTACTTTGAAAATATCCTGCCGGCTTTGTTATTTCCCTTGCTTGATTGTATTATATAAAGACTTTTCCTTGTTGTAAATTTACAAAAAACTATGATGTCATAAATTTTTTTTATGCTTTTTTGACAGTTTTAGACATTTTTCACAGACGTGTGCTATAATTTTAACAAAATAATAATACAGGTTGTTAATTTTTAACAATTGCACTATGTATACAATTAATGTATATTTCTAAAAAAGTCAGGAAATTTACGTAAAACTATTATGAATTTAACTTTTATCTCTGACATTATCTATAAAATACTAGACTATAAAGGGGGAATATTATGAAGATTGTACAATTAGAATACTTCTGTGCCGCCACAAGACTGCACAGTATAACTCAGGCTGCTGCCGAATTATATGTAACACAGCCTGCTATATCTACTGCTATTAAGGAGCTTGAAAAGGAATTCTCCATAAGCCTTTTTACAAGAACGAAAAACCACCTTTCGCTTACTAAGGAGGGTGAAGTATTTTACCAGAAAGCACAGAAGCTCTTAGCCGAATACAACAATACTATGGAACAGTTTCACGACCTTGGCAAAGATATCCCGACTTTAAGAATAGGCATACCACCTCTTCTTAGTGCTATATTTTTTCCGGATATGATGATTGAATTTAAGAAGGAATATCCTGATATTCCATTTGAATTGTTTGAATACGGCTCTATACGTGCCGCCAATATGGTTATGGAAGGAAAGCTTGACCTTGCACTTGTAAATATGCATTTTTATGAGATAGATAAGCTTAACTCTTACAAGCTGATGACTGACAAGCTTGTATTCTGTGTATCAAAAGAACATCCGCTTGCGAAGTGCCGTGAGGTCACTATAGATATGATTAAGGATGAACCTGTTATTATGTATAACACTGACTCCGTACAGAATGAAACACTTGATGCTGCTTTTAAGCGCATAAACACTAACCCTAACACAATACTGCACGCAAGCCAGTTATTTACTATAAGAAACTTTGTATGCAATAACCTGGGTGGGGCTTTTCTTTATGCCTCACTGCTTCGCAACCTGCCCGGTGTAACTGGTCTTCCAATAAGCCCTGCCATCACTCAGGATATAGGACTTATCTGGAAAAAAGGCAGTTACACAACCGACAGTACTGAAAAGTTTATTAACTATGCTAAGAATAGAAGCTTCTGATAATTAACCTAATTTTTCATAGGCTATTCTTTCAGAGCCGTCTTTTACATGAATAATTCCGCACCTCTTAAAGCCATTCTTTTCTATGACGTGCTGCATTATTTTATTATCATTGTGGGTATCTATTCTAAGATGCTTTATCTTCTGTTCACAGAATTGCACCGCCATGGTAAGTACACCATGTACCTGTCCATCGCCTGCAACTCTGTGGATAGTTCCATATGTATCTCCTGATAACCAGCTTCCATCCTCTATAACATTATAAGTAGCATCCTCTCCCATCTTAAAGAAAAATACTCCATGAACTCTGCTGTTTTTATTATCTGTACCCTCTGTCTGCTGTTCTTTATCTGCTTCCTCTATCACATAAAGATTACCAGCAGCTATATCATTATCTATGATTTCTCTTGATGGATTGTTATTTTTCCACTGATTAGGATTGCCATTCTCTGCCATGAATTTTCTTGCAAATGCATATATTTCGCATATTCTTTCTTTATCACTATCAACTGCATGTCTTATTGTATATTGGTTCATAATAATCCTCGTTTCTGCACACGTTTTTTCGCTTATATTCTTTGCGTATTTTATGTAAATTAATATCAGTCAGTGACAGACATTAACATCTGACAATACTACCCAATATTCTCATATCGTGGAGCTATCATCCCACTTTTATGCGAATATCAGGGCGGGGCACATGGTCATTTACCCAACTATGAGCAAGCTCATATGGGTTCAGATATTTTAACCCTAGTATCTTATTTTATCTTATAATCTATAATCAGGCAACTTTAAAATAAAGTACCCTGATATTATCCCAGATACAAGATAATACCAAAGTACTTATATTTTATGAAACCACCTATTACATATCTTTTCAATATTAACATAAGATATTTTATAATATTGACTTCAGACATATTTTTACATCAACACCCATTACATCGCCTTCTTATATATATCAGCAATCTCCTCCTGTGAGAATACAACCGGATTATTGGCTATGCTTGCTGCTGATACCTTCATACAGTTTTCAGCCATCCAAGGAATATCCTTTTCTTCTATTCCAAGGTCTGTAAGTGTACAGCTAAGGTCAAGATTCTTAAGCAGTGTCCTAACCTTAGGTGCAAGGTCTTCTGCTGTTAATCCGCCAAATATTCTTGCAAGCTTTGCAAACTTGAAGTGGTTGCCTATATAAGAGGCTTCTATAACCGCAGGAGTAAGTGCTGCAAGTCCCTTACCATGGACTATGTCCTTAAGACCGCTTGCAGGATGTTCCATACCATGTGCAAGTGTTACACCTGCTGTATTAATAACCATTCCGCCTATAGTACTTGCAAGCGTTATCTTCTCCCAGCCTGCCTTGTTGCTTCTGCCCTTGTATACATCAACAAGATTTTCTGCTATAAGTTCAATAGCATATAAGCTTAATGCATCTGTAAATGGCTGTGCTATCCTTGAAGTATACGCCTCCATACAGTGACACAGTGCATCAAAACCAACTGAGGCAAGTACATGCTTTGGCATAGTCATCATACACTCTGGGTCTACGATTGACACCTTTGCAACGATTGCATTACATCTGAGTGACTTCTTATCACCATTTTCAGGATTAGTAAGAACTGCAAAGCCATTTCCTTCTGAACCTGTACCACAGGTTGTAGGTATAAGTATCAATGGAAGTGCCTTATCACTGGCTTTCTTACCAAATATATAATCACTTACATCGCCTTCATTAAGTGCAAGGAACGCTATAGCCTTTGCACAATCCATTATACTTCCGCCACCTATTGCAACAACTACATCGCATCCATTTTCCTTTGCATACGCTGCACCTTCTGCTGCTGTTGTTGTAAGAGGGTTCTGCTGTACTTTATCAAAAAGTGCTGTTTCTATGCCGGCAGCCTTAAGACTATCATTGACTTTATCATATAATCCTGATTTCTTTGCACTGCTTCGTCCTGTAACGATAAGCGCTTTCTTACCATATGGCTTTGTAAGCTCTCCAACCTTTCTTACCTTTCCAGAACCGAATACTATATTGACTGGAAGGAAATAGTTAAATGCCATAGGTGCATCAAATCTGTCATCATCCTCCTCAGACATAACAAGGCTGATAGCTGCCTTTACCTCCTCTTCTCTGTCCTTTGCAGCCTCTTCCTCAACTATCTCATCATCTATGATAACATCAACATGTGATGCAAATTTTTCCTTATACTTAATCTTACATATAACAAAGAATATGCCGCCTAGCAGTGCCCAGCCGCCTGCCATAGCCCATTCCTGCCATGCAAGTGTGCTTCCCGAACCCGGTATTATATACATGGCAACCATAGCACCTGACATAAGAACTGCCATAATACCTACTGGAAGATAATGTTTAACCTTGTAAGGTCTTTTCATATCGGGCTGTGTCTTTCTTAATATTATGAAAGAAAGTGAAACCATACAGTATGCAAGACAGCATCCGAAGTTACCTGCATCAACTATCCATACAAGCATCTTACGTCCTGCAAGTGGTGCAAGTGCTGATAATGCACCTATAAGATATAATGCATTTACAGGTGTCTTGTGCTTAGGATGAAGCTTTGCAAATGTTCTTGGTATCATATATGACTCAGCCATTGAATACATAGCACGGCTTCCACCTATAAGAAATGAATTCCAGCTTGTGATGATACCACACATACCACCAACGATAAGCACCTTTGACATAATACTGCTGTTAAATGCTTTAGCCATGGCATCTGCTGTTACAAGTCCTGAACCTTCCACAGATGCTGCAATCTCTGGTGCGCTCATTACATAACCAACACCAAATATTATAAGTCCATAGAAAGCAACTGCAAGAACGATAGAAAGTATCATTATCTTGCCTATCTTTTTAAGAGGAACATTTATCTCCTCTGCTGCCTGTGGTATAACATCAAAACCTATAAAGAAGAATGGTGTTGTAACAGCAACCTTTAATATAGTCTTAAATACTTCACCTGTTGTACCGCCAACAAACATCTGTCCATCAAAGTTAGATGCATCACCTGTTATGGCAGAAGCGACAACTAAGAGTATTCCGACACCACCTATGATAACTGTAAGCACTGTCTGTAACACCGCTGCTGTCTTAGCACCTTTGATATTGATATATGTAATAAATATAGCTACAAGTATGGCAACTGCAAGCCATGATGCATATATATCAAAACCTGCTACTGTATACAGATAACCCTGTAAGAACTTTGGATATATATATGTAATAATAGTAGGAAGCGCACATGCCTCAAAACATACAACACTGACATATCCTAATATAATTGCCCATGTACATATATAAGAACCTATTGGTCCCATTGCTTTATAACTAAATACGTGTTCGCCTCCGCACTGTGGCATCGCTGCGGTAAGCTCAGCGTATGTAAGTCCTACGAAAAATACCATCACACCA
>ERZ780202.977-NODE-977-length-17252-cov-3.072106_pt1 | contig 17252 bp, 19 predicted proteins | sample MGYA00510978_ERZ780202 | MGnify/ENA primary metagenome ERZ780202 (study PRJEB29588, sample SAMEA2155689) | human gut metagenome | biome: human gut; feature: human-associated habitat; material: faeces | place: Denmark | collected 2008/2010 ...
AGCCGGGGTGAATTGCCTGTGCGCCCGTTATCTCGCAGGCGGCAAGCAGTGCCTTTGAATTAAGATAGCTGTCCTTTGACGGAGCAGGTCCTATACATACCGCTTCGTCCGCTATCTGTGCGTGAAGTGCAGTCTTGTCGGCTGTCGAATATACTGCGACAGTCTTTACTCCAAGCTCTCTGCACGCACGGATTATTCTTATAGCGATCTCGCCTCTGTTGGCGATCAGAATCTTATTGAACATACAGCGTTTGCCTTCCGTTTACTTGATAGCAAAGGTGATCTCTGCGGATACCGCCTTTTCACCGTTTACTGTGGCAAGAGCCTTGCCGACACCGATAGGACCTTTGACCTTTATTATCTCAACTTCGAGCTTTAAAAGATCGCCGGGTACTACCTGTCTTCTGAACTTAGCGTCCTTGACGCCGCCGAACAGACCTATCTTGCCCTTGTTTTCGGGGAGTGCAAGCATTGCCACTGCGCCTGCCTGCGCAAGCATCTCAAGCATAAGTACGCCGGGTACTACGGGGTATCCGGGGAAGTGTCCCTTGAACCAGAACTCGTCCTCTTTCATATACTTTGTGGCGACCACACGCTGACCGGGTTCCATTTCTTCGATAGTATCAATAAGCAGGAACGGATCTCTGTGAGGGATTATCTCCATTATCTGCTCTTTATTCATAAGCGACATATGTACAGTCCTCCGTTATTCTATTATGATGAGCGGCTGACCGAATTCAACAGCCTCTCCGTCCTTTACGGCAATGGACTTTACAGTGCCGGAAATATCCGCCTGTATCTCGTTCATTACCTTCATACTCTCAACGATGCATACTGTGTCGCCCTCGTTTACCTTATCGCCGACCTTTACAAAGGGAGGCTTTGTGGGGGAGGGGGCAGAGTAGAATGTGCCGACAATGGGGCTTTTTATGCTCTTGCCTGTATCGGCAGGTGCCGCAGCAGGAGCCTGTGCCTGCGGTGCTGACGTCGGCGCTGCGGGCAGCCGCCATAGCCATAGGAGGCATTGCGGGCATCACAGGAGGTGCGGGAGGGGGATTCTTCTGACCAAGCTCAAGCTCGAACTTGTCGTTCTTTACATACATATAGGACAGACCGCTGTCCTTCATAATACCGATAAATTCCTTTACGGCATCGGTAAGCGAATTAGTTTCAAACTGCATATTGTGTCAACCTTTCTCTTAGTCCTCTACGGGAGCAAATGCTATACAAGCGTTATGACCGCCGAAGCCGAGCGAATTGCTGAGTGCGCCTGTAATCTTCATATCTCTCGTGCCGTCAGCCGCATAGTCAAGATCGCATTCGGGATCTGCCACCTTAAGACCTAATGTGCGGTGCACCTTGTTGTTCTTTATCTGAAGGGCGCAGGCTACTGCTTCTACACCGCCTGCCGCACCTAAGAGGTGACCTGTCATTGACTTTGTGGAGTTGATGACCATATTCTTTGCGTGTTCGCCGAATACCAGCTTTACAGCGGCTGTTTCGGTCTTATCGTTCATGGGAGTTGATGTGCCGTGTGCGTTTACATAGTTGAAGGTTTCGGGCGCTCTGCCTGATTCCTTTACAGCAAACTCCATAGCCTTTGCGCCGCCCTTGCCCTCGGGGTCGGGGCTTGTTTCGTGGTAAGCGTCGCAGGTAGCACCGTAGCCGATGATCTCAGCATAGATGTTTGCGCCTCTTGCCTTTGCGTGTTCGTATTCTTCAAGAATTACGATACCGCTTCCGTCGCCGAGAACGAAACCGCTTCTCTCTGCGTCAAAGGGGATGCTTGCTCTGTCAACATCGGTCGACTTTGTTATAGCGTGCATATTGTTGAAGCCTGCATAGGCAAAGCCTATCGAGCATTTCTCTGTGCCGCCTGCTATGGCAACGTCCATATAGCCGTTCTTTATAGCGTGGAATGCCTCGCCTATAGCGTGTGTACCGCTGGCGCAGGCAGATACTGTGCAGTAGTTTACGCCCTTGAAGCCTGTACGGATAGCAACCGTACCTGCCGCCATATTGCCTATCATCTTGGGAATAGTGAATACTGAAACTCTCTTGTTGCCCTTGTTGTGATATGCGAGAAGCTCTTCCTGCGTTGTTTCCATGCCGCCTATACCTGAGCCGATTATTACGCCGCATCTGTAAGGGTCGAGATCCTTGAAGTCGCTTCCTGCGTCTTTTATAGCCTTGTCAGCCGCATATACGGCATACTGTGTGATTATATCTGTACGGCGAAGCTCTTTCTTGTCAAAAAGGCCGTCTGCACTGAAATCCTTTACGGAAGCCTTTACGTTAAGCTCTTCGCTCTGACCGGGGAACCACTGCTCTAATGTAAAGCCGTGCTTGCCCTCCATAAGACTGTTCCAGAATTCTTCCTTGGTGTTTCCTATAGGGCTTACTACGCCCACACCGGTAATTACAACTCTGCTCATTTTTTTGTATTTCCTTTCGTGGCTTGTCTTTACATTGATAAGCCGCCGCTTATCTCTATTACCTGACCTGTTACATAGCTTGCGTCCTTTGAAGCGAGGAATGATACAACGCCTGCTATCTCTTCAACTTCGCCGCATCTGCCCATAGCTATCTGCTTTACCATTGCCGCTCTCAGCTCTTCCGAAAGAGCGTCTGTCATTGCTGTGTGGATAAATCCGGGTGCTACTGCGTTACAGGTGATGTTTCTCGGACCAAGCTCCTTTGCTGTGGTCTTTGTCATACCGATTATAGCCGCCTTTGTAGCGGAGTAGTTCATCTGACCGGGGTTGCCGTAAAGACCTGCTACGCTTGCAAGGTTGATAATCCTGCCGCTGCGCTGTTTCATCATAACAGAGCCTGCGAACTTTGTCATATTGAATACGCTTTTCTGGTTTACCGCAACAACGAGGTCGTAGTTTTCTTCACTCATTCTTACAAGCAGACCGTCACGGGTTATACCTGCGTTGTTAACGAGTACGTCAATACTGCCGAAATCGGCTTTTACGCTCTTTACGAAAGCTTCACACTGATCGTACTTTGATACGTCGGCGATGTACTTTTCGCACTTTACGCCTTCTGCTTTTATCTTGTCGATTATATCGTTGTTTTCAAAGCAGCTCTCAGCGATGTCGTTTAATGCGATGTCATATCCGTCCTTTGCAAGACGGAGAGCTATTGCCGCACCTATTCCTCTTGCAGAGCCTGTGATGATTGCAGTTGCCATTGATTTTCTCCTTTTGTTTTAACGTTTTATCTTACTTGTTCAGCAGTTTTTCAGCCTCTGCGAACATTTCTTCCACTATTTCCTTTGCAGGCTGTACCTTCTTTACCATACCTGCGATAGCACCGCATAAGAACGAGCCTTCCTCAAGGTTGCCGTCCTGTACTGCCTTACGCAGTGAGCCGAGCGTTATCTGCTCGAATTCATCGGGTGTTATCGTTCCGTTCATCTCGCCGCTTGCGAGCTTCTTCGAGAACTTTGTTTTTACGTTACGGCAGGGGTGACCTGTAGTTCTGCCTGTTACTATGCTGTCTGTATCCTTTGCGTCAACAACCAGCTGTTTATATGTAGGATGGATCTGGCACTCCTCGGCGGCAAGGAATCTTGTTCCTACCTGTACGCCCTCTGCGCCGAGCATAAAGCTGGCGGCAATTCCTCTGCCGTCTGCGATACCGCCTGCGGCGATAACGGGGATGGATACAGCGTCAACTACCTGCGGAACAAGGCACATAGTGGTGTTTTCGCCTATGTGACCGCCTGATTCTGTTCCCTCTGCGATTACTGCGGACGCACCGCTTCTTTCCATTCTCTTTGCAAGCGCAACGCTGGGTACTACGGGGATAACCTTGATACCTGCGTTGTTCCACGCCTCCATAAACTTGCCGGGGTTGCCCGCACCGGTCGTTATCATCGGAACCTTTTCGTCTATAACAAGCTGTGCAAGATCCTCTGCGTTGGGGCTCATAAGCATTATATTAACGCCGAAGGGCTTATCTGTCAGCGACTTTGCTCTTCTTATCTGATCTCTCAGATAGTCAATAGGAGCAGAACCGCCTGCGATTATACCTACTCCGCCTGCGTTTGAAACAGCCGCCGCAAGTGTGCTTTCGGCTATCCATGCCATACCGCCCTGGAATATGGGGTACTTTATACCGAGTAATTTTGTGATCCTTGTTTCCATTGTTTTTATCCTTTCAGCTGTGGATTAATATTCAAAAATAGTTGCGCCGTAGGTAAGTCCTGCACCGAAGCCGACAAGGCATATCTTCATGCCGCGCTTAAGTCTGCCCTGACGGTCAAGCTCTGCAAGGCACATAGGGATACACGAGCTTGAGGTATTGCCGTGTGTTTCGAGGTTTGTATAGACCTTGTCAAGATCAACGTTCATCTTCTTGAGTGCGGACTGGATTATTCTTATATTCGCCTGATGGGGAATAACAAGATCTATATCATCAAGAGATACACCGGAATGTTTGCATACATATTCTACCGCATTTGCCATAGCGTCAACGGCGAACTTGTATACCGCCTTTCCGTCCATCTGTAAATAACGCTCCTTGTTCGGAGTGTCTATTATATCCTTAAGGCAGTCGTCACCCTTGAAATAGGGGTTGTTTCTGTCGTAGAAGTTCTTGCAGTAAAGGCTCTGGAGCATATCGCCCTCTGCGCCGGAGTGGCTGTAGTATTCCTTGCCCTCTCCCTTTTCGATAACTACCGCACCTGCGCCGTCACCGAAAAGTATACAGCTTGCTCTGTCGGTGTAGTCTATCTGACTTGTCAGACGCTCGCTGGCAACAACGAGTACAGTCTTGTAGGTGTCGTTTGCAAGGAAGTTTCTTGCAATGTCAACCGCTGTTATAAAGCCTGTGCAGGCGGTATTTACGTCCATGCAGGCACAGAGCTGTGCGCCGATGAGGTTCTGTACAAGGCAGGCTGTGTTCGGATAATAGAAATCGGGCGAGCAGGTCGAAACGATGATGCAGTCTATATCCTTCGCTGTCTTTCCCGCACTTGCAAGTGCCGCCTTTGCCGCCTCAGCCGCCATCATGAAATTGGGCTTGTCGGGGCTCATACGTCTTTCACGGATACCAGTCCTTGTGGTTATCCATTCGTCTGTAGTATCAATGAACTTTGTGAACATTTCATTGGTGACTACGGTTTCGGGAGTGTATTCTCCCGTACCCAGTATCGTTATACCGTTCATATCCTTTTCCTTCCGTGCGGCGTTCCTGACTGCCGTATTATATATTAATTGTTGATTTTATTCTCTTTTTGTTGTATAATAAATCAGTAACTGCGGAATATACCGTCCGCAGGGCATAGTTACCCCGTAAAGGTAAACGTGCTTATATTTCATTTTACTCTATTTCGGTACTGTTTGTCAACATTTATTTGAGTATTTGTATCATAACAGTGACAATGTGGGGTAAAAAGGGACAGTATATTTCAGAAATTCTGCAATATATAACAAATTGTACCAATAAACTGCAAGGAGAAACAGAAAATGGCTGATAAGACAAAAACAATATTCCTTTTTTCGGGACAGGGTTCACAGTATAAGGGCATGGGTAAGGATTTTTACGACACCATACCCGAATGCAAGAAAGTGATCGAACTCGGCAGCGATATACTCGGCTTTGACCTTGCCGCCAAGATATTTGACGGCGACGAAAAGGAGCTTTCACGCACGATAATCTCACAGCCTGCGATACTCGCAATGTCGCTTATGGCGCTTGAAGCCGCAAAGTCAAAGGGTATTGAGGCTACAGCCGTTGCAGGTCATTCGCTCGGCGAATATGCGGCAATGGCGGCAAGCGGTATGCTGACATATGAAAACGCATTCAGAGCGATAAAGTACCGTAGCGAAGCTATGGACAAGGCGGCACAGGCTAACCCCGGAGGAATGGCGGCTGTTCTCGGTCTTAAGGCCGATATAATTGAGCAGGTGTGCAAGGAGATTGAGGACGGCGGAGAATATGTTACTCCCGTAAACTACAATTCGCCCGTACAGACTGTTATCGCAGGTACTGCGGCAGGTATCGAAAAGGCTAAGGAAGCGCTTTCGGCAAAGGGCGCAAAGCGTATAGTTCCGCTTGCTGTTTCCGCCGCTTTCCACTCAAGGCTTATGGCAGGCGCATCGGAGGAATTTGCAGAAAAGGCAAAGGATATCACGTTCAATGCGCCCTCGATGAAGTTCTATTGCAACGTGTACGGCAATGAGCTTACCGACTTCTCGGATATGCCGGCTTATCTTGCAAAGCATATCTGCTCACCCGTAAGATTTACCTCCGAGCTTGACGTTATCTCGAAGGACGGTTACGATACCTATATCGAGCTTGGTCCCGGAAAGGTGCTTACTGGACTTGTAAAGAAAACGCTTGACGGCGTTACCGCTGTAAACGTTGAAAACCCCGACACGCTTGAAAAGGCGGCAGCACTCTGATGCTGTTTGAAAGTATAACGGCGCTTGACCTGTCGATACTGGATTTTATCCATAACACGCTGTCAAATTCTGTTATGGATTTAATAATGGTCTGCATTACCTACAGCATAGAGTACGGTGCAATGGCTATCCTTGTGTTCATCGTTATGATGTGCATAAAGAAGATGCGAAAAACGGGCTTTGCGGTTATGGGAGCAACGCTTTCGGTACTGCTGTTCGGCGAGCTTATATTAAAGCATATAGTCTGCCGCCCCCGACCGTTTGTTATAAACGGCGCAACAGAGCTTATAATCAAAGCGCCGTCCGGATTTTCGTTCCCGTCAAGCCATACCGCAACGTGCTTTGCAATGGCAACGGCAATATATCTGTTTCATAAGCGGCTCGGTATTATTGCATATATCTATGCGGCGCTGGTCGCATTTTCGAGGATGTACCTTTATGTACACTATCCGTCGGACGTTATCGGCGGAATTGCGCTCGGTATAGGCTGTGGCATAGGCACTGTGGCACTGGTAAAGCTGATCTGTAAAAAGGTCGATAAGCGTAAAGAGCTTAAAGCGGAATTATCGGAACTATCTGAACAATCGGAACAAAAGGAGCAACTGCAATGACTGAAAATAAAGTAAATACGTTCGGTATATTGGGACACCCTCTCGGTCACACCCTTTCGCCTCAGATACACACAAGGCTTTTTGAAATATCGGGCGAGCAGGCTGAGTATAAAATTCTCGACACTCCCCCAGAAAAGCTGACAGACAGTTTTGAATATTTCAAAAGTCTGACAGGCTTCAACATTACGATCCCCTATAAGATAGATATAATAAAGATGTGCGATACGCTTGACGATACGGCTAAGCGTTACAACAGCGTAAACTGTATAGCAAACGTAAACGGCGTTTCTACGGGATACAACACCGACTGCACAGGCTTTACAAAGGCTGTCGGCGCAATGGGTATGACCCTTACAAACAAAGTATTACTGCTCGGCTGCGGCGGCGTGGGCAGAATGATGGCTATCGAAGCTGTCCGTGAGGGCGGCGAGCTGACTATAGCGGTAAGAGATGCCGACATTCCCGTTGCAAAGGCTCTATGCGAAGAAATAAAGCAGAATTATAACAGTGCAAAGGTCGGATTTTGCCTGCTGAGCGAAGTAAAGGGCGATTTTGATCTTATGGTAAACGCTACTCCAGTAGGTATGTATCCGAATACAGACGCAAGCCCTCTTACCGAAGAAACGCTTGGCAGAATAACGCTGATCGGCTTCTTTGACGCTATATACAATCCCCGTGAAACAAAGCTGATGAAGATGGTTTCCGACAAGGGTGTAAAGAAGGTCAGCGGCGGTATGCAGATGCTTGTATGGCAGGCGGCTGTGGCTCATACTATATGGAGCGGCGCAGAATACACAGCAGAGCAGGTGCAGGCTATCTCGGACGAAATGATGAGGCTTGTGTAATGCGCCCCGTGTATCTATGCGGCTTTATGGGCTGCGGTAAAAGCCATATAGGAAGAATGCTCGCAAGAGAATGTACGGCTGTGTTCATCGACCTCGACAGATACATAGTCGATAATCAGAAAATGACTATCCCCGAAATATTCGCTCAGAAGGGCGAACCGTATTTCAGGGATCTTGAGGCGCAGTATATAAGAAACTTCAGAGGAAGAACGATTGTCGCCACGGGCGGCGGAGCAATACTTCGTGACGAAACGGCAGAGTTTGCAAGAGAACAGGGCGTTGTGATTTTTCTAAACGCAGGCTTTGACACCTGCTATAAACGTATAAAGAACGATACAAATCGTCCTCTTGTAGTGAACAATACGAAAGAACAGCTGAAAGCTATCTATGATACAAGACTTCCGATATACAGGAAGAACAGCACATACGAAGTGAACGCAAATACGTCCGACAAGATAATCACAAGCGAAATTGTGAAGCTCATAGAGCTTGATAATAAGGCACACAACAAGCTGAAAGGATAAATATGTACATTTATAATGCGACTGTCATAACTATGGCGGAGAAAAACCACGAAAACGGATTTATCCTTATAGAGAACGGTAAAATAAAGGCTGTCGGCGATATGTCGCAGTTAAAGGACTTTTCACCGTCCGACAGCGATATAGACGCAAAGGGCAAAACGGTATATCCCGGCTTTATAGACGCTCACACGCATATCGGTGCGTGGGAGGACGGGCTTGCGTTCGAGGGCGACGACGGAAACGAGGATACAGACCCCTCAACCCCGAACCTTCGTGCGATAGATATGATAAATCCGCTCGACCACTGCTTTGAAGAGGCGGCGCAGGCAGGCGTTACCTCGGTGGTATGCGGAATGGGAAGCGCAAATCCCATCGGCGGAACTTTTCTTGCTATGAAAACGGCAGGTTCAAAGAGGATAGACAAGAGGATAATAAAAAATCCCGTTGCGGTAAAATTTGCACTCGGAGAAAATCCCAAGAACGTATATAAGGATAAGGATACCGCTCCGGTCACCCGTATGGCTACCGCCGCCATAATCCGTGAACAGCTCTACAAGGCAAGACGTTATCTTGACGATATGATAGACTATGAAAGCTCGGCCGGTACGGACGATGAGGGCGACCGCCCCGAATATGACGCAAAGTGCGAGGCGCTTATGCCGCTTTTAAAGCACGAGATACCCGCACATTTCCACGCCCACAGGGCAGACGATATATTCACGGCGATAAGGCTTGCCAAGGAGTTTGACATAGATTATGTCATCATCCACGCAACAGAGGGTCACCTTATAGCAGACGAGCTTCTTGAGGATAATGCACGGACGATAGTAGGACCTGTTATCAGCGAGCGCTGTAAGCCCGAGCTTCGTAATCATACGATAGAAACCGCAGGCGTACTGAACAAAGCAGGCGTGCCTATGTGTATATGCACCGATCACCCCGTTGTCCCCGAGCAGTATCTGCCGCTATCGGCAGGACTTGCGGTAAGAGGCGGTCTTGACAGAGATGAAGCGCTGAAAGCTATAACGATATACCCCGCACAGATAACGGGAATTGCCGACAGAGTCGGCAGTATTGAACCGGGCAAGGACGCAGATATAGTTATCTTTTCAGGCGATCCGTTATCCGTATGCGATACTCCGGATATGGTCATCGTAAACGGCACGGTAATATAATCTTAATACAGACAGTAATATCAAAAGCAATATAAACGGAGGAAATATTCATGCGTGAGATAAGCGTTGAGCTTGTTAAAAAGACAGTTGAAGAACTTTGCGTAAAGGCAAATCTTTATCTGCCCGACGGAATGAAAGAGAAGATAAATTCATGTATCGGCTGTGAAAAAAGTCCGCTGTCAAAGCAGGTGCTGGGCGATATTGTAAGGAATATCGACTGTGCGAAGGAGCTTGAAGTGCCGATATGTCAGGATACGGGAATGGCTGTAATATTCCTTGAAGTCGGTCAGGACGTGCATTTCACGGGAGGAAATCTCACAGATGCAATAAACGAGGGCGTTGCAAGCGGATATGTGAACGGCAAGCTGCGTTTATCGGTAGTTGAAGATCCACTTGAGCGTAAGAACACAAACAACAATACCCCCGCCATAGTACATACGAGCATTGTATCGGGCGACAAGGTGCATATAATGGTAGCGCCGAAAGGCTTCGGCAGTGAGAATATGAGTGCGCTTAAAATGTTCACCCCCTCTGCGACAAGAGAGGATATAGTGAACTTTGTCGTTGAAACGGTATCAAAGGCAGGAAGCAATCCGTGTCCTCCTATAACGGTGGGTGTCGGTATCGGCGGCGACTTTGAACTGTCTGCCTTACTTGCGAAAAAGGCGCTTTGCAGGGATCTTAAAATAAGAAACCCCAAGCCGCTTTATGCGGATATGGAGAGCGAAATGCTCGAAAAGATAAACAAGCTCGGTATAGGTCCGCAGGGCTTCGGCGGTACAGTGACGGCGCTGTATGTCAATATAGAACAGCACCCGACGCATATTGCAGGACTTCCTGTTGCAGTGAATATAGGCTGTCACGTTACACGTCACGCAGAGGCTGAGCTGTAATGGGCAAGGGTAAGGTTATCGGTGCGGTAGCGGCGGCGGTCTCAGTTCCTGCGGCGGTGATTGTCGGGGCGATATACATTCTGCCGGCACTGGGCATATCGTCAAGCAACACGCTGTATTACTTCGGCAATGATTCTTCTGTTGCCGCAGACGGCACAATATCGCTCGGTAAGGAGGAAGTGCTTGGCTACAGCTCGAAATACTCCGATACCATGTCGGGATATTTCAAGGCACAGCTTGACGAGAACGAAACATATATCTACAATGCGTTTATGTACGCAAGCGAAAACGGCTACAGCGATATATTCCTGCCCGAAGATGTATTTGATAACGGCAGTTACGACAGGCTGCAGGAGCTTGAATATGTTATAACCTTTTTAAGCTGTGACAGCCCGTTTGTTGCACATAATTACACGACAAACAGCAAGCTGACCGGAAACGTTGAACAATTCGCAGGAAAAAGCTATCATCATATACAGCTTGAAACGCTCGGAGCGGAATATACTTCCCGCCGTGAAGCCGCCTATGAAAAGGCAAAATCGGTAGTAGCGTCAATTCCGTCCGACTGCGACACAGATAAGCAGAAGGCACAATATCTTTATAATTACGTTGCGGAGAACTCGGTATATGTTACTGACGGCTACAGCACAAGAAATGTTCCGATAGCCGACCTGCTTATTGACGGCAAGGCGATATGTGACGGATATGCGGATACGGTCACTATGCTCTTCAATATGGCAGGTATAGAAACAGCTTCGGCAAACGGCGTGAACACCGAAAAAAATCAGGGGCACACCGTAAATTTTGCAAAGCTGGACGGCGAATATTACTATTTTGACGCAAGCGCAGACAGTATCGCAAACGAAAAGGGGTTCAAGCCTGCCTTCTGTTTCGGTATGTCATGGAAGGAAGCTTCCGACAGCTTTACATTTGCCGATGAATTTGCAAACAGATGTCCGAAAGCAGAAAAAAGCCTGCTGTCTGACAGCATAGACATAGTTATAAGCGACAATTCCGAAGAAACGGTCAAAAAGGCGGCAGAGCTTCTGAAGTCGGGCGGAGAAACGGGCATAATCGCAAAGTTTGACGAAAGTATAACCGATGAAGAACGTAAAAGTATAACAAACGATACAGCGGAAAAAGTCGGAGAACCGCTTGCGTCCTTAGCAGCGGCAAACGGGCTGTACGGCATAAAAATCTATAAGGAATGATTTTTCGATGGAACTGAATATTGTACTTGTCGAACCGCAGATACCGCAGAACACGGGTAATATAGCCCGTACCTGTGCGGTTACGGGGGCAAGACTGCATATAGTAAAGCCTATGGGCTTTCAGATAGACGATAAAAAGCTGAAGCACGCAGGGCTTGACTACTGGCATTATCTTGATATAACCTATTATGACGGGCTTGACGATTTCTTTGAGAGAAATAAGGACGGTGAATTCTTCTACTTCACCACAAAAGGCAGAAATACTTACTGCGATGCAGAGTATAAAGATAAAACTTATATAGTGTTCGGCAGAGAGGATAAGGGGCTTCCCGAGGAGCTGTTATTTCACAATAAACAGCACTGCGTAAGGATACCTATGGGCAGTAATATGCGAAGTCTTAATCTTTCCAACAGTGTGGCGATAGGTGCATATGAAGTCCTGCGGCAATGGGGCTTTCCCGAGCTTCAGAACTATGGTTCGCTTACAAAATTCGACTGGAGCAATGCCGAATAAACACGATATTAAAAGAATGACCGAAAGGAAACGAAACGATGAAAGTAAAACTTATCACCGACAGCGCAAGCGACATTACCCCCGAGGACGAAAAGAAGTATGATATTGATGTTATGCCGTTTGAGATAACACTCGGCAATGAAAGTCTGAGAGAGCGTGTTGACTTTACAGCACCCGAATTTCTTGAGATGATAGACAAGTCGGAATTTCTCCCCAAGACCGCACAGATAACCTCAATGCGCTTTGAAGAGAAGTTCGAGCATTATTTCAACGAGGGCTATGACGCTCTTATTGTGGTGCTTATAAACTCGACAGGCTCAAAGACATACGAGAACGCACTTCTTGCAAAGAAAAATCTGCTTGAAGAACACCCCGAAATGGCAAAGATGCGTATAGAAATACTCGACAGCCACTGCTACTCTCTCGGCTACGGCTACCCTGTTGTAGAGTCTGCAAAGAAGCTTATTGCGGGACAGAGCGTTGACAATGTAGTAGCATATCTTACCGATATGTTCAACAATTGTGAAATTTACATAATCGGCTTCAATCTGCGCCATATGAAGAAGTCGGGAAGAATAAACGCCGCAGCCGCTTTCTTAGGCGAGCTTATGGGGCTTAAACCGCTCATTTCGCTTATAGACGGCGAAAGCGAGGTAGTAAAAAAGAGCCGTGGCGAAAAGAATGCAATAACAGACGCAGTTCAGTATATTTCAGGCAGAGCTATCCCCGAAACTCCGTGGGAGATACTGCGTACAAGCGTTACAGGTCTTGAAGACGATTTCATAAAGCAGTACAGCGCAAAGGTCGGCAGACCTCCCGAAATGCAGAGCATAGCAGGTGCGGCTGTTGCCAGCAACACAGGTCCTTATATAATAGGCGTTATTATAAGAGGCAGCGCAAGAAGATAACAGATATTCAGCATCTCAGACCGGAGCGGGTATTATAAATGCCTGCTCCGGTTTTGTTTTTGAAATTACGGAAGAGCAAAACGGTATTAAGTTATACCCGGCGGGAGCAAGATTGCTTGTTTTTCGCTTGGTTGTGCGGGTTTGCGAGCAAAAGAAAAATATTTAAAAATTTTTAAAAAAACCTATTGACAAAACCTATCAGATTAGTGTATAATACAAACATACCAAACAGATAGGTTTTGAGAACAAATAAAAACCTTCGACTGTGAACAAAAGAAAGGAGGCACATTTGATGAGTATCATCGTAAGAGCCTTAAGGAACAACTTCAGAAACGGACGAATGTGCCGCTGTATAGCATAACGTAAACCGTGCTTAAAGCACACCCTTAAGAACAAAATAAAAATAAGAATTTGACAGGCTATAAGCCGATTAAAAGAAAGAGGTATTACAATGAGCTATACATACGATAACAACTACAGATTTGAGACAATCCAGCTTCACGCAGGTCAGGAAACTCCCGACCCCGCATCAGACGCAAGAGCAGTTCCGATATATCAGACAACATCATACGTTTTCAAGAACAGCGCACACGCTGCCGCACGTTTCGGTCTTGCTGACGCAGGCAATATCTACGGCAGACTTACAAACTCAACACAGGGCGCTTTTGAAACAAGAATTGCCGCTCTTGAGGGCGGTGTTGCCGCACTCGCTACAGCGTCGGGCGCAGCCGCTATAACATACGCTATTCAGGCACTCGCTTACGCAGGCGAGCATATCGTAGCGCAAAAGACGATCTACGGCGGCAGCTACAACCTGCTTGCACATACGCTTCCCCAGTATGGCATCAGCACTACATTCGTAGACGCTCATAACCTTGAAGAAGTCGAAAACGCTATTCAGGATAATACAAAGGCTATCTACCTTGAAACGCTCGGCAACCCCAACAGCGATATCCCCGACATTGACGCTATCGCAGAGATAGCTCACAAGCACGGACTTCCGCTTGTAATAGACAATACATTCGGTACTCCTTACCTTATCCGTCCTATTGAGCACGGCGCAGACGTTGTTGTACACTCGGCTACAAAGTTCATCGGCGGTCACGGAACAACGCTCGGCGGCATCATTGTTGATTCCGGCAAGTTCGACTGGAAGAAGAGCGGTAAGTACGCTCCCATTGCAGAGCCTAACCCCAGCTATCACGGCGTATCCTTTGTAGACGCTGTAGGTCCTGCCGCATTCGTTACATATATAAGAGCAATTCTTCTGCGTGACACAGGCGCTACAATTTCACCGTTCAACGCATTCCTGCTCTTACAGGGCACAGAAACACTCTCATTAAGACTTGACCGTCATGTTGAGAATACAAAGAAGGTAGTAGAATTCCTTGCTAATCACCCCAAGGTTGAAAAGGTAAACCATCCTTCTCTGCCCGACCATCCCGATCACGCACTGTATACAAAATACTTCCCCAACGGCGGTGCGTCTATCTTCACATTCAACATCAAGGGCGGACAGGAAGAAGCTCACAAGTTCATTGACAGCTTACAGATATTCTCTCTGCTTGCAAACGTTGCAGATGTAAAGAGCCTTGTGATTCACCCCGCTACAACAACTCACTCACAGCTGACAGATGAGGAGCTTGCAGACCAGGGTATAGGCAGAAATACCATCCGTCTTTCAATCGGTACAGAGCATATCGACGACATCATCGCAGATCTCTCTCAGGCGTTTGATAAAGTCTAAGGCGGCGTGCCGCCGCTCCCAATTCCGCCTTTGATACAGTTTCTGCTATGCTAAGCATGGCGAAACGGCGGGATTAAAGAAACCATGATTTATCAAGATTAATTATGATTTGAAAGAATCGTTCCTCCCTAAATTGACCTTTCAATTCAGTAAAAACAGTCACAGCCATAAATTATGTGTGATATTCCGAATAACGAGCCGACAGTTAAAATGCTGTCGGCTTTCGTTGATATTCAGAAAGGATTAAAATGAACAATAAGGCAGTAATCGCAATGAGCGGCGGCGTTGATTCAAGCGTGGCGGCTTACCTTATGAAACAACGTGGATTTGATTGCATCGGCGTTACGATGAAATTATTCGCAAACGAGGATATAGGCATTTCAAGAGAGCATAGCTGTTGTTCGCTTGACGATGTAGAGGACGCAAGGAGCGTTGCTTACTCACTTGATATGCCGTATTACGTTTTCAACTTCTCAGACAGGTTTGAAACCGATGTGATAGACCGCTTTATACACGCTTATGAGAACGGCATAACACCAAATCCCTGCATAGACTGCAACAGGTATCTGAAGTTCGACAAGCTTTATATGAGAGCAAAAGAGCTTGACCGTGACTATGTGGTAACAGGTCATTATGCAAGGGTGGAAAAGGACGAAAACGGCAGATTTCTGCTGAAAAAAGCGCTCGATGATACCAAAGATCAGAGCTATGTTCTCTACTGTCTTACACAGGAGCAATTAAGCCACACGATATTTCCGCTCGGTGAGATGAGAAAATCGCAGGCGAGAGAGATTGCCGAATCGCAGGGATTTATAAATGCCCGTAAAGCCGACAGCCAGGATATATGCTTTGTACAAAACGGCAGCTACGCCGACTTTATAGAGCAGTACACAGGCAAGAATTACCCGGACGGCGATTTTCTTGACAAAGACGGCAACATTATCGGCAGGCACAAGGGTGTTATCCGCTATACCGTAGGTCAGCGCAAGGGACTTGGCATTTCCGCTCCCGAGCCGCTTTATGTAAAGGCAGTAAACCCTGTAAGCAACACCGTGACACTGTCATATAACGACGGGCTGTACAGCAGTATTGTAAAGGCAGGAGATATAAACCTTATATCTGTTCCCGAAATAAAGGGCGAGATGCGTGTAAAGGCTAAAGTCCGCTACCGCCACACAGAGCAGTGGGCGACCGTAACGCAAAACGGCGATACAATAACGGCGGTTTTTGATGAGCCGCAAAGGGCGGTCACCTGCGGTCAGGCACTGGTGCTGTATGACGGGGATATAGTGGTCGGCGGGGGAACTATAATTGAGGTGGAATAAGTATTTCTATTAAAAATTCAGCTTCAATTAAATAACGCAATGAAAAGATGTACGGCACGCTGAGAAAACTGATGCTGAGATGGAAATAAACGAATATTAACGAAAACGGTCTGAGAATTACATATTCTCAGATCGTTTATTTTATAAATCGTAATAATAGCTAAAATTGTGTGAAGAAATTCGGCAAAATGTATATTGCATAATGCTAATAAATATCATATAATAATAGTAAGGAAAATGTATTCCTGTATTAAAAGGAGGTATTTTATTATGAAAAAAAGGACAAAGATTATAACAGCATCCGTATCAGTCGCAGTAATTTGTTGTGTATCAGTATTTTCAGCGGCAATGTTCACATCAGCAAACAGTGTTTCTGAAGAAGAAAGAGACAGAATTGAACTGCAGGAACTCCAGAAAAAGACTAATGCCCCCGATGAACTCAAGCACGGAAAATATTATTACGGCGGTGATAAATCCTCGGATTTCTGGATAGAGGTAAGCGACAACTATACAATCGAGTATAAATCGTCAGATATGATGAAAGCGACAGAAATGATATGCGCACAATCTTATGAGGTAGGCTCGGAAACATATAAAAGTGCAATTGAAGGCGGATATGAATTTTTCACGGAGGGAAAAAGACCATATGCGATAAACAGTGTAGATATGGGATCATTTATAAACGTATTTGTCTTTATAGGAGGAGTAGAACCGGGTTCAAATTATGAGAAGCACACCGGTCCCGGCGTGGATTATATTGATGAAAATACTCTTGACGGCGGTTATGATGAAAACTTTATCTATGTCGAAGAATGAAGAAAAATAAAATAACAAATTTACAGGAGGTATAAAAAAGATGCGAGAGCAGCATTTTCGCCGGATTATTGCACTGTTATGTGCTTTAGCACTATCTTTATCTTCAATGATTATATCTGTTTCAGCCAAAATAGTATAGCAAAAACGGTCTGAGAATTTGTGCTTCTCAGACCGTTTAATGTTTCCTAAAAATAAATCTGCATTAACGTCAATAGGGTGCGCTGTAAGCGCCCGCCGGTAACGTAACTGTCGCCAACCGCCAAC
>ERZ780202.979-NODE-979-length-17240-cov-41.459878_pt1 | contig 17240 bp, 9 predicted proteins | sample MGYA00510978_ERZ780202 | MGnify/ENA primary metagenome ERZ780202 (study PRJEB29588, sample SAMEA2155689) | human gut metagenome | biome: human gut; feature: human-associated habitat; material: faeces | place: Denmark | collected 2008/2010 ...
ACTTCTTGTGGTTGTACTACCGTAGCTTATTCAAAGGAACCGGCATTACCGGGTAAGGAAATAGATTTGGAAGTGGTTTATAAAGCTGAACATCCGGAGCACTTTGACAAGACGATAACGGTATATTGCAATGCAGAAACTTCTCCGTTGGTATTGAAGATTAGCGGGGATGCAAAATAACTGATTGATGGGATGAAGGAGCGGCTGCAATTGAAAAAATGGTTGAATGGAATAACGAATGTATTATTCTGTCTGTGCCTGCTTGTTGTGATACTGATAGTATTGCAGGTGTTTGTGGTGACCTCCTTCAAGATACCGTCGGACTCGATGGAACCATCGTTGCTGGCGGGTGATTGTATTCTGGTGGATAAATGTTCGGGTGGAGCACGCCTATTCAATGTGCTTGATGCCGTGGAGAAAAAGGAGGTGAAGATACAACGTATGTCCGGATGGAGAAATTTTCAGCGGAATGATGTACTAGTGTTCAATTTTCCTTATCCGGGCAGGTGGGACAGCATTGCGCTGGACGTGATGTTGTATTACGTGAAGCGCTGTATCGCCGTGCCGGGTGATACGTTGGAGATAAGGAATACACATTATCGTGTGTCCGGATTTGATGGTATCGCAGGAAATGTGCAGGCGCAGGAGGAATTAGGTAAATTGATATCTTCGGGCATGACGGAGGAACGGGGCCTTGTTCTTAAGAGCTTTCCCGATGGTGGCTGTAATGGGTGGACTATCAGCGAGTTTGGGCCTCTTTATATACCGGCCAAAGGCAGCGTGGTAGGAATGAATCCGGAAACACGGTTGCTGTATCGGAACGTGATAGAGTGGGAACAGAAAAAGAAACTGACATTGCATGGAGATTCGGTTCTGCTGGGGGACAGTGTGATACACAATTACCGCTTCTGTGAGAACTATTATTTTGTTTCGGGTGACAAGATGGTGAATTCAAAAGATTCCCGCTACTGGGGATTACTGCCGGAACCATTTATAGTGGGAAGGGCATGGCTGGTATGGAAGTCCGTCAGCCCGAATACTGGAAAAATGAGATGGAAACGTATCTTTAAAAGAATAGACTAAGATGAAAGTTCTGTTTAAATTGCTCTGGATATTATTGATTGCCGGGATATTGGAGGCTTGCAATGCTTCCGGCAGATTGGAGTACGCACTGGAGTGTGCTGCAACCAACAAAGGCGAACTGGAAAAGGTACTGGAACATTATAAAGATGAGCCTGAAAAATATAAAGCCGCTTGTTTCTTGATAGAAAATATGCCTTATCACTATGCCCTTGAAGGTGAAGAACTGGATTCTTTGAAAACAGTGCTGGCTTCGGCAGATGCTTATGGGGTGATGCTGAAGGATACTGCCGTACCGGATTGGGATTATTATACCCCTTCCGGATTGCAGAGAAAACCGGATGTACTGAATATAAGGGCTGAATTCTTGATAAATAACATTGATTTGGCTTTTGATGGTTGGAAAAAGCGTCCGTGGAATGCTTCCCTTTCTTTTGCAGATTTCTGTGAATGGCTGCTTCCCTATCGTATCGGAAATGAGACTCCGGACAACTGGCGGCAGATATACCATGACCGTTATTCCTTTTTGCTGGACGAGGTTTATACGGGTATCGATGTAGTGGAGGCGATTAGCGTAGTTTGGGAGTATTTGCAGAAGGAAGACCCTTACCGGTTTACGTGGGTCTTTAACTATCCGCATTTGGGAGGAGAGTACCTGCTGCATAATCGTATCGGCAAGTGTCAGGATGCTTGTGATTTTATGATTTATGTGATGCGGGCCATCGGCGTCCCGGTAGCCTATGATTTCTATACTTTCAATGCGGAAACACGGAAAGGGCATGTGTGGAATGTGGTGAGGGATGTAACGGGTGTCTGCCTTCCTTTTACTTTCCCTTCCCGGAAGCCGGAACGGGGAAGTTTCTATATTGACAGTCGGCGCCCGAGCGTGGTTTACCGCCGGTGTTTTGGCAGGCAATGGGACATGGATGGTGATTTTATGCGGAACCGGTCCGTACCGGCTGCTTTTAAGGATGTGTTTGCAAGAAAAGTGTCGGATAATTATTTTGATTCGAATCTGGAACTGCCGGTAGAAGGGATGGACGGGAATTATGTTTATGTGGGGTTGTTCAGTGCTTATGGGTGGCGGGGAATAGATTTTACTAAGGTAGAAAGTGGAAAAGCGCTTTTCAGGAATTTGGCTTCGAGGCAGGTTTATATATTGTTGGCATTCGCAAACGGGCAGTATCGCCCTATTGGAAATCCTTTTTATTTTGATGGCAAGGATATACATCCTTATGTTGCAGATACCTCCAAGTGCTATTCTGCTGAATTGTATCGGAAATACCCTCTTTCGGAACGTATCAGGAACTATATGGGAGGGATAAAAGACGGGCATTTTGAGGCGGCTTGTGATAAGGATTTTAAAAATGCGGAGTTGTTGTGTACTGTGAAAGATACGCCCGGTATCAATTATAATCACGTTATTCTTGAGAAACCGGTAAGGGGTCGCTATGCCCGTTTTTGTTCTTCGGCAGAGGGATATGCGGAAGTTGCCGAAATGCATTTTTATAAAGGAGAGGAAGAGATTGTCCCTATAGACAGTTGGGGAGATGCTCCAGCCACAGCAAATACTTTTGCCTATCAGGTCTATGATAATGAACCGTTGTCGTATTTCATTTCATCAAAACCCGGTGCAAGTGTAACGGTGGATTTTGGAAAGGTTGTTACTATAGACAATTTTATGTATATGCCCCGTAACGATGATAACTTTGTCAGGATAGGGGATTGTTATGAACTCTTCTATTGGGGAGAGGGCTGTTGGAACTCATTGGGGAAGAAAATGGCAGAAAAACCTTTTCTGCCATATGACGGGATACCATCGGGAGCTTTGCTCTATTTGCATGACAGTACCCGTGGAGAAGAAGAACTGATATTTCATATGGAAGATGGTAAGCAGGTATTTGTATCGGATTGTAAGGATTGATTGGATTGTCTTTCAGATTGGAATAGAAAAAAATGGAATAGTGATATGAAACATTGGTGTGTATGGGTATGGTTTACAGCAGGTCTGTTTATGGCTTGTTCTTCGGAAAATCAGTGGTTGGACACAGCTTTGAATCTTGCCGGTGATAACCGTGCGGAGTTGCAAAAGGTACTGGACCGTTACAAGGAAGAGGACGGTGACAAATATCGTGCTGCTTGTTTTCTGATAGAGAATATGCCTTTTCATGGTGCTTACGAGGGAAAGGCCTTGGAGAATTACAGGAAGTATTTCAGTGAATACGTTTCATTTCCTTATTCCAGGCATGTGCAAGAGTTGATTGATTCCTTGAAAAGAGCAGATGGAGAATTTTCTATAAATCAATTGACTTATAAGAGGGACATTATGACGGTGGATTCCGCTTTTTTGGTCAATCATATAGAATGGGCATTCAAAGTCTGGCGGGAGCAACCTTGGGGAAAGCATGTTGATTTTGATACTTTCTGCGAATATATATTGCCTTATAGAATAGGGGATGAGCCGCTTTCTCTCTGGCGCAAAGAAATTTATGAGTGCTATAGCCCGATTTTGGATGAATTCAGGAAGACAGATGAGGCTGATAATCCTAAGGTTGCCGCCCAGTTGTTGATGGATACGTTGCGGAAAGCGAACTACCGGAATACGGCTCTTTTTCCGGTGGGGCCTCATTTGGGACCGGATGTACTGAAATGGCATACGGGCAGTTGCCGAGAGTTTACGGATGCCATGATATATGTGTTGCGGGCATTGGGCATTCCGTGCGGAGTAGATAGGGTGATGGTATTGGGAGACAACAATGCCTCTCATTTCTGGAATTTTGTTTTGGATAAGGAAGGAAAGACATACATTGCAAATCTTCCTTATGAAGAAGTATGGAGCAAAGCGGAAGAATATAGCATTTCGAGGGGAAAAATGTACCGGGCAACCTATAGTATTGATAAGGAGGCGGTACGGAAACTGGGGAAATATTCCGATGTTTACCCGGCATTCCGACGTCCGTTCTTCCGCGATGTCACTGCACTTTATACCGGTAACAGGAATTGGACTGTAGCTCTTCCGGATTCTTTGCTTTCCGGACAGTTTCGTGAGGGGGATATGGTGTATTTGTGCCTTGCCAACAGACTACAATGGCAACCTATAGGATATACTTTCTTTAAGAAGGGGGAGGCTCGTTTTGAGGATGTGGGAGGCGGGGCGGTCTTTACGCTGGCTGCCTGGAACGGAAAGGAATACGCTGCAGTATCTTCTCCTTTTCTTCTGGAGCGTGAAACCGGAAAGATACGGTTCATTGTTCCGGAAGCTGAAAAGCAGGAATTGGTCTTGTATAGGAAGTGCCATCTTACTTTGAGTGTTCTTTTCAATGACCGGATGATTGGGGGAGTAGTGGAAGGAAGCGACCGGGCAGACTTTGGGTGGAAGGATACTCTACTTTTGATAAAGGAGGCTCCGTATCGGCTATATACTGTGGCCCGGTTGAAGTCTGATAAACCGTATCGGTATATGCGCTATAAGGGTGCTGACGGATGTTTCTGTAATATCTCGGAACTGGCTTTTTATGAGAATACGGAAGATACCATACCTCTATATGGGGAAATCATAGGTACTCCGGGAAGTTTTGAAGACAATACACATGAATATTTGAACGCATTTGACGGTAATCCGGATACTTCATTTGATTATATACATCCGGATGGAGGATGGACCGGGATGGACTTTGGAAGTCCCCATCGTGTGGAGAAGGTGGTGTATACTCCTCGTAATGAGGTGAATTTTATTTATAAAGGTAATTTGTATGAATTGTTTTATTGGGGTGGAGGAAAATGGAATTCTGTCGGGCGGCAAATGGCTGTGTCAGATTCTATTGTCTATTCAGGGTTTCAAGGTGCTTTATTTTATCTGAAGAATCACACAGCCGGTAAAGATGAACGGATTTTTGAATATAAAGACGGGAAACAAATCTTTTGGTGAATTATAGAATACTATTGAATATTTGATAGATAGAATGAATAATGTACGTAATCTATTGACTGGAAGTTTGGTCTACATTGCTTGTATAGTTTTATTGTCTTTGGCATGTAACGTTTCTTCCGGACTTCCTGTAGCTGATGTTATAGGGCAATGGCTCTATTTCGATAAAAGTGCATTGGTAGTTGCAGGATGTCTGTTGATGGCTGGATTGATGATGGAAAAAAGGTATTTTCTTTTTATACCGGTTTCGTGGGTATTGGTAATGCTGGGGGGCATTGAGGCTGTTTGGGGATTGAGGCAGCTTTATGGTTATGCTGTGTCCAACCATTCCTTGTATGTATTGACAGGTTCTTTCTTCAATCCGGGGCCTTATTCCGGCTATTTGGCCATGATACTTCCGGTCTGTCTGTATCAATGGCTGACCAAGAGGGGGGAGATTCTCTGCTCTGACCGGAATGATGGAAGAAGATGGGAAAAGGTGATGGATAAGGCTGGAACTATGGTCGCTGGTGGTGTGATGCTGCTTATCCTTTGTGTGCTTCCGGCAGGAATGAGCCGTTCGGCATGGTTGGCGGCAGGAGTTTCCTGTCTGTGTGTATATGCTTGGCATATGGATTGGACGGATAAGTTCAGATTATTATGGCAGCAGCAAAGGCAGCGTGTGGTGATGGTAGTGGTCGGTGGATTCTGTGTCTTGCTATTGGCAGGCTATTTACTGTTTGTCTTGAAACCCGATTCTGCACGTGGCCGTCTTTTCATGTGGAAGATAACTTGTCGTGCCATTGCAGAAAAGCCGTTGACCGGATATGGGATTCATAATTTCGCAGCAGCCTACGGAAATGCGCAGGAAACTTATTTTGCAGCAGGTGATTATGAACCGTGGGAGGAACGTGTGGCGGGAAGTCCGGAATATGCATTCAATGAATATCTGCAGGCTGCGGTCGAACTGGGCATTCCTTTGGCGGTATGTCTATTGGTTGTGGTCGTGCTGTGTTTGTATAGGGGAGTCCGTAAAGGACGTTATGGTATCTGTGGGGCTATTCTTTCTTTGATGATATTCTCTTTTTCCTCCTATCCGCTACAACTTCCGGTATTTATCGTTACATTTGGAGGATTGCTTGTGGCGTGCTTGTCCGGTGCCGACCGTTGGCAATGGTTGGGGCTGGCTGTATCAGTAGGCATCATTGGCGGTTTTCGCCTGAAGAATGACTTGCAAGTGGAGCAGGCCTGTCGGGAGTGGATGAATGCGCGTGTGTTGTATAGTGCAGGTGCGTATCAATCGGCAGAGAAAGAGTACGGGCGCCTTTATCCTCTGTTGAGAGACCGGGCATCTTTCTTGTTCGAATATGGGCATGGATTGCACAAGCAGCAGCAGTTCGGTAAATCCAACCGTATTTTGAAAGAAGCTTTGCAGCGCAGCTGTGATCCGATGATACTGAATGTGATAGGCAAGAATTATCAGCAGATGGGTGACTGCTTATCAGCGGAAGACTGGTTTATCCGTTCCACCCATCGGTTGCCGGGGCGTATTTATCCCTATTATCTGCTTGCGAAGCTTTATGCGGAACCAGGATTCAGACAACCGGACAAGTTTGAAAAAATGAAGCGGATGGTATTGACGAAAGAGCCGAAAGTGCATTCTACGGCAATACGACAGATGAGGGAGGAAATAAAAAAGATTCAGCTTATTTTTGTCCATATCAAAAAAGATGAATAAAAACGGAAAGTGTTAATAATGAGCGAACTAATTGCTAAAGTGCTATGAAAAAAGTGTCCACATGCAAATATCGGTTCGTTTTTTTGAAACGATTAATTTTATCAATTTATAATTGAGTATGAATATGAAGACACAGAACTATCGATACCTGCTATGCATGGCCGTTGCACTGCTTGCCGCCTGCTCCGATGCCGGAAAGGGAAAAGAGTCCGAGGAAGGGGTGGCAACCGTCCTGCCAAGTGAAAGCAATGAAGTGACCGTGAAAGTCCTGAAGCGGGCGACCTTTGAACATGAACTGGTGAGCAACGGAAAAGTAACCGCCGGTGCCATGGCGGATTTGCGTTTTGAGACCACCGGTGTAGTGGCACACATCTACGTGAAGAACGGTGACCCGGTGCGCAAAGGGCAGAAACTTGCCGAACTGGATAAGTTCCGTCTGAAGAACAAGACCGCGCAAGCCAAGGATGCTCTGGACAAAGCGGAACTTGAGCTGCAGGACGTATTGATAGGGCAAGGCTATCCGGTGGGTGATACTTCCAAAATTCCTGCCGACATCATGAAGCTGGCACGAGTAAAGAGCGGTTACGACCAAAGTCTCTCCCAGTACGAACTCGCCGCCTATGAAGAAGAGCATGCTACGCTGGTTGCCCCCTTCGACGGCGTGGTGGCGAACCTCTTTTCCAAGCCCTTTAACGAGGCAAGCACTTCGGAATCTTTCTGCTCCATCATTGGCACTCAGAGCATGGAAGTGGACTTTACGGTACTGGAAAGTGAACTCCCCCTGATAAAGAGTGGCGACAAGGTGATTGTCACCCCTTACTCGGATGCCGCTTCCAAACAAGAGGGCCGCATCACCCAAATCAATCCTCTGGTAGATGATAAGGGAATGGTGAAAGTAAAGGCATCCGTCAATGGCAGGGGACGTCTGTTTAGCGGCATGAATGTGAGGGTAAATGTACACCGTTCTCTGGACAGTCAGCTCGTGATACCCAAAAGTGCCGTCGTACTGCGTTCGGGTAAGCAAGTCGTCTTTACCCTGAAAGACGGAAAGGCGCAGTGGAACTATGTGCAGACCGGACTGGAGAATGCGGAAAGCTACAGCATGGCCGACGATGCCCTGAAAGAAGGCGATACGGTCATCGTGACGGGAAATGTGAATTTGGCACATGAGGCGCCGGTGAAGGTGGTGGAAAATTGAAAGATGAAAATTGAAAGTTGAAAATTCATAATTCACAATTTAAATTCATAATTGAAAATTGATAAAGTTTTTGATACAGCGGCCTATTGCCGTACTGATGGCATTTACAGCATGCTTCATTGTCGGGCTGGTGACTTACTTCACCTTGCCGGTATCCTTGCTGCCCGATATTGCCATCCCGGAAATTACAGTGCAGGTGTCGGCGCAGAATACCTCGGCGCGTGAATTAGAGAATACGGTGGTGAAACCTCTGCGGCAGCAGCTCATCCAGGTGGCGAAACTGAAGGACATGGACAGCGAGACGCGCGATGGTGCAGGCATCATCCGCCTGGGCTTCGACTTCGGTACGAATACCGACCTTGCCTTCATAGAAGTGAACGAGAAGATTGACGCCGCCATGAACTATCTGCCCAAGGATGCCGAACGCCCGAAGGTGATAAAGGCAAGTGCGACGGACATTCCTGTCTTCTACCTCAATCTGACCCTAAAAAACGACAGTGCATACGGCAAGGTGGACGAACGCGCGTTTCTTGATTTGTGCGAGTTTGCCGAAAATGTCATAAAGCGTCGCATCGAGCAGTTGGCGGAAGTGGCAATGGTGGATGTCACGGGTTTGGTCGAACGCCAGTTACAGATTGTGCCCGACCCGGATAAGCTTGCTGTGTTGGGGCTCTCCATTGAAGACATAGAAAACGTGCTGGCGCAAAACAACGTGGAGCCGGGCAGCATGACCGTGCGCGACGGCTACTACGAATACAACATTAAGTTCTCCACCCTGCTGCGGACAGAGGAGGACGTGAAGGGCATCCTGCTGCGAAAGGAAGGACGTATCATCCGCTTGGGAGACTTCTGCCGGGTAGAGATTGTTCCTGCCAAGGAGAAAGGTGTCTCCATGAGCAATGGCAAGCGTGCCGTTACCCTTGCCGTCATCAAGCAGGTGGACGAGAATATGGAAGACATGAAGCTTGCCATCAACAGCACGATGGACTACTTCAAGAAAGTATATCCCGACATTGATTTTAGCATCAGCCGTAACCAGACGGAGTTGCTGGACTATACCATCTCCAATCTTCAGCAAAATTTGTCGTTGGGTTTCCTGTTCATCTGCATTGTGGCGGTACTCTTCTTGGGTGACATCAAGTCACCGTTCATCATCGGGTTGAGTATGGTGGTATCTATTGTCATCTGCTTCCTGTTCTTCTACTTGTTCAAGATGTCACTCAATATCATTTCTTTGTCGGGATTAATCCTGGCGTTGGGTATGATGATTGACAGTAGTATCATTGTGACGGAGAACATTTCGCAGTATCGCGAACGGGGCTATTCGTTGCGGCGGGCTTGCGTGACGGGAACGAGTGAGGTGATTACGCCCATGCTGAGTTCGTCGCTGACCACTATTGCCGTATTTGTGCCGCTGATATTCATGAGCGGCATTGCAGGGGCGTTGTTCTACGACCAGGCATTCTCTGTTACGGTGGGGCTGCTGGTTTCCTACTTCACGGGTATCATGCTGCTGCCGGTCCTCTATATGCTGGTCTACCGGACGGGGTTGCGCGGCAGGTCGTGGTTCTCCCGCATCCGCATCAACAATCCGTTGAAGGAACATACGCTGGACCGTTTTTATGATGCGGGCATCGACTGGGTATTTTCCCACAAGACGGTAAGTATCATATTCTGTGTGGTTTCTATTCCTCTTTGTGTCTTTCTGTTCTATTCCATAGCCAAGGAGCGTATGCCGCAGATAGACCAGAATGAACTGATAGTCCACGTGGAATGGAACGAAAATATACATGTGGACGAGAACCGGCATCGTGTGAATGTGCTGTTCGGACAGTTGTTGGACAAGACTGTGGAACAGACGGCTGCCATAGGCCAGCAGGACTATCTGCTGAACCGTGAGCAGGCTCTCTCTTCTTCGGAGGCAGAATTGTATTTCAAGACTTCCTCGCCTGACGGGATTGCTCCCTTGCAGAAGCAGGCGGGCGAGTGGCTGACACGGGAATATCCGTTGGCGACAGTCTCCTTTTCTCCACCCGAAACCGTGTTCGAGAAGCTTTTCGTGACCGGGGAGGCCGATGTGGTGGCGGAACTTTATGCCCGTAACAAGGAGAAGGCGCCGGCGGCGGAAGAATTGCGCGGACTGGAACAACAGTTTGCGGAGCTTACGGGGACAGCGCCCGTAGGTATCGCTTTCGAGAACCAGCTTGACATAAGCATCCTGCAGGAAAAGCTGTTGCTCTATGACGTTTCGTATGACGAGCTTTACCGTACGTTGCGGACAGCGTTCAAGGAGAACAGCGTAGCTATGCTCCATTCCTACCAGCAATACCTGCCTATCAGCATTGTGGGCGAGGAGCGGACAGTGAACGAGGTGCTGCAGCAGACATTGATACAGACCCGTCCGGACAGTAAGGGCGGAGTGGAGTATATTCCGCTTCGGGAGCTGGTAAAGGTGCGTCCGGCCGAGGATTTGAAAACGATTACGGCAGGACGCAACGGTGAATATATACCGTTCCGTTTCTATGAAGTGGACGATGCTCCGGAGTTGATGGAAAAGGTGAAGCGGGAGGCAGATGCCACGGGTGACTGGGATACGGCCTTCTCCGGCAGTTTCTTCTCCAACCGCCAGATGCTGGACGAGTTGGTGGTGATTCTTTTCATCTCTATCCTGCTGATGTATTTCATTCTTGCCGCCCAGTTCGAAAGCTTCGTGCAGCCGCTCATCGTGCTGCTGGAAATTCCGATAGATGTGGCGTTTGCCCTGCTTCTGTTGTGGATATGCGGGCATACCTTGAACCTGATGTCTGCCATCGGACTGATTGTGACGTGCGGTATCATCATCAACGACTCCATCCTGAAGCTGGATGCCATTAATGAATTACGGAAAGAGGGGATGCCGTTGCTCGAGGCCATCCACGAGGCGGGACGGAGAAGGCTCCGGCCCATCATCATGACATCGCTCACCACGATATTTGCCATGGTTCCGCTGCTGTTCTCGTTCGATATGGGGTCTGAGTTGCAAAAGCCGCTTTCCATAGCGATGATTGGGGCGATGTTCGTGGGGACACTGGTCAGTCTGTTCATCATCCCGTTGATATATTGGTTTATTTATAGAAAAGAAAGAACATGAAGAAATTAAGTCTTATACTTTTGTTCAGTCTGGGAGCCTTTTCCGCTTTTGCCCAACAGCGGATAACGCTCGATTTGCAGCAGACCATTGCCCTGGCGAATGACAGTTCGCTGGAAGCCTTCCGCACCAAGAACATGTATCTGGCCGGTTATTGGGAATACCGCACCTATAAGGCAAACCGCCTTCCCAGCCTGACGCTGAACATGACTCCGGCACAGTACAACCGTGATATCACCAAGCGTTACGACTCCGAACAGGACCTTGACATCTATCGCAGCCAGCAATCCTTCTATGCATACGGCAATCTTGCCGTCAGACAGAATTTCGACTTGACGGGCGGTACGTTCTATCTGGATACGGAGCTGGGCTATATGCGGAGCTTCGGTGGAAACAAGTATACCCAGTTCACCAGTGTTCCGGTTCGTTTGGGCTACTCGCAGAGTCTGGTCGGTTACAATCCTTTCCGTTGGGAACGCAGGATTGAGCCGCTGAAGTACGAAAAGGTGAAGAAGGAGTATATTTACAATGCAGAGCGAGTATCCGAGCAGGCCACTACCTATTTCTTTGCGCTTGCCATGGCACAGGCGGAATATGACTTGGCCAAGGACAATGCCGTCTCCACCGATACCCTCTACCGCATCGGCATGCAGCGCTTGAAAATAGCCGCCATCAGCCGTGCCGACCTGCTGACGCTGAAACTCGACGTGGTGAATGCCCGCAATACTTTGCAGAATGCCGCCAGTGCCTTGAAGCGCGCCATGTTTTCGTTGGCATCTTTCCTGAATATGGAGAAGAACACGGATATCAGGGTGTCGCTTCCGGGACGTCCGAGGGCGCTGACCATACCGGTTGATGAGGCTTTGCTGGCCGCTCAAGCCAACAATCCGGAATTTCTGGGGCTTCGTCAGGAAGTGCTGGAAGCCGAGCAGACAGTAGACAAGACGAAGAAGGAATCGCGCTTCAACGCCAGCATCAACGCCAGCGTCGGCTTCAACCAGGTGGCAGAGAAATTCGGTGAAGCATACAGGCATCCCATGCAGCAGGAGATGGTGTCGGTCAGTGTCTCCATTCCACTGGTGGATTGGGGCGTGAGGAAAGGCAAATACAACATGGCGAGGAACAATCTGAACGTGGTGAAGACTTCTGCCCGGCAGAGTGAAATCAGCATTGAGGAGGAGGTTATCATGACTGTCAGCGACTTCAACGTCCAGCAAGCCCTCGTCGCCAGTGCCGAAGAGGCCCTCGACCTTGCCATCCTGGCGTATAACGAAACCCGCCAGCGCTTCATTATCGGCAAGGCAGACATCAACAGCCTGACCCTCTCGCTGAACCGCCAGCAGGAAGCGCAACGCAATTACATCTCCGCCTTGCAGGACTACTGGCTGAATTATTACAAGATACGGAAACTGACGTTGCACGACTTTGCCAGCGGATTTTCGCTGTCGGAAAAATTTGATTATAATAACTGATGAAACGAGTTTCTTCCTTCACCGTCATAGTGGCGTTTGTCTGCCTTGCTTTGGTAGGGGTGGCGTTGATACCGCTGCTCCCCGTCAAGCTGAATCCGTCACGCAGCCTGCCCGGCTTCACGGTGGGTTTCAGCATGCCTGGCACTTCGTCGCGGGTGGTGGAGATGGAAGTGACCAGCAAGCTGGAATCCATGCTGGCGCGTATCCGCGGAGTGAAGCGGCTGAACTCCACCTCGGGCAACGGCTACGGCAACATTACTGTGGAGCTGGACAAGCATGCCGATGTCGAGGCAGTCCGCTTCGAAGCTTCCACCATCATCCGGCAGACGTGGCCCCAATTGCCCGAAGGTGTCAGCTATCCCACCATTCACATGAAAGTGCCCGACGAGAACGCCTCACGCCCTTTCATGTCCTTCACACTGAATGCCCCTTCCACTCCGATATTGATTCAGCAGTATGCCGAGGAGCATATCAAGCCGCGGCTGGCAAATATTCCGGGTATCTATAAGGTGGAACTCAGCGGTGCCACGCCCATGGAGTGGAGACTGGAATATGACAGTGAACAGTTGCGCTTGCTGGGTGTGACCCTATCGGACATCAGCGAGGCAGTACAGCGGCATTACCGGAAGGAATTTCTGGGTACGCACAATGTGGATACAGGTAACGGTAGCCGGGAATGGATACGCCTGGTACTGGTGCCGGAGAGCAACTCCCTTGGTTTTAATCCTGCTGCCATCACCGTGACGGCTACCGACGGGAAACTGCTCCGCTTGGACGAACTGGTGTCGGCTGTCCGTATGGAGGAGGAGCCGCAAAGCTATTACCGCATCAATGGGCTGAATTCCGTCTATCTATCCATTACTGCGGAAGAAACTGCCAACCAGTTGCAACTGAACCGTGCCGTGATGGACGAGATGGAAGCTGTTCGGCAGGTACTTCCTGTCGGATATGAAGTGCATACCAGCTATGATGCGACCGAGTACATACGGGAAGAACTGGACAAGATTTACTTCCGTACCGGTTTGACGGTACTCATCCTGCTTGTATTCGTATGGCTCATTACTCGTAAGTTGAAATATCTTTTTCTGATAGTTACCAGCCTGGCTGTAAATATAGCGGTGGCACTTATCTTCTACTACCTCTTCGGACTTGAGATGCAGCTTTATTCGCTGGCGGGTATCACTGTCTCGCTGAATCTAGTGATAGACAGCACCATTGTCATGACCGACCACATTCTGCATCGGCGTAATCTCAAGGCCTTCCTGTCGGTGTTGGCGGCAACCCTCACTACGATGGGTGCGCTTGTTATCATTTTCTTCCTTGACGAGAAGATACGGCTCAACCTGCAGGACTTTGCAGCGGTAGTGATCATCAATCTGGCTGTTTCCTTGATGGTGGCGTTGTTCTTTGTTCCGTCGATGATTGAGAAGATAGGACTGGTGAGGCGGATTACGGGGAAGAAGAGGCGTCTTGTCTTGCCGGGGCTGACGCAAACATTCAAAACAAGGTTGGGACGGATTTTCAGACGTTTCCCCGTTTATTTCTCCTGCTGTTACTCTGCTCTCATCCGTTTTCTATGCCGTTGGCGCTGGGCTGTATGCCTGCTGTTACTGTTGGGTTTCGGTCTGCCCGTTTTTCTGTTGCCCGGCAAACTGGAAGGAGGGGGAAAATGGGAAGCTGCTTACAATAAGGTATTCGGTTCGGATACCTATAAGGAGTCGGTGAAACCCGTTGTGGACAAGGCGCTGGGCGGCAGCTTGCGGCTTTTCATACAGAAGGTGTACGAAGGCAGTTACTTCACCCGTAATGAGGAGGTGGTGCTCTATGCCAACGCCAACCTTCCCAATGGCAGCACCCTCGAGCAGATGAACACTTTGATGAAACGTATGGAGACCTACCTCAGCCGGTTCAAGGAAATCAGGCAGTTTCATACTTCCATTTACAGCCCCCGGCGTGCCAGTATGCAGATTTATTTTAAGAAGGAAGCCCGGAACAGCGGTTTTCCCTATACACTGAAAGCCAATATGATAAGCAAGGCACTGGAACTGGGAGGCGGCAGCTGGGGCATCTACGGATTGCAGGACCAGGGGTTCAGTAATGACGTCCGCGAGAGTGCCGGCTCCTACCGCATCAGGATGTACGGCTACAACTACGACGAACTCTATGAGTGGGCGGAGAAGCTGAAGGCCAAGCTGCTGACGCACCGGCGTATCAAGGAAGTGCTCATCAATTCGGAGTTCTCCTGGTGGAAGGATGACTATCAGGAATTCTACTTCAACCTGAACAAGGAGCGCATGGCGCAAGAGGGCATCGACGCGCAAGTGCTTTTCTCTGCGGTGCGCCCCATCTTCGGCAAGAATCTGGAGATTGGCTCGGTAGCGGCCGAGCAGGGAACGGAGAAAATCAAGCTCTCTTCCCGCCAGTCTGCCGAATATGACATCTGGGCAATGCAGTTCTTTCCCTATGGAGTAGGAAACGGCAAGCATTACAAACTTTCCGAACTGGCTACTGTGGAAAAGGGACAGATGCCGCAGGAGATTGCCAAAGAAAACCAGCAGTACCGCCTCTGCCTGCAATACGAATATATCGGCTCCAATGAGATGGGCAACAAGATACAGAAACGTGACCTGGAGGAGTTCAACAAACTGTTGCCGATGGGTTATACAGCCGAGTCGGACAGCAACAGTTGGTCATGGGGCGAGAAGGACAACCGCCAATACCTGCTTCTGCTGGTGGTGATAGCCATCATCTTCTTTACGACCAGCGTTCTGTTCAACTCCCTGAAGCAGCCGCTTGCCATCATCTTTGTGATTCCGGTTTCTTATATCGGGGTATTTCTTACTTTCTATTGGTTCCGGCTGAACTTCGACCAGGGCGGTTTTGCCTCGTTCGTCCTGCTGTGCGGCATCACGGTGAATGCCAGCATCTATGTCCTGAACGAGTACAACAGCATCCGACGTCGTTTCCCCCGTCTTTCCGCTCTTCGTGCCTACGTCAAGGCGTGGAATGCGAAGGTCGTTCCTATTTTCCTCACGGTAGTTTCTACCATTCTGGGATTTATCCCTTTCATGATAGGTGAGGACAAGGAGGCTTTCTGGTTTCCATTGGCGGCGGGTACCATTGGCGGACTGGTGATGTCCGTCATCGGTATCTTCTTTTTCCTGCCGGTTTTTGTGTTGAAACAGCGTGATTTTCTTAGGAAATGATTACTTTTGCTCGATTTTGTTACCTGAATGGATACTTGAATTTTAAATATGGAAAGTGCGGAGTACTCTTTGGATGAGTTATTATGTCAGTCTCTTCTGTTGTTTCGTCAGTATCGGTTTTATGATGCTCCGGAATGTGGAGAAAAGGCATTCCGGATATTGGAGGAAGCCCATGTATGGATGGGGCGTACGCAAGAGTGTGTGGATATGGCGAAATGGGGGTGCGTGATAGAGTGTCTTGCGCAGAAATACTACATAGAAGATGATACGGATGCGATTCTGGAAGAAATTGATGCTGCCTTGGTTGCGCATTGGAAGAGGATAGAGAAAATCCATGCAGAAGTCACCACCGTTTATTTATGGCTGGGGTACTATTTCCTGCTACGTTTCAGAAACCGGGAATCCCGTTCCCATTCCCGTTGTAAACAGATAATGTCCAGCTTGTTGTGTGCTTTGGTCGAAATCTTCCGTAAGGTGGAGAAGGGGGGAGCCCCGACAGAAGTCTTGTCACATCTTTCGGTAGATGTTTGGGGAGAGACCGTCTGCTGGATGGAGCAGGTACATGATTCCCGTCTTTGCGAGAAGCAGTCGTCAGCTTTGCTGGCACAACTCTATAACCTGAAAAGTGTGGAGTTGGAAAAAGGTCTGGGAAAGCAGGATGCTTTGCTCCAGCAGATTCTGGAGTTTTATTGCTTTTAAGGGAAAATTATCTCTGCTTAGTTTTATCATTTCTGCTTCCACACTTCCACCTACTTCCTGCATCCCTTTATTCATCGGCATTACAAGTGCTGTGGAAGCAACTCAAAAAGGTGGAAGCAACTTTTGCTTCCACAGCGGAAATACGCCGAAAAGTAAGTTAATATCTTGTTTGTTAGTGTATTAATAGAATGTACAGCATTTTGCAAATATCTTGTTTACACGATATGCGTTTCGTGTAAACACGGTATTAACTTCGTAAAAGACCGTTTACCGATAGACTGCAGCTGGGCTCATAATAGGAATAAGATAGGTGCACAGTATGGGGAAACTATGAGTATAATAGGTGTTCAACGGTTATGAAGCACCTTGTTGACGGTCGTTAGTCGAGTGGTTGACGGCCGTTGGCAGAGCGCATCACGGCCGATAGGCGCTGATAACTCCGTACAGAAAATGGAAAGGAAGCCTATGTAAGGGGAAACAAGCTCTGAGCTATTTGTTTTGTTTGTCACATTTATCTTGTTTTTGTACATTGTTGAAGCGGTTTTTTGTATCTTTGAAGGGAGAGGCCGTAAAAAAGCTTATTCTCATCCAAAGTTTAATTATATATACATGGATTATGAAGCGATGTATAGTACTGTTCATAACATTCTGCTGTGCAGTTGTTTCTAATGCGCAGACAAATGGCATTGTGACTGATGGGGAAAAAGGATTGCCGTTGGCTGGTGTGAATATTTATCTCCAAAAGGATTCTGTGTATACGTAATGATAATCTGGTAAAGAACATGTTCATATGAAAAAACTGCTATATCTTGG
>ERZ780202.989-NODE-989-length-17138-cov-13.126968_pt1 | contig 17138 bp, 10 predicted proteins | sample MGYA00510978_ERZ780202 | MGnify/ENA primary metagenome ERZ780202 (study PRJEB29588, sample SAMEA2155689) | human gut metagenome | biome: human gut; feature: human-associated habitat; material: faeces | place: Denmark | collected 2008/2010 ...
AGAGTATAGAAATCATGAAGAAAGAAAATGATGAAATAACCGATCTGTTTCGCACGCGTCTCGCTGATGCCGGGATGAGTGTACGGGATGGCTTTTGGGAAGAGCTCTCGCAGGAAATTCCTGTGGCTTGCCAGCATCGTCGTCGGATTCTGCTCTTCCGTGTAGCGGCTGCGGCATCTGTATTGCTTGTTTTGGCAGCCTCGTCGGCTACTTTCTTGTATTTCTCTCCAAAGGAGGAAATGGAAGAAGCATTTACAAAGATAGCCGTGACGAATGGAGGACAGATGGATGGAGATGGAATACGCGTCAATCAGTTGCCGTTGCCGGTAGAACCGGTGTTGCCGAAACCGGCTCCGAAATCTTACGGTATGCTGTCGCAATATACGGAGGAAGAAGATTCTCTTTCAATCACTTTCTCTATGTCGTTTTCTTTTTCTTCCACTACTTCTACGGGAAATGGCAACCGATATGGTAATCAGGGGCATAATGGTTATTGGCAGGCAACAAACGGTAATACAGGATCATCTGTCGCTTCGGAAGAACAGTCGAATGTCGATATGTCTCAACCCAAAGCAGTGAAAAAGCATCGCTGGGCGATGAAAGTTCAAGTGGGTACAGCACTTCCGGCAGATAACGGTACTTATAAAATGCCGGTTTCCGCAGGGGTGACGGTAGAGCGTAAGTTGAACGATTTTCTTGGCATAGAAACCGGATTGCTCTATTCGAACCTCCGTTCTGCAGGGCAGCACTTGCACTATCTGGGAATCCCCGTTAAAGTGAACGTGACGTTGGTAGATACGAAAAAAATCGACCTTTACGCTACTGTAGGAGGAATAGCCGATAAATGTATTGCCGGTGCACCGGACAACAGTTTTAAAGAAGAACCTATCCAGCTGGCAGTGACTGCCGGTATTGGAATCAACTATAAGATTAATGACCGACTTGCTGTTTTTGCCGAACCCGGAGTTTCGCATCATTTTAAGACAGATTCGAAATTGGCTACGGTACGAACAAAACGGCCGACTAATTTTAATTTACTTTGCGGACTCCGCATGACGTATTAATCCTTATGAAAATGAAAAAAACACTACTAATGCTGTGGATGGCTGTTTGCCTGATCGTATCCTTTACAGGATGCACCAGCGAAGAAATGGATTATAACAATCCGGATGTTGCTCTTTTTGTGAAGCAATTGAAGTCGGGTACGTACAAGATGAAGAATGAAAAAGGGGTGGTGGAGGTTCCTCATTTCACGGAAGAGGATATCCCCGAACTTTTAAAATATGCAGAAGATCTGACTATTATCCCTTCTTTTCCGTCGGTTTATAATATGAACAACGGTAAGATTCGGTTGGGTGAGTGTATGCTTTGGGTGATTGAATCTATCCGTCAGGGCACACCTCCGTCATTAGGTTGCAAAATGGTATTGGCGAATGCTGAAAATTATGAAGCAATCTATTTCCTGACCGATGAGGAAGTACTCGATGCAGCCGCTTGTTATCGTAGTTGGTGGGAAGAACGCCAATATCCGAAAACGAGATGGACAATTGATCCGTGTTACGATGAGCCGCTTTGTGGATCGGGTTATCGTTGGTGGTAATAAAGGGGGAGGAGCCTTCGGAAAGTAAAAAATAGGAAACATTCATGTGGGAATATTTGTTTGTATCAGTAGTCTTTTGCTGCTGACAGGGGGATTATTACGCTCAAAAGATAGCCTCTTATACGTACAAATGTATATGAAGTGCTCCGAAATATAGGTAATGAAAGAGTAAAAAGAATGGATGGATTAAAACGGGTTATAACAACGATGGCACTGTGCCTGACCGCTGTATTTGCATATTCGCAAGTATGGACGGCGCAAGATTCTTTGCATTTGAAGAAATTGCTGGAGAGTGACCAGGAGTTGCATTTAAATATGGATGCTGTGAAGTCGATTGATTTCGGAAGCGCAGTGGGTACTCCCCGGATGTCGGAGGAGAAAAGCTGGATGATGCCTGACGAATCGCTTCCTGAAGCGTTGCCTAAACCGAAAGTGATGTTGACTCTGATGCCATATAAAGCGAATACCCGCTATAACTGGGATCCCATCTATCAGAAGAAGATAAAGATCGATAAAAATACCTGGCGGGGTGATCCTTTCTACGAGATACGCCATCAAAGATCTTATTCAAACTGGGCACGCAATCCGATGGCAAAGGGAATGCGTAAGTCGTTGGATGAGATACAGGCGAGTGGGGTACGTTTCCGTCAGTTGGGTGAACGTGCTAACGGAATGATGGTGAACACGGTAGTGATGGATGCACCTATTCCCTTGTTTGGTGGGAGTGGAGTGTATATCAATGGTGGAACTATCGGCGGACTTGACCTGATGGCTGTCTTTACAAAAGATTTCTGGAATAAGACGGGACGGGATAACCGTGCCCGCACATTGGAAGTGTTGAGAACTTATGGAGATTCTACCACTGTGTTGATAAATAAACCAATTGAACAGATTGCCCGTTGAAGGCGTTATAATGATGTGTTGATGTAGCAATGCGCTAATGTGCTGACTAGAGAATGTTTGTAATTGAATAATTAGTATATTTGTGTGTTGTTATGTTGGCGCATTGTTATATAGCTTTGTCGCTATTATTGGTATCTTAGTATATTAACACATAGATAAATTATTGGTTATGAATAGAATTACTTCTCTTCTGGGTATTCGGTATCCTATTATTCAAGGTGGTATGGTGTGGTGCAGCGGTTGGCGTCTTGCTTCTGCTGTGAGCAATGCCGGTGGACTGGGATTGATCGGTGCCGGTTCCATGCATCCGGACACTTTACGCGAGCATATCCGTAAATGTAATGCGGCCACGAAATTGCCTTTTGGTGTAAACATTCCTTTGATGTATCCCCAGATAGAAGAGATTATGAATATTGTGGTGGAAGAGGGAGTGAAGATTGTTTTTACCTCTGCCGGAAATCCGAAAACGTGGACTGGGTGGTTGAAAGAGCGTGGAATAACGGTTGTTCATGTTGTTTCTTCTTCCCGTTTTGCTGTAAAATGTGAGGAGGCTGGAGTAGATGCGGTAGTGGCAGAAGGGTTCGAAGCCGGAGGGCATAATGGACGCGAAGAAACAACGACTTTCTGTTTGATTCCCGCTGTACGTGAGGCTACAACATTACCTTTGATAGCCGCAGGAGGTGTCGGTACAGGAGAAGGAATACTGGCTGCTATGGTGTTGGGAGCCGAAGGTGTACAGATAGGAACCCGTTTTGCTCTTACTGAAGAGAGTTCAGCGAGTCCGGTATTTAAAGATTATTGCTTGAGTCTCGGTGAAGGGGATACTAAGTTGTTGTTGAAAAAGCTGGCTCCGACACGTTTGGTAAAGAATGCTTTCCGCGAAGCGGTGGAGAAGGCTGAAGATAGTGGTGCTAGTGCAGAAGATTTGAGAACTTTATTAGGACGGGGGCGTGCTAAAAAAGGAATCTTCGAAGGTGATCTGGAAGAAGGGGAATTGGAGATCGGACAAGTTTCGGCAATCATATCCCGTCGGCAGTCTGTGGCAGAAGTAATGGACGAATTGGTAGCGGCTTATCAACGGGCAGCAAAGAAAGATTATTTATTTTAAAGATATAGCTCACCACAGAGTAATACAAAGTCTTGCAGAGTTTTTTTAAAAGATCATCAATCGAAGGCGTAAGACATTGAGATGGCCTTATTTTGAAAAAGAAAAAACTCTGTAAGACTTTGTGTTACTGTATGGTGAAAATGCATAGTTATAGGCTGATAGGATCGTACTTTAAACCAAATACGTCGGCTACGGCCTTATAAACGATTTTTCCTTCTACGATATTTAATCCGAGTGCTAATGCTGGATTCTCTTTGCAGGCTTTTTTCCATCCCTTATTTGCTAAAGCGATCACATAGGGGAGGGTAGCATTGGTCAGTGCAAGGGTGGAAGTGTAAGGTACAGCTCCCGGAATATTAGCTACTGCATAATGCACGATTCCATCTACAATATAGGTCGGTGCACTGTGAGTGGTCGGGTGAGAGGTCTCGAAACATCCTCCCTGATCGATTGCTACATCTACTAATACTGTGCCGGGCTGCATTATTGAAAGCATTTCTTTGGTAATCAAATGTGGTGCTTTATCACCGGGAATCAGTACAGAGCCGACAACTAAATCAACATCCGGCAATTCTTTTCTGATTCTTAGTTCGGATGCGTACAATGTCTTTACATTCTTCGGCAGTGTCTCGCTCAAATAGCGCAGACGTGCCAGATTTATATCTGTAATAGTGACATCTGCCCCCATTCCAGCAGCCATTTGTGCAGCATTGCTACCTACAACTCCACCTCCTAAAATTAATACTTTAGCTGGTTTAACACCTGGTACACCTCCCAAAAGGATACCTTTTCCGCCTTGCGGTTTTTCCAGAAAACGGGCGCCTTCCTGAATAGACATACGTCCGGCAACTTCGCTCATCGGAATTAATAAAGGTAATGTATGGTCTGCTTCTTCTACAGTTTCGTAAGCCAGGCATATTGATTTGTTGGAGAGCATGGCAAGGGTTAACTCCCTGTCGGAAGCAAAATGGAAATAAGTGAATAGTAACTGTCCTTTTCTTATTAAGTTATATTCAGTGATTATCGGCTCTTTCACCTTTACGATCATCTCGGCAGTAGCGTAAATATCTTCTATTGTTGGCAGGATATGTGCGCCGACAGCTCGATATGCTTCATCCGGAAAACCGCTATTTATTCCCGCTGTATGTTGGATAAATACCCGATGCCCTTGTTTTACCACTTCAGCCACTCCTGAAGGTGTCATGCCTACACGGTTCTCATTGTTTTTGATTTCCTTTGGTACTCCGATAATCATAATGTTGCGTATTAAAGATTTAACATGTTCGAAAGTACGAAAAATCCCCTTACGTTGTTGTTCGTAAGGGGATGTTTTAGAACAGAATGTCTTCGCGTGTTGAGATGAATAAATGCGTAGAGTGGTTGTTTTATAGACATTCACTGCCCTGCTTGTTGATTTTCATGCTTTTTCCATAGAGACCCACTCGAGCTATGTTGTTATAAAAGGGTTCTGCAATATCGTACTTAAAAGGAAGTACTTCTTCATTATCTTTGTTTATGTATCCCCACTTGGATGACTGGCTTTCAATGCAAACAGCAGCCAATCCTTCGGAAAAAGAGCATCCGTTATCATATTCCAGCGGAATGACAACTTCTCCTTTCTTATTAATGAATCCTACTTTGTTGTGTAGTGAGACGAGGGCTAATCCTTCCGCGAATTGCTCCATTTGACTGTAAGTCGGTGGAAGAATGTAGTTTCCTTGTCTGTCAATCAGTCCCCATAATCCATCGTGACATACTCGTGCACATTCTTGCTCAAACGAGTGAGCGGCTGCGTATTTAAACGGAATCCGTATTTGTCCGGTATGGTCGATGAATCCGTATTGAGAATTGAGTACTACCATCCCTAATCCTTCTTTAAACGAGAAAGCCCGTTCATACATTAGAGGAATGACAACGTCATATTCTTTATTAATGTATCCCCATTGGATTTTTCCTTTAACCGGTGCCAATCCTTCAGAGAAACGGCCAATGGCCGAGAAGCGCTTTTTCTTATTAGCTACCCCATAAGCTAAAAAAGAAGCGAAGAACTTTGTAATAGTGCTGCTCATTACCTTTATTGTTTGTGTGGTAAGCGTCCGGATACCATATATATACAAGAGAAGCGTGGACGTCGTTAGTTCATTCTATTCAAGGCTCTGGTAAACCTATTGGGAAATGAACAACAGAGTCCACGCCCTTGCATATAACAAAGACGTGAACGCTTAGTTGCCATTATCTCCCCAATTAAAGAATTTACCAGATTCTGAATAGAGATAATATTCTAAACGCTTCTACGTTATTAATCGTAATAAGTCGCTACAAAGATACGGATTTCTTGTTAAAGAACAATGCTTTTAGGGGATAAAGATTTAATGGTGAATGAGGTAGGTGTACAAAATGAGAAATGGCTAGTAGATAGATTAAAAAAAGCTCCTTTTACGCTTTAGGTAAAGGGAGCTTTTTAGTCTATGATGTCAGGCGGTTTGTTTCTATGAAAAATGCTTGGTTATTAGTTTAAAAGTCCGGGATTAGCATCAATTGCATCTTGTGGAATACGCAATGTGTAACGGGAATCATCTTGTACAAGTGTGTAGGTTACATCTTCAATTTCTTTTTTGATTTCCGGTCGGGTAGTTCGGCGTAAATCAAACCAGCGATGGCCTTCAAAAGCAAGCTCGCGAGCACGTTCTTTCAGAATTTCTGTGACTAGCTTTTCTTGGCTCATCGCATTTATTTCATTCTTTTTCTGCTCATAACCTTCTGATGTATAACGATTCTCTATTAGTTTCAAGAGCCGGGTACGTGCTTCAGGTAATTTGTTTAAATGTGCAGCAGCTTCTGCTGAATTTAAATAAAGCTCTCCGGTGCGGAAAGTACATTTGAATTTAGATTCACCACTTTTGATGGAAGTATAATTTCCATTTTTATTTGCTTGATAATACTTGTTTGGACGTAGATCTTTTCCTTCCTCATATTCTTGTAAAAATGAAGGGTAAAGTAAGAGTGATCCGGCATAATCGCTATTTGGAAAAACTTCATAGGCAGTGATCATTTCTACAGATGTAAATTCATTAGGAAGTTTGCCTCCTTCATCATTTAGGTTTACCAATGTCGATTTTCCGGCTAATATACGTTCCGAAGCTTCATAAGATTTGCTCCATTCACCCATGTATAAATATACCCGTGATTCCATAGCATCTACTGATAATGTTGAAAAACGGTATGAATATTGAATTTCCCATTCTTTTTTATTAATCAGTTTCCGTGCTGTTTCTATATCAGATAAAATAGAGGTATATATTTCCTTTACAGTATTTCTTGATGGTATTTCTTCTAAATCAGTATTGAGTTTTAGAGGAACTGCTTTGGTTTCTAATGCTCCGGTAGCTGTATAAGGTTGTCCATAAAGATTGACCAATATGAAATGCATATATGCTCTCATGAGGTAAGCTTCTCCAACTAATTGATTAATATCTTCTTGGCTTCCTTCTGATATTTCATCTTTTTTATCGATGATTGCGTTGGCATAATAGATATTGGTATAATAGGCCGCCCATCCAAATTGTCTCGTACTTGCATTCGGATTAACATCATTCCATTTTTCAACATCTCCTAAAGAATTTTTGGAAGTGGCATCAGACTGTAATATGGTTGCGATATCTGTTCTGATTTCGCATATTCCTCTGTCATTGAGTGCTGTATTGTAAGCTGTTGTGAATAAAGCTCTGTATTCAGCTAGCGTATTGGGAATTACTTGGCCTACTGGTTGTATGTCCAAATAACTATCACAGGAAGATAATAACAGGCTTCCTATTAATGTGAATATATAATATATTTTCTTTGTCATAATATATTTTTTAAAAGTTAAGACTTAGATTGAAGGTAATGGATTTGGGAACTGGGGTAGAGTATAGGTTGCCCATTGATTCCGGATCCATATAATTATCATAATTAGAGCTGATAACGAATAGGTTACGAGCCTCTAATCCTACAGTTGCTCCGCCGATACTTAGTTTATGAAGCCATTCGGATGGAACCCGGTAAGCAAGACGTATATTTTGTAGACGTACAAAGCTTAGCTTTTTTACCCAGATATCCAGTGATCTGTAAATGTCATTTCGAGTACTGAACAAGTAGTAGTCGGCCGGATTGTAATTGTACGTTGCTAATGCAGGGAACTTTCCTGTTGTATTTTCCGGTGTCCATCTATCCAGTATGTCTCTATTCATATTGCGCCCTGGGTCTAAGTCAGATACATTATAACTTGGAGTTGTCTTTACGTGTGCTCCAAAATTATATGAAAAATTCAGATTCAGTTCCCAATTTCGGTAATTGAACGTATTTAGAAAACCGCCCGTGTAGGGAGCATCTGACGTTCCAACATAGCTGTAAAAGTCTCTTTGTTCTTCAGTACTTGGTCCTATTTGGTAAGTGCCAAGACCATCTTCATTCGATGTCATTCTGAATAACTCTTCTACAGTGACAGCTTTCCCCTCTTTATTCTCAAGATAGATTTGTCCTGTATCAGGATTTATACCTTTTGTTTTTAGTGCAAAGATTGCACCTACGGGATATCCTTCCAGACTAGGAGTCACTTGGCTTTTATCTGTAAGTACTTTTAGTACTTTATTTTGATTATATGCGAAGTTGAAAGTAGTGTACCAAGAGAAGTTTTTAGTGGTGATATTACGTGTCTGCAGGTTTATTTCTACACCTTTATTTTCCATACTAGCCCAGTTTATAGACATATTAGTGAATCCATTTTCCAAAGCTAATGCTTTAGAACCAATTAAGTCTGTTCCTTTTCTATAGTAGTAATCTACACTAAGATTGATGGCTTGATTGAGTACAGAAAAATCTATTCCTAGATTGTAAGATGCTGTTTTTTCCCAGCGTAATTTACTGTTGGGAGCACTATTGATAATAATATTTTCTTCACTGTAACCAGGTAAAATATTCACATTATCATATTTTCCGACTAGGAATGGAGAGGTTCCCTTATCAATATTTCCTTGTAAGCCATAAGAAAGGCGAAGAGCTAAATTATCAACCCATTTGTATTGTCTAATGAACGACTCATTTGATAAACGCCATAGACCACTTACCGAATAGATTGGTAAGAAACGGTATTTCTTATCTACTCCGAATAAATCAGAACCATCCATGCGCACACTTCCTCCCAATGTATAACGATTCATTAAAGTATATGAACCATTGGCAAAGAAAGAAGCAAAAGCGTTTTCCTTGTACGATTTAGTTTTTAGATTCCAATCATTGGCTTGTGCTTCATCTTTAAATATGAGATTCTGGAATGTCAGTTTCTTTGGATCATACCCATATCCGGTTGAGGCTTGGTTGTCTGCCCAGTTTTTGCGAATTTCCGAACCAGCCATTATTTGTATATCATGTATATCCCCAAATGTGTTTTTGTATTCTCCCTGGATTTTCCATGTGAGTTGTGAGGTTGTGCTATTAGTTGTTTTAAGCATACCTCCTTCTGGTATAAGATAGGTTTGTACACCATCTTTCCAATATTTATTGTTTTCACGTATATTCCTAATATTATATGAATTTATCCCGGCATATTCTTCTTGCGACAATTGATCCCATTGCACACCAATCTGTGAATAAACTTTCCACTGATCGTTAAAACGTAGCTGAACATCAAAGATAGAATTGATGGCTGTGGTGACAGATTCTTTATTGGTGTTTGCTCGTTCTTCGAATATATTAAAGCCTTGCTTTTCATCTGTTTCATTACTTCTGACTACGTCGTAATCGTAAAGGTAGTTTCCTTGTTCGTCAAACGGAGCAAAGTAAGGGTTGGCGATACGTGAATAATATATAGGGTTAATAAGTCCGTAAGTATCAGTCATAAATGTGTTATTCTTGCGTCTGTTGGCAAAAATAGACATTCCAATTTTTAATATTTTGTTGATTTGGTAAGACGTTTTACTGGTCAGATTAAAACGGCTCATGCTTACACCTGGTACATTTCCGTTTTCTTTGACATAACCAAGTGAGTTGTAATAAGTAACCTTTTCGCTACCACCGGAAATGCTAAAGTTATATTCTTGCGTGAAAGCATCTCTGAATAATATATCATTCCAGTCTGTATTGATTGTTTTCAGTTTGTTTATAGCATTTTGGGCTTCAGGTGTCAGTCCGTTCCACCCCTGTTCTTTATAGATGTCTATTAAGTTATATTGTTTCATGATAGCAGCAACTTTTCCTTTTTCAGGAAATACCGGTATCGGATCTGTTAATCCCCATAATATGTCAAACCGTGCTTCTTTTAATAATTGAAGTTCCAAATCGACTTTCTCTTCCGAGTTTAGTAAGTTGAGTCGTGAAGTATTGAGATTTGGAGTATAAGTCAATTTAGTATTGAAGTTAATAACAGGTTTTCCGGTTTTTCCTCTTTTGGTTGTTACCACAATTACGCCATTTGCAGCACGTGCACCATAGATAGCAGTAGCAGCTGCATCTTTTAATATCGTAATGCTTTCAATGTCGTTTGGACTTAAACCTGCGATAGAAGATTGTGACATATTTACGATGTCATTATCGTTGTCTTTGTTGATTTCTGGAATGTCCGTACCCTCCAAAGGTATCCCATCCAATACCCACAATGGGTCTTGTGTTCCATTTAATGAAGCCGTACCACGAATACGAATACGTGCTGGAGCTCCCGGTGCACCAGAAGTTGTCGTAACAGCTACACCGGCGATTTGTCCTGCTAACGCCTGATCGATACTTTTTGCAGCACCTACCATTCCATCTGTAACATCTACTTTGGCAATGGCAGCAGTCAGTTTACGACGTTCCAGTTCTTGATAACCAGTTACTACTACGTCTCCTAATGTGTGTGATGAAGCTTGAAGTACAATACGATAAGTATCTTTTCCTGTTTGTAATATGATGTTTTGTTCTTCAAAACCTATATAACTACAATGTAGTCTGGTCACCTTTTCCGGAATGGAAATGGAGAATTTACCATCCATATCAGTGATAGTACCTAGAGAAGTCTGTGATACTCCGGCTTTTTTCAAATCGTCTGCATTAACATATACAGAAGCACCGATTAGAGGTTCATTGTCTTCACCGGATATGACGACTCCGGTGATTGTGCGATTAGCAGCGTTGGCTGTAGCCAACGTGCTAACAAGAAAACATATAAGAACGTATAAATATTTTTTTCTCATCAATATAGATTGTTAAAGTGATTGATTTTGTTTTATTTGATTCCCAAAGCCGTATTAATACGTAGAATCATATCCTCATAATGATAGCGTGCAGCAGTATCAGAAGTGCCGAGACGGCTCTGCAACAATTTCTTGATACGTAATAGCTCTCCGCGTTTCACCGAGATAGCATCAGAAATACGGTTGAGCTGACTACCATAGAAGTTAAGCACACGTGGAGCGCCCATTCGGTCTTCTTGGCGAAGTGCCCGTTGTTCGGCTGCATAACAGCTGCAGAAAGAAGTGGCATGGTCAAGCAGGAAATGCTCATTTGCAATCTTCTTGTTGATTTTTACAGCTTCGGGTTCTGCGGCTGCTGTAAGTAATGCATCGAGGAAGTTTTTCTGCAAAGAACGTTCCATTACGTTGGGGATGCCACCACGTTCGGTAATACCGAAAATGTTTTTATGAAGTCCGTCCATAAGCTCCACTACTGTGAAGGCTTTTTTCCCGTTGACAGACTCATTCTCTATCATACGCATCAAACGGGTGTTGCCTAGTAAATCCCAAAGGATATAGGCTTGGGCGTTCTTTAAGATTTGCGTAGGAGCATTCTCCTGTTTTCCGATGGGAGTATTACGAAGTAGATAAGTATATTGTCCTACTTCCGTGTCAAACAGCCATTTAGGATATGTTAATACTTCATCCATCAGAAATTTTAGTGAAGCTTGTTGTTTCTCTTTCTCAACGAATGTATAAGTCTTGACGCCATCTCCAACAATTGTATTTTCAATGTAGATACCGCCAATATTGGCAAGGACATGATATAAATAGTTGTTCCATTGGTTGATTACTGCATAGTAGAGGCGTGATGCTTCTTCATAAGTTTGTCCTTTCTCGCCGGTAGTAGTCCATTGAAGAATTTGCGGAACAATACGTTTCAGATTCTCAATGCCAAGTAAAGAAGAACGAACCGGATCATCACCTAAATCTTCGTTCTGTGCACGTGGATCTACCGCATCACGTACATCCTGTGCTTCACTATATTTATAAAGACGATCAGTATGTTTGCTCAAAAAATCGAATAAAACATCCTTTTCTTCTTCCGGAGTCTTCTTTCCGTACCAACGATAACCATATTCGATAGCAAACATGTCATAAGGACCGATATGCGGAGAAAGAACTTTCACGCCATCTCCTGGTTGTGCGATATAATTGAATCGTGCATAATCCATGATAGATGAAGCGGTAGAATTCATTCTGGAAGTGAATGCTTCGGAACGTAATGAATCCGTCGGGAAAGCCCATGATCCCATCATATTGTGACGGAGTCCCAATGAGTGGCCTACCTCATGACAGGCGACGAATCGAATGGCATCTCCCATCAAAGCATCAGGCAATTGTACATTGCGTGCTTCCGGACACACAGTTCCGGTCTGGACAGTAATCCATTCACGTACCATAGAAAGCACATTGTGCCACCACATAATATCAGCTTCCAGGATTTCTCCGGAACGGGGATCTAACAGAGAAGGTCCCATTGCATTTTTCTTTTCCGAAGCAGCATAAGTCAGTACGGAGTAATTGACATCATCCATGTCTACATGCATACTGTCCGTGATTTCTTTGGCGATAATCGCATTCTTGAAACCAGCCTTTTCAAAGGCAATCTGCCAGTCCTCGATACCTTTCTTAATGTACGAACGCCATTGGTAAGGAGTTGAATTGTCAATGTAGAAGATAATAGGTTTGGCAGGTTCTACCATCTGACCTTTCAGATAAGCCTCCCGATCTTCCGGTTTGGGTTCCATACGCCAGCGGGTGATATACTGTGTCTTATCCGTACGCTGCTGCGCATCACTAAAACTTAATAACGGATTCGTGAAATAACCGACCTTCTGATTGTCGAATCGTCCCATCATCGGCTTCTCGGGTAATAAGAGAATAGAAGAACTAACTTCCACCGTTACATAAACAGTAGTAGTACCTTCCGTTACCCGGGTAGTCAACTCGGAAGTTGCCACGACATTGTTTGAAAAGGATTTGATGGATAGAATACGTGATAAATTCTTGATAGCCGAAGTACCCAGATTAATATTGGTAAATACGTTATTGATACTGGTTTCCGTACCATCATAAATATCATTCACCTTGATTACTAATGCCGTAGAATCTGCATTGACTGCTTCGATCTTGAATGCGGCAATCAGCGGAGAGATAAAATTATCCTTTACCGAACGGAAGATAGCGTCCGTTTGGGGGGCCAGAGGTAATGGACGTTGTTGGCGTAACATTAGTTTGCCCGTCGCTTTGTCCCATTCCATGCAAACCATCTGGTTTTCATAGTTTACTCCGCGGTTTACACCCGCATCATTAAGTTCGGTAGGAACTCGTTGCAGCTTATTGACAACTAATAAGTCACGTCCCAAAAGTGAGGTGGGAATTTCAAAATAATAATCATTCTTCTTTTGATGTACAGCAAACATCCCTTTGGTCGTTTTACTGTCTTCCACTAATTTCTCGTAGTCGCTTTTACTCTTCTCTTCTTTCTCTTCTGGTTTTTTCTTTTTCTTTTTAAACCAACTCAGATTTTCTGTAGCGGGGGTAGTTGCAAATGCCGAGAGCGCTTCTCCACTCAGCAATATACATGCAATGACCGCTGCCATTACTTTTACATACATTCTCATTGAGTTTCTAACTTTTAATTATAATTAAAAAACGGCTACAAAAGTACTAATATAAATAACATAATGACTACTAATTTGCAATGAATATAACATTAAAAAGAAATATTAACTAGTATCTACGGTCATCATTCTCCTCGGATATTTCATAGTTTAGTGGGAATAGTGTACATTTGCGGGAGTAAAAAAGTGAACGGAATGATGAGACGATATATCACTGCTTTGATGCTGGCTTGCTGCATCGGAGGGTATGGACAAGAGAAGAAGCAAGTAACCTTTGTACCTCCTTTTGACTTTCCTCTTACATTGAGTGGGAACTTTGGAGAAATCCGCTCCAATCACTTCCACGGCGGACTGGATTTTAAGACAGGCGGAGTTATCGGTAAACCCGTTCGTGCTCTCGCTGATGGCTATATTTCGCGTATTCGCGTCACGAATGGTTCGGGATATGTACTTGATGTCTGTTATCACAATGGCTATTCAACGATCAACCGCCATTTGAGTGGTTTTGTTTCTCCCATTGCCGAAAGGGTGGAGAAACTTCAATATGAAGAAGAAAGCTGGGAAGTAGAGATTGTTCCCGAACCGGGAGAATATCCGGTAAAAGGAGGCCAGCAGATCGCATGGAGCGGAAACACCGGATATTCGTTCGGTCCGCATCTTCACCTGGATGTATTTGAAACGGAATCGGGAGATTATATTGACCCTATGCCTTTCTTTCAATCGAAAATAAAAGATACGCGTGCTCCGAAAGCGGATGGCATTCTATTTTTTCCACAACTGGGTAAAGGAGTAGTGGATGGAAAGCAAGAGAATAAAATCATCCTTCCTAATAGTGAGCGTCCGGTGGAAGCATGGGGAGTGATAGGTGTGGGGATCAAAGCATACGATTACATGGATGGAGTGAATAACCATTATGGAGTTTATTCAGTTGTGCTTACGGTAGATGGCAATGAAATATTTCGTAGCACCGTAGATCGTTTCTCGCAGGAAGAGAACCGGATGATTAATTCCTGGACTTACGGGCAATATATGAAATCTTTCATTGATCCGGGCAACACTTTGCGTCTGCTAAAAGCATCGAATGATAACCGTGGCTTGGTGACGATTGATGAGGAACGGGACTATCAGTTCTTATATACATTAAAAGATGCTTTCGGAAACACTTCCAAATATAGTTTCACCGTACGGGGTCGGAAACAGCCGATTGAACCGTTGAATCATCGGGAGAAATATTATTTTACCTGGAATAAGACTAATTATCTGCAAGAACCGGGATTGAACTTGGTTGTTCCGAAAGGAATGTTGTATGATGATGTTCCCCTCAATTATCAGGTGAAGGCGGATAGTGGTGCCGTTGCTTTTACTTATCAACTGAATGATAAGGCGGTTCCGCTGCATGCAGCTTGTGAACTGTGTATCGGGTTGCGTAGAAAACCAATTGCCGATACGACGAAATATTATGTGGCCCGCATAACTCCAAAAGGAGGAAAGTACAGCGTAGGCGGAAAGTATGAAGACGGATACATGAAAGCATCTATCCGGGAGTTGGGAACTTACACTGTTGCCATCGATACCATCCCGCCGGAGATTATCCCTGTCAACAAGAATCAGTGGGGAAGAAACGGAAAAATTGTCTATCGTTTGAAAGATCAGGGCGCGGGAATTGCTTCCTATCGTGGAACGATTGACGGAAAGTATGCGCTTTTCGGACGTCCCAATATTGTGAAATCATACTGGGAATGTACGTTGGACCCCAAACGCGTAAAGAAAGGAGGCAAGCATACTGTTGAATTTACAGTGACCGACTATTGTGGGAATGAAACAGTGGCCCGTGAAAGCTTTATTTGGTAAATTATTAAAAGTGAATCATATATTTATTATGAAGAGAAGAATTATTCTTTGTGCCGCCGTATTGATGGCGGCTGTGGCGAACACCTTCGCCTGCACCAACCTGATTGTCGGAAAAAATGCGTCTGCCGATGGCTCGACGATTGTTTCCTATTCTGCCGACTTGACAACCAAAAATCAGGAAACAGCAGATTAAAAACACTGAATGTATAGGCTATTCCGGTACTAACAGCTACAAGGGTGTCCATATTGGAAGTGCCATGCTTTAATTGCCGCCACGCATTGATATAAAATTCACGTCCCAAACCGAAAACCACAGGCGTGGCGAGAATCCAAAGTACATATTTTAAAGAGGATGTATCTTCAAAAAACATACTGATAACCATAATTGGGAGAGATAACAGCAGGGCTACCACTGTACGCCTTTTTATCTTCCGGTATCTTGCTAAACGAATTTCTTCCGCTTTATTGGTAACGTCCTCACCTGTATCGACTAGTAAATCATACCCTGCATCTTGTACGGCAGATTGTAATATTGCATCCGAACATACTTTCGGATTATATTCTACTTGTGCTATCGCAGTCGCATAATTCACTGTTGCCTGATATACTCCCGGCAAACCATTTAATGTTTTATCAACACGAGCCGCACATGAAGCGCAACTCATACCCAAAACCGGATATGTATTTTTGATATTCTTACCTTTTTCCATATTGATGATTTTTATCGGATGCAAAGGTAAGGTGCTTTTATACTGCGCCTCTTACATAATTATGGATATGACTTATATCTTTCAGACTTCATCCAAAGGTTTTAACTTGTATCCTTTTAAACGCTTAAACTGGCTTGGAGAAATACCAGTCATATTGCGGAACTGCGTACTTAAATGTGCTGCACTTGAGTAATTAAGCTTATCAGCAATTTCGCTAATGGATAATTCATCATACACTAACAGTTCCTTTATACGTTCTATTTTCTGAATAATGTAGTATCTTTCTATACTTATGCCATTCACTTCGGAAAACAACTTGCTAAGGAAACTGTAATCGTGATGGCACTTATCCGTAAGATAATCAGACAGGTTTGTCTTGGACGAATTATCGTTATAATGCACTAATTCAATCACCGCAACTTTTATTTGTTCGATAATTCGCATCCGTTTATCATCTATCAACTCAAATCCGTATGCTTCAAGAACAGGCTTTATGGCAGCACGTTCCTCTGCATTTATCGGTTCTTGCAAAATAGCTGTCCCCAGTTCAACACTAAGTGGAGTAAACCCCATTCTTTTCAGTGCTTCTGTTACAACCATAATGCAACGGTTACAAACCATATTCTTAATGTGAATAATATTGCTTTTCATCATATATCCAGTATTTCTGCAAAGTTAATAACAATACACCGCTTATCGTTTGGCAAGCTCTGAATATTCTCAATATTTAAGGCTTGCAATTTATTGATAGCGTTTATTGTTTCTTCATTTTTTGCAAATTTACGAATCGGGTAGTGCAACCTAATTGCAAAGTTGAGTAACCTGAATTAGGTGTAAGGTGCAAGTATATATCTATATATATAGCTTGCACCTTACACCTAAGCTGAAACATTTATATTCAGACATTTGCGTAATTCAAAAAGAAGCAGTATCTTTGAACCGAAGTTTTAGGCAGACAATGAACAGCCAAAGGACGACAGATAAACGTCTTTTTTGAAACCTAAATTGTACCCCCTAATGCATTGACGTATTGATAAAGAGTTGAATTAAAGCGACATAAGGAGATAGGTTCATTACCCTGTCTCTCCGCTAGGA
>ERZ780202.1004-NODE-1004-length-16989-cov-2.701016_pt1 | contig 16989 bp, 21 predicted proteins | sample MGYA00510978_ERZ780202 | MGnify/ENA primary metagenome ERZ780202 (study PRJEB29588, sample SAMEA2155689) | human gut metagenome | biome: human gut; feature: human-associated habitat; material: faeces | place: Denmark | collected 2008/2010 ...
GCTTGCCGCTATTTACTTTCAGGGTGATTTTTTTCACGGCGGATTTCTTCTTGACGGAGATTTTTTCTACGATTTTCTCCGGATAGATTTCATAGGTTAGGGTCTGATTTTTGTAGGCCTTTTTATACTGAACCTGGTTGCTGTTTTGTATATCGGTGATCTGCTTTTTCTCCGGGTTACTGACAGCGGCTTTCTTTGCCTTGACTTTCTTTCCCTTCAGCGCCACGGAGAGTTTGGCAGAGCCCCGTTTCCATGTAATCTCTGCTTTCTGGTTGGCTTTTTTGGCGACGGTGATACCTAAGCTGGTTGACTTGGTTTTATAGTTCTTTTTGCTTTTCGTCCATACCAGCGTGGTGTCAATTTCTTTCCACTTGCCATTTTTCTTGTAATGAACCGGCATGGAGAAGGAGTTGGCGAGAAAGCTGCCATCTGATAAGAGATACTGTTTGGTGAATTTGGTCCGCTTGGAGGTGAGCTCCTCCGTGATGGACGCATCCACGACAGCGGCATCGGCTTTGCGCTCTACATCAGATATGGAGTGAAATCCCCATATTCCGGCAAATGCGAAAGTTCCCGCTAAAATACCACATATTACTCTTTTACTGTACTTTTTTACATTTTTCATTGAAATATCTCCCTTTCTTTATCATTTCCCCTAGAAGAGCAGCTGCTACTCCCATGTGCGTAACTAGCATGATAGACATAACATAATAATTTTTGAGAATAGAAAAAATAATTCCCAGAATCAACTCGATTGCCAAAATCGACAACGTCATTTTTCGGAAAAACCGACTTTCACTCTCGGATATTTCCCGCTTATCTTTGGCAACCGGTGCGTACCGAAAAATAATTGCGGCACAGACAAACTCACCCAAGATATACTGTGATATATGAATGACCATGGGCAGATACTTTATCCCAAGCAAAGCTACAATTATATATATTGCTGACAAGAGGTTACAGCCGATTCTACTATTCGCATGATAACCTCCTGTGTATTCTCTTAACGGAACAAATGTGATACACAATAAGAGTACCTCAAGAAGGGCATTGAATACTATAGCAATGAACATTGTCACCAAAAAAATAACCAGTTTTTCAGCAACCAGCGTATATCCATATACATATAAATCTCTTTCACTCTCTGGAATTTTCCCCTGCTCAATCTTTTGGTTGACTTTCTTGTGTATCCATTTCTCCATTGTTCACCACCGATTAGTGTTTTTTGAACTGTTTCGCAGACTCCGGGAATTCCGGCTGGTGGAAGAACCATGAACAGGCCTGATTCGCACTTTGTGCAACGAGTACAAGAGCCAGACTATTCAATACTCCGGCAGTTAAAAGTTTTGACTTCATTCTTTTCAATTTCATCATAATAAAACCTCCTGCTGAATTTAGTGCTTTAATAATTCCACATTTTTCGACTAAATTCAACCGAAAGTGCGATATTTGCATTTTAAGTGCAATATTTGTTACAAAGCTTTGACTGGAATGAGTATGGTTGTAACATAAATGTCATCATCATAACTCTGTTGAAGAAAGCCATTGTATGTTTCTACAATCCGATTTACATTTCTTAATCCGATTCCATGTCCCATCTTTTCTTCTTTTGTCGTTAAAAACTGTTTCCCATTGCGGAGAATTTCTCCGTTGTAAGTATTTTTTATCACATAAACAGCCAAGTCGCCCCGATTTTGCATATAAAGCTGCACACAGATTTTCGCATGTTCACACTTCACCGCTGCTTCCAGGGCATTATCCAGCAGATTTCCAAAAAGCGATGTGATATCGATTTCTCTCATATATTCAATTTTAAATCCCGCCTCCACGAATATGTCTGCCTGCACATTATTTTTTTCAGCCTCCTCTTTGAAATCTACTAAAATAGAATTCAAAAAACGATTTGCGCAAATGACATTTCGTTCTTCCTTATATATACCGATTTGCAATTCTTCCAATACACTCCTGATTTCCTCTAGGCGGTTATCATTTAAGTAAATACCAATCTGCTTTAAATAGTATTTAATGTCATGAATATGCTCTTTATATTTTTCTTCCAATTCTTTTTCTTTGTTATGCCTGCTTCTTCTTTCTTCGTATTTTGCCTGACTTACCTCCAAGAGCATCTTCTGTTCCTGAAGCTGGCTGTATCGGGTAAAAATGTAGAATAGACCGATGTTTCCACAGAACAGTATCAGGTAAAATATTAACACCACTATGTCTAAAGTGGTTATTTCATCGCCGCCCACTCTGATATAAGGGATAAAGGTTAATAATCCCAAAGTGGCAATGGGAACAATAATGAATACACCAAACACCTTGGCAGAAACTTTTTTTACCTGTATTTTGGATACCTGCTTAATTAGAGTTAGTAACATAAATTCAATGACTTTCATGGCTATTATACTACTAACCATGATAAATTCGTTGTCATAAATTTCATTTGTAGGACTATTTACAGAAACATTAAGTAAAAAGAAAAATATGAGTTCTGAACTGAACACTACAAAAATCAAAAGCACACAATGAAATAATCTGAAAAAAATGTTTCCTTCCACCAATATGAATCCAACCAGAAGAAAGAGGATACAGGTAATCACAAAATTCAGCTGGTTATTATTCTGCAAATTAGTAACTATATTTGCTACTACAAGAAGAAGAAACAATATGATTTCATTTCCGGGTTTACAAAATAATTTTTTCTTTGGGTGAAAAGCCTTATAGAAGTCAAAAACCAGAAAAAATTCTATTAGAGTTGATACAATCATGCACACATTATATATTATAGTATATTTCATCTCTCATCCCTCAATACTTTCCTGTTGTATAGTTCATAAGTTTCTTAAAAAATTCTTCTTTCATTCCCCTTGATACAAATAAACTCTTTCCATCCGCTATTATAAATTCTTTTTTCAGATCAAAGGATGATATGTATCTCATATTGACAATGTAACTATTGTGTGGCAATGCGAAATCAGTAGTCCCCAAAATTTTAAATAATTCAGTAAAATTATATGGAACGATAATATTTCCCTGAGAATATTTTTCTTTTTTGCCTTGCCGTAGATGAAGCACACTGCTGCCATTAGTATGGTGAGTTATATACACGATGTCGGCGACCTGAAATACCATCTTCTGACGGAGATAAGACCCCTCAATCTCACTACATTTCTTTCGTTTATCCATTTCATCAAGGATTTCCTTTAGTTCCTTTATAATTTCATCTTTGGCGGATTGTTTAAGCAAATAACGATATGGTGAGATTTTGATTGTTTCAGGTGTGGGCATAAAAATTCCCGAGCATTGTACCAGCAGCCCTTGATAACCTCTTTCATTTAATTCCACCGAAACCATGTTGCCATCCATTTCCTCCATCTGAATATCAAGAAAAATAACATCCACCTCATCAATATTACTGTTCAGCAACTCTCGTCCGGATGTAAATTCCCAGAAGTCAATTTCCCGCTTTTTGTCATTACATTCCAGAAGCATTTCCTTTAATTCGGATATATAGTTCGCATCATCATCACAAATTGCTATCTTATACATATTTCTCCCTCCTCTTTGCCATCATCGACAGATGATTTGGACTCTTTTTAGTATAACATACTTTCTCTCAATTTGGGATTTTCGAGGAACAAAGTTATGAATTGAAGGCATAACGTACAAAAATTGACAAAAAAACTACCAAAAACTGCTTTTGTTCCACAAAGTCTACCCCTTGGTTCGTTGCCACCCCACCATACAGGTAAATTTGTTTATAACTGGTTTTCAGTATAGCATAGCATGATGTCAAAAACAAATAATGTTAGTGTATAATTTTTATTGGCAAAAGATTAGTAATTAAAAAGGGAAGAAGGAAATTCCCTCTTCCCAATCATACAGTTTTTCTTTATTATGTTAGTTGACGAAAAAAACAGATAAAGGAGACTGTATGATGAAATCTATTGTAGACGAAAACTTAGTATCTTTCAAGGTATTGGAACAAAAAATATTTGATTATGTTTGTGAACTGGGACGTCTAATCACACAACAAGTGCTTGAAAACTATGATAAAGAACTGGCACAAGGCCGGGACAAAAAACTTTATCGTGGGAAAGGAAAACGAAAGACCAGCATCAAAACGGTATATGGGGAAGTGGAATACAATCGCACTGTGTACCGGACAAAGACCGAGCAAGGAGAGACGGCATATGTCTATCTGCTGGATAAGGCCATGCAGATGGATAAAATCGGTTTGATTTCCACAAATCTAGCCGAAAAAATAGCAATGACAGTAACAGAGGCCCCCTATCGTGTAACAGCTGAAACAATCAGCAGCACCTGCGGGCAGACCATCAGCAGCGGCGGCGTCTGGAACATGATGCAGCGGTTAGGCGAACGGATTGACGAAGAAGAGTACCATGCTGTGAAAGAGATGCATGCTGACCAGTCACAAGGAGAAAAAATCATTCCGGTGTTGTTTGAAGAAATGGATGGTGTATGGCTTCACATGCAGGACAGCAATCATAAGAAAATGAAAAAGCAGGAACTGAAAGTATTCACCATGTATGAAGGCTGGGATGAAGAGAAAGAGAAAGAAAAGAGAAGTACACTGGTAGAAAAAACGATGTTAGCCGGAATGGAACCCAGTCAGAAATTCCATGAGAAACGGGAAGCGTTGATTGAAAGAAAATACAATGTCGATGAAATACAACAACGAATACTGAACGGAGATGGAGGCAGCTGGATCAAGGAACCCTACGACCCGGATGTGATCTTCCAGTTAGACCGTTATCATATCTATCAGGAAATCCTGCGAAAACTAAGTGACAAGAGAGCACAAAAGGAAGCAAGAAAGTTACTAGAAGAAGAAAAGACAGAAGAACTGTTGGATTTTATTCTGGTATATGCAGACAGTGTGGAAACAACAAACCCAATAGATAAAAGAAGCGAGAAAGCCAGAGAGTTGCATAAATACCTCAACAATAATAAAGAGGGCTTGTTGCCATACCAAAAACGGGAAAAACAGATTCCAGCACCCAAAGAAGGAATTATCTATAAAAACATGGGAGTACAGGAATCCCAGAATTGTACTGTAATCACACTAAGAATGAAACACCGGCGTATGAGATGGTCAGTCAAAGGTGCAAACAATCTGGCAAAAGTGTTATGTAGAAAAGAAAACAAAGAATTATGCAGTACAATAGAACGTTATACAGACGGATTAATTTTTACAACACAGATGAATGAAATCATAGAGACACTAAGTGCAGCAAAAGCACCGAAAACAGATGGTAAAGGGAATCCGTATGTAGACGTGCTAAGAGGTCATGTGGCACTATTAGATGCAGCAACTACAGCATCCAGAAAAGTATTCCGGGATGCGTTTATAAGATAAAGAAAAACTGAATTTAGAACGAAAGGTTTGTTGTCAAATATTCGTTGTTCATCTTTTCAAGATTCCAGTAATTCACGAAGAAAAGATTTGGAACGAGTGCGTACAAACACGCAAGTATCAGACATGCGTATTTGGCATGTCGATACTTCTGCGCGTTTGTCAGCAAAAGCGGCGCACGAGATGCAAACTTTTCTTCATGAATTACGGAAACTGAAAAAATGCCAACGAACACTTGACACAAACGATTACCCATTTGTTTGAGTTTCCGCAAATCGCATTAAAAAAATGAATGACTTTAATTAAAACACCAATCTGCCGGATTTTGAGGAATCAAAAGCGACAGTATCAGGATTAGAGGCACTTTAATAAGCCCCGCCGAAACCGGACTTTGGAAGAATTATTTTTTATCCATTCAGACGACCAGTTTAAGGCAGAGTTGACGGTATTTCGGACGTTTGGGTCGGAACCATAGCCTGACGCCCTCTTTTGCATATGAGAGTATGCCACGGATACCTTTCGCCAGTCGATAATAGCAGAAGAATACTTTTGCCTTTACAGGATCTGCTTTTTGTATAACGGAAACCTTAAGCGCATTTGTTTCTGCTTTCATAGACATATGTGCCAGAAATCCCATGCACAAGGTAATATAAAAGTTAAGTGCGTTGATTGCACGAAGCTTCCGCACACGGAAGTTTTCAAACCGAAACATCTGCTTTTTACAACGGAAGTATTCCTCGATCTTCCATCGCGAAAAATAGGTTCTTGCCACTTTGATCACATCCTCTTTGGACTTGATTTCTTTATTTGTGGCAAGCATCATTGGATGTTCTGTGATGCCATAAACCAGTACCAGATAAATATCTTTTCTGGAAGCTGTAATCTGGACTTTGACATGGGAAATGTAAGCCTCATGATTTTTCCCCTTATAAAATACATTGGTTTTAATTTTTCCTTTGCGACGGTTGCGCAGTTCCGTAGCAAATGTCCATTTATTGTGGTAAAGAAGCTTGCGATTAGATTTTAACCGGATCACATACTCCTGATTTAAAGAGTCAAGCTTCAGGAACATCTTATTGTCATCATAACCACGATCCATGCAGAAAGTTGCTTTTTCAAAGAGAGCTGCACCCTGTTCCATGGCATCAAAAGTAATGGTATTGGCGGATTTGTAACCTTTTTGCGCAGAAGAATGTACTTTTGAAAAGATACTAACCGGATGATTACTGGTAGTAAGGACACAGGCTTCTGTTACATGGTAGCCTTTTTTATAAACATTTTTAGCAGATGTGCTTTCCGAACCATCCCGTACGATGCCAAGTGATTCAAATTTGTAGCCGCCCGGTTTTACAATATCACTGTCATCAATGTGAATGACCGGTTCGGAAGGAACCCATTTCTTGATCTGCTGAAGATAAGAATACGCAGCTTGTGCAGGAACACCTTTATCAAGATGTCTGGAAAGACGATCTACAATATTTATCTTTTTGGAATCTTCATGAAGCTGATCCACAACATCAGTCAGAAGACAGCTTCCGGCAGCAAGCATACCGTAAGTCATATCAGCAGTGAACTTTTTGTCTGGTTTGGACAGGGGCTTTGAAATTTTATTTGAAAAATTTAAAATTTCTCGTTTCATTTGATAAGTATTTGTTGTAAAATAAACCACAGGGAATCCTCCTTCTTTTTGTTTAGTGACATTTTTTTGTGGTGATTAAATTTTACATCAAAAAGGAAGAAGATTCCTTATGTTTTGGTGATTTTTTGAAAGTTGTTTATAACTGCATATGGAAAATGATGCACTTGTGTATAAAATTGCGGAAACTCAAGTACCCATTTGCCATTGTAATTATTTCATAATTCTAGTATAATTTAATCAAAATATTACTTTCATACGTAGGAGACAACAAATTTTATGAACAAAAAATGCCCAAATTGTTTCCGTAAAATCGAAGAAGAAAATATTTTTGAAACCGGAGATGCCTACTGTAAAAATTGAAAAAAAGCATTTCATCTCCGAACTTCTTTCTGAATTTGATGTTCATTTTATTAAAACGGTTGTTTTAGTTACCATAATCCTAGGTATTATTAGTCTTATTTTGTTTGCTCTTAATAGTATATAAATATTAAGAACCTGATATTATCCCTTATTTCAAATTACTGTGGAGGAAAAGCGTTATGGGAAAAAAATCCGTCAAAAAGAATAAAAATATCTATCAAATTTGTCGTGAAGGACTAGAACTTACAAGAGAAAAAGCAAGTGAACTTTTAGAAACGATTTCTGCAGATCGCATCGAAAAAATTGAAAGTGGAAAATCCTTACCTCGTCCAGACGAAGTAATTCGAATGTCTGATTGCTACAAAATGCCGAATCTTTGTAATCAATTTTGTGCAAAAAATTGCCCTATTGGTCAAAAATATGTACCAGCGATTTCCATGAAAGAACTTTCTCAAATTACACTTGAAATACTAGCTTCATTAAACGCTGTAGAGAAAAAGAAAGACCGACTAATCGAAATTGTTGCAGACGGCAAAATTGAAGAAGATGAATATCCAGATTTTATCACAATTCAAGACGAGTTAGAGAAAATCTCTCTATCAGTTGAAGCACTGCAGCTTTGGGTCGAAAAAGCGATTAATGAAAATGGAATTGACCCTGAGAAATTAAAAGCCGCCAAACCGTAATTTTGCCTTAGGGGGCATAGAGCCCCCGATAGGTTCCGTAATAATCTTCTGGGTCCAGTCAATCCTCCGCCTTTCCAGGTCAAAACAAAAATAATCTATCCTGCCAAAACTAATTGATAAACAAACTGTAAATCAGCACGCCAATCAGCTTTTGACTGTTCCATACATTCTCTTTGCCCCAACACGTCTATATCAAAATTCAACTGATCAATCACCTTATATCTTGGAACAATTTCCTGCGTAATAAGTGTTTTCAATAAGGTTTGTCTCTGGCTAAGGCTCATGCCATTAACTCCTACCGTATACCCATATAATTTTAAAATAGATTTCTCGTTAAATTCGTCAAATGTACTTCCACTATATGGTAATCGGAACCTTGCACGAGGATAAACACCACTTTTATGATATTTTTCTAACGCATTCTGTGCCAAAAAAAATCGGTTACAATCTTTGCAATGGCTTATCAGTATTGTCTTTTTTAATCCATCTATCATATCCACCACTTCGATATAAACCTCTTCAATATCATGACCATGATTAACGCAATAATACGAACCCGAATAAATATTTAAGTCTAAATCCGTTTTATAAGGATTTGTATATGAACGATAAATTCGCTTCGGATGCGTTTTTTTATACTCATTTAATGTTCGGTTAGAGTAAGGAATATGATTAAAAAATGTACTATATTGCTGCATAAGCGTCCCTCCTGTCAAATATGTTTGCGTCCCTAACTGATAGTTTTATTATACAAATCTCTCATTTATAAATAAATGGCAAAATAATCGAATTAATCCGCTCTATTTTGCCATTTTTGCAAGATAAGCATAACGGTCTAAAAAATATCCGCATACTCAAAACACTTGGAATTTACTTTTATTTCCTAAACATATTCAAAGATACCTTGAATAGCATCCGATATATTAATCATCTCTGAAATTGGCAATCTGTCCACTTTTTTGTAACCGCGAAATGACATATCTAACAACGCCAGTTTTTCACACTGTATATAGCCTTCATTTTCTTCTGTAGACATCCATATATGAAGTGGACCCGCAGTCGAATTTTTAATAATCGGACATCCAATTATTTCACCGCTTGTATTAAAAAAATCTTTGCTAACCACCAATACAGGATGTTTTATTTTATCAATCTTAAGAATATCTCCTTGGTGTAAAGACGCCATTACCACACCTCTCTTCCAACCGGTTCGCCCCAATCATATTCGCCGTCAAGCATTAACTTTCCATCGTATTCAGCAGCTCTGTCTTCCAACGTTTTATGCCGAAATTGTCTTGCCAAAGTAATCACCCCATCTGATACCTCAACATCCAAGAATTCATTTAATTTGATTCCCGCACTTTTCAATACTTCTTTGGATAAACGAATCCCTTGACTATTTCCCCATTCCTTCACTTGTGCCTGCATATAGATTCCTCCTTGCATTTGGTATATACATAGTGTATACCAAATAACAAAAAATATCAATAAGTTTGTCGGTAACGCTTCGAGAAATTATACATCTCCATTAAATAAGACGATTACATTTAAAGGCATTTTACATAATATTTCCAGCACCTCCCATACCTACATAGTTTTACATTCATACCTCTTATTAATAATCCCATCAATGGTATCGTCCGCAGCCTGTGGATTCTGTAGTTTCCATCTTTTTCACCACCATTCAAAAATATTCCCTGCACAATGTATACCGCGCACTTTCTGACCTGTTATATCAGCCTGCCGGTTTACCGCCTTCTGGAGAAAAAACTGGGAGAAGGATTTACCTGCAGCCAGATCTTAGAAACACTCCACGGGATGAACATGACGCTTTTAAGCAAAAACAGCGGTTATATTCCTTCGTATAAACGCACTCTGTTAACAGATGCTCTGCATGATGTTTTCGGCTTCCGAACGGATTATGAATTTATTTCAAAATCATCCATGCGGAACATCATAAAAGAAACAAAATCGAAAAAAAGCACAAAAGCAAAAATATTTTTTATCAAACATACATGAATATCTGCTGTTGGTAATCTTGCTAATAACCTGCTAATACAACCATGCCAAAACACCACAAAATCATACAAAAAAGAAAAATATTCAAAAAAACTCGTAACTGCATCAACCAACGAAGCCACAGGCATTCCAATCACTTTTGCACAACCTACCAGCACTACTGAAAACTCGCATCATAGTTCTCCTAAGGGGCAGTTGTAGGTTCGATTCCTACTGGGCGTACTCGCGAAGCCAAAAAGCCATGCAGAGAAGAGAAGTTTAACACCATTCAAGCTTGCTTGAATTTGGTGTTATGACTTCTCTTCTCTATAGGGCGCATGCCCGTGGGTCAAGTGCGAGGAACGAGCACTTGAACTAGCATGTTTTTTTGACATGATATTGAGGAGCATTCATTTAATCTTCCCCCGCATTATAAAATCGCCATAAATAACCCCCCGCTTTTTTTCCTCTTTTGTGGCAAGCACTTGATATCATCTTGTAACTAATTCCCGTTTCTTGATTCGCAATTCTGGCAGATTCATATACTTTAATCAAATCGCCGTTTTCCGTATATTGCGCAACCGGTTTGCACCTTGCTGCTCTTGCTTTTTCTTGTCCACAATCACGGCATCTTCTTGCTTTATTCCAATGCGTCGGGGTTGCTAAAAAAGGCTTTCCACAAACACTACACTTCCACCAAAATTTTTTATGTGTATCTGGCAATATCTGTTCTGGACTCTTATCATTCATCTCTGTAATCCAATCCTCAACAATGTTTGGATACTTGGACATAATGCTATATTCTTGATGTGCTACTCTTTTATTACAACGTCTGCAGCCCTTACACTTTCGCTCTGCATTTACTGAATTTCTCCACTCAAATCCACATACATCACACTTCCAATTTACTTCTATTTTTGATCCTTTACTTATCTCACTCGGCAAAAGCGGATAATTCTTTTCATAATCCCACAGTTTTAAACATGGAGCTTCTGACGCTTTTAAACTATTCTCCAAAACCTTTTGTCGATACAAATGTAATATTCTAAAGCGATCACAATACGAATCAACTGATGTTTCATATTTGCCAAAGCTCTTCAAAATATTGCAAATTATTTTATCCAACCCTTTATATTTTGACGAATATAAATAATCCCAACATAAATAAGGTTTAACATCCAATGTTGGAAGTTTTGTTTTTTTATATTCTCTTATTCTAATTAATTTTATTCCCTTTTCTTGTAATAGCAAGGTTTTTCGATCATCTAATTCTTTTTTATCTTTATGAAAAATATATCCATCATATTCAATCCCCAACTTAAGTGTAGGAATAAAAATATCTATCTCTTTATTCACATCTTTATCGATATACCGATTGATTGCATCCGGGCAAATCTCTTTTACATAATAAAAAATTGCTTGTTCTGCAAAGGAAGTATTTGCACCATTACACTTGGGACAATTAGACCCCTCTGTTCTCCTGTTATGTATAGATGCCGTCCATTCATTTCCACATAATTGACATTTCCATTGATATTTTGTATCTGACCCTGCTATCACTTCATTTGCCTTTTTCTCATTTTTACTACTCCATTCAACAGCTAATTCTGGGCATTCTGTTTCCAAGTCATTGATCCCTTGTACTAGCACTCTATGACTACAAGCAGGACACCCCGTTCCTTCCTGTATTCTACGATACATAGACGTTTTCCACGAATGTCCACAAATATGGCACCTCCAAAATACTTTTTTAGTAAATGTTGGCGTCATTTCTTCCCAAAACCAATCGCATTCTTTATTTTTCTCGTAATCCCAATCTAAATAAATATCATAATACTGATTCTTATCAATTTCCCCTTCATTTAAAACTCTCTCTAATCTTTTCTTTTTGTGGCGCATTTTCTGCTTACAAATTTTGCATCCTGGCTCTCTATGTTTTCTAGGTTCTGTGGAAAACTTCTGTCCACAAAAATAGCATTTCCAATGTATTTTGGGAGCTGTTGCTGTATATATGACTTCACTTGGCAAAATCTGATTATTTTCGTAATCCCATTCTACCATCACGTTTTCACATTGACTTTCAACATCATTAAAGCCCTTTAAAACTTTTTTCCCTTCGCAATATGGACACTTGTTATTTAATACTCTATGTGCTATTTTCGATGGAAATGAATGTCGTCCAATTAAGCACTTCCAATAGAAATATCTATTATCATTAATATTAACTGTAAGTGGATCCACATCACCATTATTTTCGTAATCCCATTGTTCTAATAATTGGGGATATTTTAGGAGTCCCCCCGTTTTTTTTACCTGTGAAATCCTCCTCTTCGCTATACTTTGCTTTTTTACACACACAGGACATTTCGCGTTATTTCTTGTTCTTCGCGCTGCTGATGTTATCCATTCACATCCACACACATGACATTTCCAATATATTTTCTTCGTACTTCCATATGTAATATTCTTAGCACAAAATCCATTCTTTTCCTCATCAAAATCTAATGCAATATCCGGATATTGTGACTGTAAATCATTAAATCCTTCTAACACTGCACGGTTTGTGCAATAAATACATTTGTGTCCTTGTACTCTTTTCCCTATTCTTGCAGAATAACTATGCTTATGTTTGGGACATCTCCAAAATGCTTTTTGGGATGAATGTGATGCTATTTTCTTTATATCAATATCTCTATTCTTTTCATAGTCCCATTCTTCTAAAATCTCTGGTTCATTTATAATGGCCCAATCATACAACGTTATCATTATTTTTCTCCTACTAATTTAACCTACATTTACACTCTACTTTTAAATTTCCCACTTGTACACTTGATCATTTACCAAGTGCCTTGTACACTTCCATATTTTTCTGCATTAAGTTTTCCGATATCACCATCACATCTTCTGTAGAAACTACCTTTTCCGTCTTACTAAAATCAATCACATGGTTTCTCGGCATATTGTTTTTTGGTATCACAGCAGTTCCATGTTCATCAACCAATTTTGTTACTTTGGAAAAATTTTGATTTGCTTCTGTTATAGAAATTATTGTATTTGTATCTACTGTCATCGTAAACACCTCTCTTTTAATTTCAACACACAACATACAAAAATCTGGTTTTCCAGACTATATCATACAAAAACAACTACTTAAGTAATTCAACTATCTTCTCATTTGTCCAAACTTCAGTAGCAAAAATTGAAACATCCTCTTTATGTTTTCTTACAATTCTAACAGGTTTGTCACCTGTATTATCATAAACGTGTAAAATGTCACATATATCCATCAATTCTTTAATATGACGCAAAGATTTGTAGTATCTGCTTATTATTTTTTCTTTGTCCACATCATGTCCACCATTTAGAACTCTTGTTTCAACCCGCGTAATATTAATTTGCGGATCATTTGTTAAAACAAACACACATTTGATAAAGTATCCTTCTTCTTTTGCCTTTCGTAGTATATTCATTTTATACTCTGAAGATAACACCGTCTCAAACGTAAAATCTTGTTTTGATTCTATAAACTCATATCTTTTCTTATCTACAAATTCCGCAGCTTTTTTATTATCCATTCCTGTTGATGCCACCACTTCATCAGCATTTGTATAAATTCCTTGAATCTCAAAATATTTTGTTATTGTACTCTTTCCTGATCCATTAGGTCCAGCTAGTACTAATAGCATTGGCTTTCTATTCAACATATTTTCTTTCTCCATTTGGATATTCTATATATGCTCTTTTTGTATCCATATCATAACGTGCAATTGGTTTCTTACAAACCTTTGCCCTATGAAGCGCGGCTTTTACTGCCTCCTCTGCTCGATAGTCCATTTCTGCATCCGATTCAGAAATAACAGAGTCTCGTTCTTCTGGTGATACAACACGAATTGTCCTGCCATTTGGAAGTGTAATTGTATTCATGTATACGCACATCCCTTCTTTTTTATATTATTATATCATTTGAATGACACTAATACCATGCCTTTTTTAGATTTTCTTCAACAATCTTTTGCTAATAACCTGCTAATATAATCATGCCAAAACGCCTCAAATCATACAAAAAAACACAGAAACCCGGAATGGATTTCTGTGCAATACTTTTGCTCCTTTGCGACAGGACGCTTGAAGAACGTCCTTCATAAGGTTTTGGCATGTTAAATCCTCTTACTTAAATTTGCAAATACTTCTTTGGCAGGTTTTGATTCATTTGCTTTTGCCTGTAAAAGTCCTTTTTCCATCATTGAATTAAATTGAGTGTCTGATAATTCATCTCTTGTTTCAATTGTTTTAGGAAGATTTAAAGCAAAAGGAATTCCGTTGTTTGCAATTACTTGTCTGTAGGTCATATCAATAAGCACCACCTTTCAATAACCTGCAAATAACAGATTAGCAGATAAATCTATCAATCCTTATTTATCATTTCCGCTATTTTTAAAGCAACATAAAATTTGTCAAGATTATGATTCGCATCATGTAATCCTTCAGAAGTATATTCCAACTGGTCAACAATATCACCTGTTACCAAAAAATCATAAAGTTCTATATTATAAAAATCACATACAGCCTGCATACCTGCAAGTTCCATTTCAACTGCAATACAGCCCTCCGATTTTCTTTTTTCAACAAGGTTCCGGGTTTCCCTGTATATCGCATCTGTAGTCCATACTTTTCCCATTACATACGGCAACTCTATTGCTTTAAAAATATTTTCCATAACCTCCGCATTTTTAATTTGTATATAATCTTTCGGAGAGGCATAATGGTAAGACATTCCCTCGTCTCGATATGCTTCGTATGGAATAACATATCTCCCCTTTGTTGTCTCTTTATCAAGTGAACCCGCAGAACCAAACAAAATGAATTTTTTGGCACCTGTCATCCAGTTTACCTCAATAATATCTGTTCCCGAAAGAGATGCACCAATTTCAGAAAGATAAAAAGCTATTTTTAGATTATTTACGTTCAATAGATAAACAGGCTTTATTCTATTAGCCGCTTTCATCTCACCAATCTTTTCATTTTCAAAAAGTTTCAAAACAGCTGGAAATATCTCTCTTGAAAATGTTGCTATTGCAATATCGCAGATTTTCCCCTTTTCTCCAAAAAAAGACGATGGTGTTATTATAGCTTCACTTTCCATATCAAATGAATCACTTATCATTTTTATACAACACCCCCCTCCTTATATCATTAACAACCTCTTGTGCATCCCTATATCTTCCAGCGTTAGCCTGTTGGCGAGTAACATATTGAACCTTTACCAAGTTTTCTTCTGACAATCGTTCCATCATGTCAACTGTTGCTTCTAGTGTACTCATAATAAATCACCCACCTTCAAATTACTAAATATATATTAGCATTATATCTCAAACAATTACATTTCTCAACATTTTAAGAGAAAGAAAAAAATTTTCCAATTCCGTCTGAATTTATTTTAAGCTTCACATTTCAAAACCACTAACTTCCCCCCCAGCATACACTTTTGCACCCTTTTCTTTTTTAACCGTATAAACAAACTTACCGAAAGAACATATCTTGTGGAAAATAGCAAGACACGCTCTGTCACATATGCGACACGAATCGTGTCATCTTTCTATTACATTCTGATTAAAGCAATACAATTCAATCACTTTCATCATCTCCTCTCTCATCCATCCAGTAGTCATAAGCTTCCTCGTACCCATAATCATATGCCTCTTCACTTTCATCATCCCCAAATTCATCATATGCAAATTCTTCTGCATAATCAGAAGCATAATCATCCGGATCATCGTAATCCTCAACACCATTTGTTATCTTTTGATTTACTTGCGGTTTTTGCGTTGGGTAGTAGCTTGTACGGTCACTATCAGACGCACTGGTATCATCCGAATCGGTGTCGTCATGCTGAGCCGATGAACTCGATGAACTACTCTTGCCTCTTGAACTGCCAAAAATTCTCGAATCATATGATGAATGAGAACCCGAATAATTATAATCATAAGATGAACCTTTTTTTCGGTTCGCCTTATAGCCCTCTTCCGATACAAACCAAGTTCCCGGAAGAAGACACACCGCTATAATTATCGCAGTAATTTTTACAGCCTTCCGAATTTTTCTCATGCGTTCCTCATTACCTCCATTGGCTTTATGGAATGTAATTCGGTTTGTAATTATAAACACATCAATTACCGTACAAATAAGTGCCATAATTAAAATTGGAAGTGGTTGATGAACATCATTTACTACACTTAGAAATGCCACAATCAGCATTTCAATCAAAATAAAACCAAATATCAATAATAAAAATGTCATATGAAACTCTCCCTTCTCTTGTATGTTCTTAAGATTATCTCCTTACTGTCAACAAGATTATAGCGCCTCTCATTGTACTATATTCCGTACACCTATCCATACATAACCCACCCATTGACCTAACTCGCAAAAGCTTCTCTTGCGGTCAACCAAAATCCTGCCTTCCTTTGACCAATTCTACTCCTCCGCCCAGGCAAGCGCACAGCGTACGGCACGCTTCCACCCGGCTAATTTTTCATTTCGCAATTCTTCCGACATATCTGCCGCAAACGCTTTAGATAGTGCCCAGTTTTTACGGATATCGTCCACATCTTCCCAGTAACCTACGGCAAGTCCCGCCAGATAAGCAGCACCCAGTGCGGTTGTCTCTACACACTCCGGTCGAAGCACATCAACACCTAGTACATCGGATTGAAACTGCATTAAGAAATTATTGTTCGATGCCCCGCCATCGACTTTAAGACTGACAATATCAACACCGGATTCCTGCTCCATAATTTTCAAAATATCGTAAGTCTGATATGCCATCGCTTCTAGGATGGCACGCACAAAATGCTCCTTTTTACAGCCTCTTGTCAACCCTGCAACCGTTCCTCTTGCGTATGGATTCCAATACGGGGCACCCAATCCGG
>ERZ780202.1029-NODE-1029-length-16652-cov-2.794180_pt1 | contig 16652 bp, 13 predicted proteins | sample MGYA00510978_ERZ780202 | MGnify/ENA primary metagenome ERZ780202 (study PRJEB29588, sample SAMEA2155689) | human gut metagenome | biome: human gut; feature: human-associated habitat; material: faeces | place: Denmark | collected 2008/2010 ...
CCGTCGGCGGCAGTTTGCATTTACAGATTCAGTTCAGCAGGATCTGAAACTCAGACCTTTGCTTCGCTGTTGTGCTCAGCATTCTTATAGGCCTTGAAGGAGTGGAACACGATGTTCAGGCCCAGAACGATCAGCAGCACGGCCAGGATCAGCTGCAGGCCGTTTGCAATGAACACAGCACCCCAAGTGGTCTCGCCAGCGGGGATGGTGACAGCAGCGGCATTGCTGATGGCCTTGACCATGGCGATCAGGCGCTGCACCAGAGCGGTGAAGGTGACGCAGAGCATGATGATCAGCGGGGGGAAGAGCATCTTGTTGCTGCGGCCGGTGACCTTCAGGAAGACGCACAGGGTAGACAGGACCAGAGCGCTCAGCAGCTGGTTTGCAGAACCGAACAGGGGCCAGATGTTGGCGTAGCCGATCTTGGTCAGGATGAAGCCGAACACCAGAGTGATGAAGGTGGAGAAGTAGACGTTGCAGAGCAGCTTGCGCCAGCCCTCAGCGTGCTCCATGTCGTCCACGCTGAACAGCTCCTGGAAGCTCATGCGGCCGATACGGGCCACAGCATCCAGACTGGTCAGAGCCAGTGCGGAAACGCACATGGTCATAAACACAGAGGCAAAGTGCTGGTCCAGGCCGAAGCCCACGAAGAAGCTGGCAACGCCGCGGCTGAAGATCTGGAACGGAGTGCCGTCTGCGGGGGTGCCGTCTGCAGCAGCAGAAGCACCGGCCAGACCAGTACCTACTACAATGACATCCAAACGACGTTTGTTTGCGGGATTCACCAATTTCTGGTGATTTTTATAATTTGTCCACTTCTCAGCCAACGGGCCCTGAGGGATTTTAGAATCTATTTGAGTCATACTATTTTATTTTCAAATTGAATTAAATAATACCGAAATTAAGCACCTACACCGTTCAGGTAGAAGATAACTGTGATAACAGCGAATAAGCCACAAATAATCGTAGCAACCCATTTAGAGATACATTCCCAACGGCTTAACCAAACGGTATTGTTCCAGCCAATTGTGTGAATAGCAGACCAAAAACCGTGAGTCAGGTGGAACCACAGAGCAACGAACCAAATCAGATACAATACTGTATTGACAATATTGCCCTGGAAGTAGAAGTTGATAAACGCTGCACCATCCTGAGGATGAATGTCACCATGAATACCTGCCAGTTCGGCAAACATCATGTTGTACCAGAACTGAGTAAAGTGCAAAACCATGAACAGGATAACGATCACACCCAAAACAAACATGTTCTGAGAAGCCCATTCAACCCCTTTCGGACGAGCATTGATAGCATAACGGTCGTTACCGCGAGCCTTACGATTCTGCAGAGTCAAGATAATAGCATACACAAAGTGTACGACTACACCTGCAGCCAACACCAATGTACCGAGCAAAGCATACCAGTTAGAACCCAGCAAACCGCAAATCACGTTATACGCTTCACCAGAAAATACTGCCGCAATGTTCATACATAAGTGGAACACCAAGAACAGAATGAGAAAGAGACCTGATATACTCATTATCAGCTTCTTCCCGATAGAAGAATTAAGTAACCACATAAGATAATAATTTAAGTTATTTAATTGTATTTAGAAATTTCTACTTAAACTATGTAATTATCACGCAAAGGTATGCTAAATCCATATATCGCGCAAACGATTAAAGAAATATTTCTGCATTAATGGGAGAGGTCAGGGCATGTGCCCCGACACATGAAATAATGCGGAAGGAAAAGGCTTTCCTTATGAATAATTTATATACATTTGCCTATATGCGTAAGGATTTGAATGGGGCACGGCATTTTTCTATAGGGATCAAGTTTACGATCTTATTGTTTACGATCGCGATCTTGGTTCTTGTGCTTTTTTCGTATAGGAGCGACAAGCATGGCAACCTGTTCTGGCAGGTAGAGAAATTGATTCCGCATCATCCGGACAGCGCTTTGGTGTTATTAGAGAAAGTGACGGATGTCAATGGATTATCGCTTCGAGAGAAAGCCCGTTATTGTCTGTTATGGACCGAATCACGGGATGAGGCGGGATTGAGGCATACATCGGATTCCATAATCTCTATCGCTACGGATTATTATAGGACGACACGAGGCTGTTACTGGCCTCCCAAAGCGTGGTTTTACCGGGGGAAAGTCTATGAGGATATGGATCAACCGTCCCTAGCTTTGGAATGCTATTTACGTGCGTTGGAATATGAGGGAGGGAATTGGGATTACGAATTTTGGGGACGGTTATATAACCAGATAGGGAGGCTGTACGCCGAGCAGGAATTATATGGCAAGGCTATGTCTTTTTTGAGAAAAGCGAGTGCCCAATATCAGCTCTTGAATGATACGGCCGGACAAGGCCGGATACTGGAGGAAGGCAATACGCGACGTTACGGGATTCTATCGGATCGCTGTCAGCGAGAGAATCGATTTATCAGATCACTTCCCGGTATGATGTAAGGCCGGTTCGTGAGGACTTATATAGGAAAGAATTGATGTTATCGCAAAGGGGACAGGAGCGTTATCTGTATGCGTTTATTATCGGCATAATCCTATTTATTTGCTTCCTCCTTTATCGGCGATGGAGAAATACGCAGGAAAACGCTCTTCGAAGGGAAGAAGCCTTGCGACGTTCGATTGCTAGCCAGCAACAACGTATGCGAGAAGAAAAAGAAGAGAATGAACGGCAAATCACCCTTTTGGAAAAAAGAATTACGAAAATAAAGGAAGAAAAGGATCAAGAGTTGATGTTGGTTTCCTTACAATTGGAAAAACAACGGCTGGAGATTTGTAACGAGTCGATTCATAATAAGGAGAGTAAGCATTTATTATCTGTCGCGATCTTGCGGAAATCGGAGGTCTATGAGAAGTTCCACGATCGGGATGCCGGCAAGATTGTCTCTGAGGATTGGGAGCTTTTGGAGGTGCTGTTGAATAAGGCTTATGATGACTTTACCTTACGGCTGAAAAAACTATATCCTGCTATTTCCGATACGGAGTTGAAGGTCTGTATGCTTACGAAGATCGGCGTTCCCGCCAACCAGATCACACGGGTATTGAAATATAATAGTTCGGTACTTCGTCCTCGTCTATTCCGGAAGATTTTTAAGAAAGAAGGTTCTACGGAGACATTTGTGGAGTTTATCTCAAGTTTTTGATTATTATGTATTTATAGCGGTCTTGGCAGGTTTGTTCTCATTTTTGTTCTCATTTATCATGTGATTTGTGAGATATGCGGGATATTTTTGGAGGCAAAAAAGCATGGTTATGAAAAGTGTAAAGTTAGCCTCTATCTTGTTTTATTTAAATAGTGTTTTTGTCGTTTCTTGTTTCGTGTCATGCGGTTCTTCGCCAACGGAAGCGCCCTCTCTTTTAACCGCAGATATAAGAGGGGGGATGGATAAACCGGGGCTATTGGGATTAGGCGATGAGATCAAGGGGGTTACTTTTGTCCCTTTAGAGGTGACCACGGATGATGCCTCGTTGATAGACGGAGTTTATGATTATGCCGTGACAGATCGATATATCTATGTGCTTCCCGTAAAAGAGCCCCGTATCGTCCTGTTCGATCGGCAAGGGCGTTTTATCCGGACGTTGGTAAAAGAAGGGCAGGGGCCGGGTGAATTTAGCGGTATTCTGCCATGTATCCAAGTGGACGAACGTAATGACCGCTTTTTTTTATTTAGTAATAATCGAGTTTGGGAATATACGTTGGAAGGTGAATTTATCGGACAATCCACCCATGAGTATTCTGTAATCTATATGCGTCATATCGGAAAGGATCGTTTCGCCGCCATATCATTCCCTTTTCAGCCTTTCAACGGAGGAGGATTCGGATTAGGCCTATTTTCGAGGAAAGGGGATACGATAGCGATCAAGAATGATTTTTATTCCTTTTTATTACCTCATGAGAAGAGCGGGTTCACGACAAGTATCGCCCCCGCTTATTCTGATGCGCAAAACTCCGTGTTGTTTAAGACCGGTAGTAATGATACGGTCTTCTGTATCTCGGCGGATCGAATAAGTGCGGCTTGTGTCCTTGATCTGAAAAACTCGGATGCGGAAGTGATTCGTTCGTTGGATGTTACGGACATGAGTAATTTGCGAATTGAAAAAAAGGACCCCAAGGATATCTTTGTGCAAGATATGATTGAGTTTCCGGAACATTATTATTTCCGCTTATTGTATAACCAAGGCTATTATATAGCCTCTGTAGATAAAAAGACGGGAAAGACACTTGTGGAAAAATGTGAGATGCCGGGTTCTATCTATGAACTGGCGGATGCGAACCTTCAACATGGCATGCAGGGTACGAGAAGTTATCGGAATTTCCCGGTCTGGGGGAGGGTCATAAAAGATGAGCTGGTACAAGTAGTGACCCCGTATGAGCTAAACTTATATAAATCGCTTCGCTCGATCACGATTCCGCAGGAGTTGAACTTAAAAGGAGAGGAGGGCAATCCGGTTTTTGTGTTTTATTCGCTTATCTGACTTCGATATGTATCGCTCGGTTGTACTTCTTGTAATAATCTAGCGATAGAAGCTATAGTATTCATGGTTACTATCTATAGAAAATCTGATTTACTATTGATAGTAATCTGATTTATTATAGATAGTAATTGGATCGGTAATAGGCGTGTATGTATAACTGCGTAGATATCAGCCATATACTAATATTTACGTGCAAAGTGGGCATATTGTGTATTTTAACTGTTCGGTAAATAATCGTGTTCTTTTATCTTTTCTATGCCTTTGATGGCTATTAGTGTTAATTAACGTATTGTTTATATTTATATTACGAGTATTTCGTATATTTGCGAAACCAACGTAATATCCGGATATGCTTAGAGGTTGGTAAGTATGTGTAATAACGGTATAAATAACATTAAAACTGATTGAAAATGAAAAAGGCAATTATGAACACAATGATCATCCTGTTCGCTTTGGCGATGTGTGTAGGATGTGGGCAGTCTTCGGAACAAAAAGAAGACAGTGTACCGACAGATGTTGCAAAGGAAAAAGAGCAAGTACAGGTGGAAGCGGAGGACGAAGATACGCTGGAAAATGGAGAGCAGGTATTTAGGGTAGTAGAGGTGATGCCGAAGTTTCCCGGCGGTGATGCGGAGCTTTTGAAATTTATAGCCAAGAATGTAAAGTATCCACAAGAAAGCCAAAACAAAGGAGAGCAAGGCCGTGTGATTTGTTCGTTTGTGGTAACGAAGGATGGAACACTTACGAATTACAAGGTCATTAGAGGAATCTCCCCGGCATTAGACCAAGAGGCGGTTCGAGTTTTGCAAATGATGCCTCGTTGGACACCGGGCACGCAAAGAGGCGAGCCGGTAGCCGTGAAATATACGGTGCCGATCACATTTAAGTTGCAATAATTCACGATTGCAGGTCTTGTGATTCTTATTTAATGTTAATTAACGTGCCTTCCGCATGCCGTTTACGACTATTTCGTAGCTTTGTGGATATACATTAAATAAAAGGATAAGATTTATGGAGAAGCTAACGATGCAGGAAGAAGAGGCGATGCGCTGGATTTGGCGGATCGGTCCTTGTTTTGTGAAAGATGTGCTGGCCAAATACGAGGACCCGAAACCTCCTTATACGACGCTCGCTTCCGTGATCAAGAATCTGGAGCGAAAGAAGTACGTGAAGGCGAAACGTTATGGAAATACGTATGAATACCGTCCTTTGATAGAGGAAACGGAATATAAACGTACGTTCCTTGGCGGCGTGGTAACGAATTATTTCGCTAACTCGTATAAAGAAATGGTTTCTTTCTTTGCGAAAGATCAGAAAATCTCTACGGATGATTTAAAGGATATCATCGATTTGATTGAGAAAGGAAAAGAATAACCTAAATCCCACATACCATGACACCGGAATTTGCCTACTTATTGAAGGTAAATGTAGCCTTTGTACTCTTTTACGCCTTCTACCGGTTGTTCTTCTATAAGGACACGTTCTTCAAGCTACGTCGTGCGATCTTGCTGGCGTTCTTTGGCTTGGCTCTGTTTTATCCTTTGCTGAACATCCAAGATTGGGTAAGGCAACAAGAGCCTATAGCGGACGTGATTTATATGTATTCCGCTATGTTGCCTGAGGCGACGGCGAAAGCGGATGCCGCGGCGTCCGTGGATTGGTATGGATGGTTGTTGGGATCTTTGGGGTTTATTTATTGGGGGATCGTAGCGTTCTTATGCGGACGTTTTCTCGTGCAATTAAGCAGTATCTTATGGTTGGCTCATACCAGTGAGCGTGTTGTTATTCATAAAACTCCGGTTTATGCGTTGCGGAAGGCCGCCGGGCCATTCTCCTTTTTCCGTATGGTCTTCTTGCATCCGGAGAGTCATTCGGATAAGGAAACGGATGAGATATTGACACATGAATGTACGCACGTATCCCAATGGCACTCGATTGACGTGATCTTGAGCGAGATGATGTGTATGGCTTGCTGGTTCAATCCTTTTGTATGGTTATTGAAGCGTGAGGTTAGGCATAATCTGGAGTATCTGGCGGATAACACGGTGATCCAGTCCGGTTACGATAGTAAGAGCTATCAATACCATTTATTGGGATTGGCTCATCATCAGTCCGTTACTACTTTGTATAATAGTTTCAATGTGCTGCATCTGAAGAACCGGATTATGATGATGAACAAGAAGCGGAGCCCGGGTATCGTACGTACGAAATATCTGATATTTATTCCATTGGTAGGGATCTTGATGCTGTTAAGTAATATCGAGGCGGTAGCCCGTTTGACTGTCCGTCTGGCGAATGAGGCTACGGTCTCGAACGCTGTGGTGACGGCTACGGGCATTCTGGTTGATGAGACCGGGCAGCCTTTGATCGGGGCATCAGTTGTGGTGAAGGGCGGTAAAGAGGGGACTATCACGGATAGGAAAGGGGCTTTCTCTTTGGAGGTCCCTGCGAATGCGATTTTGCGATGCAGCTATCAAGGAAGGGAGTCCCAAGAGGTCTTGGCTGCTGATATGACAAATAATACCCATTTGTCCTTATCTTCCAAATCCCGTGAGATGAACGAGCAAGTATTTACCGTGGTAGAGAAGATGCCTAGTTTTCCGGGTGGGGATGCGGAGTTGTTGAAATACATAGCCACGAATATAAAGTATCCGAAAGAGAGTCAGGATAACGGGGAGCAAGGTCGTGTAATCTGCTCGTTTATCGTCGGGCGTGATGGTTCCGTCAATAATCCGGAGGTGCTTCGGGGAGTGACTCCTTTATTGAATGAGGAGGCCGTAAGGGTAATAAACACTATGCCTCGCTGGAATCCGGGAATGCAACGTGGAAAGGCGGTCGCCGTGAAATATACGGTACCGATTACGTTCCGTTTGAAAAGTCCGGTAGTAGAAACGAAGGAAGAGACTTTGACGGTAGTGGACGTGATGCCGCAATATCCCGGAGGGGATCATGAATTATTGAAGTTTATCGCTCAAAGCATAAAGTATCCGACGGATGCGCAGGAAGCGGGAGTGCAAGGTCGTGTGATCTGTTCGTTTGTGGTAGATAAGAAAGGAAATATCGTGGAACCTAAAATCATACGGGGGATAGATCCCTCCTTGGATGCGGAAGCTTTGCGAGTCATCGGAATGATGCCCCGGTGGACTCCCGGTCGTCAGGACGGAAAGGCGGTCCGCGTCTTATATACGGTGCCTATTACTTTCCGGTTACAGTGAAATAAGAATAGAGGCTATGTTAGTCGCTTAATCAGTAATCTTAAAAATATACAGATATGAATGCGAAATGTAATTTAGTTACAGTTCTGTTACTTTGTTGCCTTATTTTTCCCGGGAATGCTCAAGAGTTTAATTGGCAAGACTTGGTGAACCGTAAGCAATATGCGGCCGATCGCCCGTGCCGATAGCCTTACCCCGGCTGATTCTTCCGATTATGAGGTGATGAACGCTATCGGGCAAGCCTACGAGGGGATGCTTCGTTACCGGCAAGCCTACGACTATTATCGTCTTTGCCTCTCCATGGACACGACTAATCTGGATATTTTAAATACGTTGGCCCGAACGGCTACGAACTTGGGCAAGGCGAAAGACGCTGAGCGGTATTTCCACAAGGTATTAGCGGCCGATAGCCTAAACTTCTATGCTAATTATCAATTGGCCCGGTTGTATTTCCAGTTGGGCGAATATGAGAGGGCGGTTGATACGTATGAGAAACTACAAGCCCGGAATGAGGACAATACGGCCTTATACCGTGCGATCGGCGATTGTTATTCCCGGCTGGAGCAATACCCGTCCGCGACGATCGCCTATTTTCAAGCGTATAACTTGAACCGGGAGAATGCGGGACTGGCGGGTGCTTTGGTAAATACATTATATCGTATGGGTGTCGGTAGTCCGGACTATATATTAGAAGGGGTAGCGATTTGCGATACCGCCTTGATCTACAATCCGGGGAATCGCCAGTTATTACGCAGTAAAGCTTTGGGTTTGTATATGGCAAAACAATTTGCTCAGGCTGATTCCATTTACTCTGGTTTGTTGGCTGATGGTGATTCTACTTACCTTACCTTGAAATATGGGGGAGCCTCGAAGTATTATGCCGGTCTGTATATGCCCTCGGTAGATATCTTGGATATGGCATATGAGCAGGATACGACCTCTGTCGAGGTATGCCTCTTATTGGGTTCCGCCTTGGGTAAGACGTATGACCGGAAGCGGGCTTACGACTTATTTGACCGGGCGGAAAAGGGATTGGAACCCAATCGTTTCTTGGTAAATCAATTATTGGCCTTCCGTGCGGAGACTTACCAAAAAGACGGGAGATACAAGGAAGCGTCCCGTCTCTACTATGAGGCATGGAAGAAGAATCCGGAACGACTGGATTTCCTGGCGGCGATCTCGCATATGTATAGTGAGATTGACGTGTCTAAATTCCAGAGTGAAGAGGATCGTCAGCGAGGTCTTTTTATCTTGGTACTTTATATGAATGAGAGCTTAAAGAAAAAAGCGGACGAGAGGACGATGGTGTTTAGCCGGGCGCTTCTGCAATCCTTCTATGAGGATATGTTCTTCCGTAATGTGGCGGAGGAGACTATGATAGACCCGGATGGGAAAAAGAGCAAGATCTCTATCGTGGATTTGCGTAACCTGATCAATCAATTGCCGGAGGAATCGGAGATGGTCATGGAGATTCGTGCCATGAGCGCCAGAAGCTCGGGTAAGATAGAGGAGGCGGCCCGTCTGCTTTATCGGGCGTGGAAGGTGAAGGGTACTCGTGTAGAATTGCTTCGTGAGATCGCGAACCTATATAGCCATCCGGATATCTCCGGATTCAAGAATGCGGAGGAGCTACAGAGAGGTGTATTCGCTCAAGTGACTTACGCAAAGGAACTGTTGAAAAACGAGTCGGATCTGAGTGACCTGACTTTTACCCGGCCTTTCTTGGAGTCATTAAATTCGGATATGTCCAAACGGGGTATCACGGAGCAAACCATGCTGGCTCCAGATAACCGGAAAAGCCAGCTTTCTATAGATGAACTCCAATCTCTGATCCAACAACTGCCAGAGACATCCGATGAGGTAAAAGAGATGATACGGATGATGAACAAAGAGAAAGCGCTAAAGAGCAAGAAATGACATCGAACGAAAGACTTTAAACATCATGAAAATGAGAAAATTAACTACGAACGCAGTGGCTATGCTGCTCGCTTTAGTCGGATGTATGGGATGTGGCAATCGGTCCGCTTCCTCTGTCGATAACCTTATTAGGGTTGATGTCATGGCCGATTATCCGGAAAAGGAACTGATACTTCAAGACCTTATGGACGTGGAATACATCGCGTTGGAAACCACGGATGATTTTATAACTAAAGGTGCCGTGAAAGCGATCGGAAAGGATATCATGCTGGTGACGAATCGGGGCAGTGATGGGGATATTCTTGTTTTCGATAGAAACGGAAAGGGACTAAGGAAGATAAACCGTTTAGGGCAAAGCGGTGAGGAATACACGCAGCTTACAGGGCTTGTCTTGGATGAGGATAACGATGAGATATTCGTCAAGGATAATCCAGCGAGAAAAATAGGTGTCTATGACTTATTAGGAAACTATAAAAGGAGTTTTAAGTTCACGGATACCAGTTATTATAATTATATATTTAATTATGATCGTGATCATTTGATTTGCTATAAGAGTTATCCATCGGAAAAAGGCAAGCGGGAGTGTCATTTGATTATTTCCAAGCAAGATGGCCGTATCATTCATGAGATCCAAATTCCCTCTAAGGGGACTGAGACTCCGGTTGTAACAGAAGGGGAGTTTATCATTACGCCGGAATTTTATCTTACGTTTCCGGATCGGGATAAATGGATACTTGTCAATACATCGTCTGATACCATATTCCATTACTTGCCGGATGGTAATCTGAGTCCTTTTATCGTAAGAAGCCCTTCCATATCCTCCATGGATACTAAAGTATTTCTTTTTCCAACCGTCATCACCGATCGCTACTGTTTCATGAGAACCATGAGAAAAGAGGTTGACTTTACGACGTTTAAAGGTTTCCTTGGTGAAGATCTGGTGTATGATAAACAAGAAAATGCCTTATTCAGCTATATTCTATACAATGATGATTTCATCAATAAGGAAGAAGTCTCTCTAACATCAGAGCCAAGAAACCCCGAAATAGCTATCTGCCAAACTCTAGATGCCCCGGACTTAGTTGAGGCTTACGAGAAAGGCCAGCTAAAAGGAAAGTTGAAGGAGATCGCCGCAAACTTGGATGAAGAGTCGAATCCTGTGGTCATGTTGCTGAAAAAGAAAAAGTAATATATTGCTCCGGCTGCTACCTTGCTGGAAAAAAGTAAGTTGATGGCTATATTATTTTTTGATAAACACGTACATACCTGATTCATAATACGTAAATCGATTTTAGAGAGAAATGCCTATTAATTCTAGGGAGACTGTATCAAATACTATCTATTGCCCACTTATGTTCCGGAAATAAAATGTTCCTCTCCTGTTGAAATAGTTCTCCGATAACCTATACATTCCATAGCGAATAAGTATTTATTCTTAAATCAGCGCCGTGAACTGTATAAACCACGCCGTGGAATGTGCAGACCACGCCTTGGTTTATACAGTTCACGGCATGGTTTATAGAATAGATGAGATAGCGATAAACTTTATATATAGGTAAACATACGTTTTATTCTAGATGAATCCGTTTGCGTTTTCGAGTAAACCAGCTACATTTGCCGGAAAGAATATCTAGATGAGGAAGTTCCTTTTATTGTGGTTGGTTGGGTTGATGTTGGTGCCTTCTGTGATGGCTGAGCGGAAAAAGGTTGGCTTGGTGCTGGGAGGCGGTGGGGCGAAAGGTGTCGCTCATATCGGGGTGTTGAAGGTATTGGAGGAGGCCGGCATCCCGATTGATTATATTGCCGGAACCAGTATGGGAGCCATCGTTGGTGGCTTGTATTCCGTTGGCTATACTGCCGCTGAGATCGATAGCATGGTACGTTGGCAGGATTGGAGCATGCTGCTGAGCGATCGCGTGAAACGTAGTAACCTGACTTTCCCCGAGAAAGAGAATTCCGAGCGATATGTCTTTTCCCTTCCTTTTGGCCGGAGTAAAAAGGAGATAACGATCCAAGGGATGATAAAAGGTCAAAATCTCCAGAACCTTTTCTCTGATTTAACGATCGGTTATCATGATTCCGTAGATTTTAATCAATTGAATATACCTTTCGCTTGTGTGGCGTTGAATGTGGTGGACGGGCAAGAATATGTTTTCCATCGTGGAAGTCTTCCGTTGGCAATGCGTGCCAGTATGGCGATTCCTGCCGTGTTCGCGCCGGTACGTTTGGATAGCATGGTGTTGGTAGATGGTGGGATCAAGAATAACTATCCGGCGGATGTCGCACGGGATATGGGGGCGGATATCATTATTGGCGTAGATCTGGGTACTAGCGACTTGAAACAGTTGGAGCGGATAAATACCCCTTGGGATATCATAGGGCAGATCATCGCCTTGCATGGTTATGAGAAATACGGACCGAATAAGGAACAGACCGATCTGTTGTTCCGCCCGAATACAGACCCTTATAATTCCGCTAGTTTTGGGGAGACGGCCCTGGATACCTTGATTGACCGGGGTGAGCAAGTCGCCCGCAAGCAATGGGATGAGATTCTTGCCTTAAAGAAGAAGATTGGTTTATCCGATAGTTCGGATATGCACCGAAACAGATTAGTACATTCCTATCCGGTAGCCCCTACCGATACGTTTCATATCCGGCGTGTCTTGTTTGAAGGTATAGATCCTCGTGATGAGAAATGGTTGACGCAAATCAGCGGCTTGAAAGAGAATAGCTTGCTTACCGTGAAGAAATTGCAGGAAGCCATGTCTATCGTGATCGGTACAAATCTTTACTCGAATGTGAGCTATAAATTGGTCGGTGAGAGGCAGGAGGATTTGGTGCTTACGGTACAGGAAAAATCAAATAGCGCAATTAATGTGGGCTTGAATTTTAATAGTGAGGATATCGTCGCCCTGTTGCTGAATGCTACTTTTGACAATCGGGCTCGTTACCATTCGAAGTTCTCCGTAACGGGAAGGATCGGGAAACGTATGTATGGGCGAGTGGACTATGCGATAGAGCGTAATCCCTTGCGTAACATCAATCTGTCTTACATGTTCACGTACCATGATCTCGACGTCTATAACCGGGGGGATAAAATCGTAAATACGACGTATCGCCACCATTTCGTGGAACTTGGATATTCGGACATGAACTGGCTGAATTTCAAGTTGAAGCTAGGAGCCCGTTATGAGTATTTTGATTATAACTCATTCCTTTATACGGCGGAAAACCAAAAGTATCAAGTAAAACCGGAAGGCTTTATCAGTTACTTCGCTCAGGCCCATCTGGAAACCTTGGACCGCCGTTACTTCCCGAGTAAAGGCGTTTCTCTGCAAGCGGATTATTCCATTTATACGGATAACTTCGTGACTTATAAGGGACATACCTTCTTCTCCGCTTTGAAACTCAGTTTCCTTTCAGTATTGCCGCTGACTTCCCATTTGAGTCTGTTGCCGTCTATCGATGGTCGCGTGTTGATCGGGAAAGATCCGGCTTATCCCTTTTTGAATGTGGTGGGAGGCGATATGCCGGAAAGGTACCTTCCCCAGCAGTTACCGTTCGCGGGGATCAATCGGATGGAGATATTCGATAATTCCGTGGCGATCGTCCGTTTGAACTTACGTCAGCGTATCGGGCAGCGGCACTATATCTCATTGATAGCCAACTATGCGATCCATGAGGATAATTTCTTCGACCTGCTCAAGGGAGAAAGTGTATGGGGAGGCAGCATCGGTTATGCCTATAATAGTATGTTCGGTCCGATGAATACGAACTTCGGATTGTCGAACCGGAATAATAACCTGCAATTTTATCTGAATCTGGGTTACAGTTTCTAATATTTCTTACATTTGTAAGGATTAAAAATAGAAAGTTATGAATGAACAGATCATAGAGTTCTTGACAGAGTTGAGGAGCCATAACAATCGGGAATGGTTCCAAGACAATAAAAATCGTTACGATGCGCTACGTAAGGGGTTTATCGATGAGGTACAAGATTTAATAGGTCGTATCTCCTTATTCGATCCCGAGGTAGCCGGGTTGGAGGCGAAAGATTGTTTGTTCCGGATATACCGGGATATCCGTTTCTCTCCGGATAAGACTCCTTATAAATGTCATTTCGCCGCTTACATCTCCCAAGGTGGTCGTGCCAGCGAACGGAGTGGTTATTATATCCATCTGGAGCCGGGAGGTTGCTTGCTTTCCGGAGGTGTATGGTGCCCGCCACCTGCGCTATTAAAGAAACTTCGTCAGGATATATACGATCATATCGAGGAATTTACGGCTATTATCGAGGAACCTACATTTAAGAAAACATTCCCGGTGTTAGAGGGGGAGATGCTGAAACGCATGCCTGCCGGCTATCCAATGGATTCCCCTTATGGTTATATCATGAAGCATAAGGATTTCAGCGTGGTGTCTTATAAGCCGGATAATTTCTTTTACGCTACGGATTGGATGGATAAGGCGGTGGATGACTTTAAATTGTTATTACCATTCAATCGTTTCTTAAACTATACGGTAGATGAATATCTAGGGAGAGTTTAAATCTCCCTAGCCTAAGGAAGTAGGGCTGTTAGTTTCTCCAGCTGCGTCTTTAACTCTTCTTGGGTCGCCTTATCGGTTTCTGTCCGGTAAGCCGCCTGTAAGTTGGGTAAGAAAGGTAAGTAATGGGTATCCGCTATATATCGGGCTGCCCGGATACGGACGGCGGGTGAAGCGTCATAAAGCAATCCTTGTACCCATCGTTTGGCGTCCCATGAATGATGTGCTTCCAGCCAATCCAAGGCGGCAACCTTTTGCTCGCTTTCTCCGCTTAAAAGGATTTGAAAGGCTTTTTCTTCCTGCTTTAAATCATCGGTAGCCATTAATGATTCATGATTGAACAGGTCTGGACGTACGGCGGAGGATTGATAAGGGATAAAAGGCTTATTCAAGGTCCAACGTACCATCCGGGGGATCATCCACATCATGCCGGGAGTACCTTCGGGGTGGGCGATGGAACTAAAAACACGCCCTTTCCCGTAGTTATTGGCTACGAAGAATGGCTTACCGTTTGTCATATTAGCCGGGGCGTTTCCTTCCTCATGCACATCGCTTTCCATGATGGCAAGCGTGTTGCTTTGGATCGTATCAGCCGGATTGTTTATAAATACCGGTCCCTCATAGTAAATGACGAAACTCGTATCGCGGTCGGCTAATTCGGGGAATATCTTCTTACCCTCCTCGCATAAGGTGAATTTCGCTAATCCATGCCCTCGGTTGTCATGCTCGATGTCGATCGCTTGCTGTCCATTTAGCTGTATACAGGTGTAATCAGGAGTATTCGAGAATAGATAGGCTCCGGCACAGATCCCGACAGCCCCTTTACCTTTAGCGATGAAGTCCTTGATACGTTGTTGATTTAAGGTCCCTAGGTTTAAGTACTGACTTTTGCCACTTCCTCCCGGGATAATAATAGCGTCGATCGAATCGAGCACATTATTAGCTATATCTGCTGTAGTAATGGTACATACCTCCATTTCCGGGTCTAGCCGGATAGCGGCGACAGTTTCCCAAATACAGGTCTGTGCTCCTCCATGCCCATCGAATACACCCACCTTTATCGGCTGAGTACTAATCTCTTTTTTCGTGCTCTTGTTTTCCGGCACTGAGCACTGAACGCATAAAGCCAGATAGGCAAGAAATAAGATGGCGGTCGTTTTCATTTTACGGAGGATTTTAGGTTGTTATTGTTCTCGGGTATAAATCCACTTATCAACCGTATTCTTACTTTTATACCATTGTACATGTTTGCTATCTCCACTTACCCATTTCAATAGATCCGGATAGGCATCACCAATAAAAGCATGTTCCACAGGGTATTTGAAATCATCCGGTATCATTAAGGCCCATATGCAATTATCATTTGAGTAATAACGGTATCTGACCCCTTTGGGGGTATAGCTATAATTACGTTGGTGGATTTCCGTGCGTAAGACCTCTCCTTCCCGCTTTAATACGGTCGTGAAAAGATCGATGTCATCAATGGTCAAATCTTTTAAGGCACCGGCTGCGAACGAAAAGGTGATCAAACGTTCTTGCTTTCCCCTATATGGAAGGTCATTATCTGTATTAATCATTTCATGAAAAGAGAATAATCCATGTATATCATCCGATAGGGCATAAACCGGAGTCTCGGTTTCCGATTCTGGAGTCGTGGTCCAGCCATTTAACTCGGCTTTTTGGATGTCTTTGGACTTTATGCAGGGGAGATGGATGAAAGCTCCGGCCCGCTTAGTTCCACCTAATGCACGGAAAGTCAGTTTTATATTGGCGAATTGTACATAATCGTCTTTCATGGAAGTTTTCATCTGGACTTTTATCACGGCATCATTAAAATCATAATCTCCATAATTAGGGAAAGAGTCTTCTATTATAAATGTATAGGTGGAAGACACGCTTCGGGTCGGGGTACGGCTAACCGGAGTAGCGGTTGTTTCCTGCGATACGGCTAACGAATCGAAAGCACAGACATTATCATTACCCGGTGTTAAGGTGACAGGAGCGGTAACTTGATATCCGGTAGGGGTCGTCAATTGTATGTAAACTTGATCCGACTCTCCCTTTGGATAGATAATTTTCTTATCGAAAAGCGTTTTCTTTGAGCAAACCCCGGTAGCGAGAAGATTCGCATCTTGATCTTCCGGACTTTTATCAAATACTTCTACCAGATAATTATAGGTGCCATCATAGGGGTCGAAAGATTGTACGGTAAGGTGGGATATTTGTATCATCGACCAATCGAAATTAGAGGAAATTGTTACCTTTGAGAATGGATTAGTACCTTCTCCCGGAATTTTATCGGAAGGATCATATACATCCTTTGTACATCCTGAGAATAGGATAAAAAGAAAGGATGTGATAAATAGTTTCATTATTTGTCGCATGTCAAGAAATCAATTTGCATTCTGCCTTTGCAAACTTACATAAAAAACTCGATTTTTATGCAAGTCAAATAAAAATCAAGTCCAC
>ERZ780202.1033-NODE-1033-length-16609-cov-7.948049_pt1 | contig 16609 bp, 13 predicted proteins | sample MGYA00510978_ERZ780202 | MGnify/ENA primary metagenome ERZ780202 (study PRJEB29588, sample SAMEA2155689) | human gut metagenome | biome: human gut; feature: human-associated habitat; material: faeces | place: Denmark | collected 2008/2010 ...
GGAACATACGGTTACGTCCCTGCTTGGCAGTACCACCTGCCGAATCTCCCTCGACAAGGAATAATTCACATTTTGAAGGATCCTTATCCGAACAGTCGGCTAATTTGCCCGGCAGACCACCACCCGACATCGGCGATTTGCGTTGTACCATTTCACGGGCTTTTCTTGCTGCGTGACGTGCGGTAGCCGCGAGAATCACCTTGTCTACAATCGTTTTTGCTTCCTTCGGATGTTCTTCCAGATAATATGCCAATACTTCACCCACTGCTTGGTCAACAGCACCCATCACTTCGTTGTTACCCAACTTCGTTTTAGTCTGTCCTTCAAACTGTGGTTCAGCTACTTTTACAGAAATAACGGCAGTCAAACCTTCACGGAAGTCATCTCCCGAGATTTCAACCTTCACCTTTTCCAGCATCTTGCTGTCTTCGGCGTATTTCTTCAACGTACGGGTCAGCGCACGGCGGAAACCTGCCAAGTGTGTACCACCTTCGATAGTGTTGATATTGTTAACGTATGAGTGAACGTTTTCGGAGAATCCGGTATTGTACATGATAGCCACTTCAATAGGAATTCCCTGTTTTTCCGAGTTCAGATAGATAACGTCGTTAATCAAGTGCTCGCGTGAAGACTCGATAAAACGTACAAACTCTCTCAAACCTTCTTCTGAATAAAACTGCTCACCCTTGAAGCTTCCGTCCTCGTTCACAACCCGACGGTCCGTCAGGGTGATGCGGAGACCAGCGTTCAGATAAGCCAATTCGCGCAGACGTGAAGCCAGAATCTTGTAATCGTATACCGTTTCTGTAAAGATGGTATTATCCGGCCAGAATTGTTGGCGGGTTCCAGTGATGTCGGCTGTACCGACTTCTTTTACAGAGTAAAGCGGTTTACCGATCTCATACTCCTGCTGATAGATTTTACCATCGCGGAATACTTGCGTAGTCATGTGGGTAGACAGCGCGTTTACGCAAGACATACCTACACCGTGCAAACCTCCGGATACCTTGTAAGAACCCTTGTCGAATTTACCTCCGGCATGCAGTACGGTCATGGCAACTTCCAGTGCCGACTTCTTTTCTTTCTCGTGATAGTCCACCGGAATACCGCGTCCGTTGTCCTGTACTGTGATTGAATTGTCTTCGTTGATTGTTACTTCGATGTGGTCGCAATAACCGGCCAATGCTTCGTCGATAGAGTTGTCAACGATTTCGTATACCAAATGGTGAAGTCCCTTGACGCTGATGTCACCAATGTACATCGCAGGGCGTTTTCTTACTGCTTCAAGACCTTCCAATACCTGGATGCTATCCGCAGAATAAGACCCGTTATTGGGAGTGATTTGTTCTTCGCTCATAATTGCCTTTCTAACTTTAATAACAGAGCAAATATAGTGAAAATTGTCGACTTGGCGAAGAATAATCAGTGAAAAATAAAGAATGCGGGTTGATTCTCCGCTTTCTTGATAAGTTTGATATTCAGTTGGTTATAAACAAGAAAGGCCGAACTTAAAAGTTCAGCCTGAATGCTATATAGAATTGTTAAATTCTTATTATTAAGCGAGCTTGTTGATGTAAAGAGCCAACTTAGATTTCAGATTGCTAGCTTTGTTTTTATGAATGATGTTCACTTTAGCCAACTTATCCAACATCTTTGTAATGCCTGGGTACATTGCAACTGCTTCTGCTTTATTAGTAGTTGCACGAAGCTTTCTAACAGCATTTCTCATGGTTTTGCCATAATATCTGTTGTGAAGTCTTCTTGTCTCTTCTTGTCTGATTCTTTTCAGTGATGATTTATGATTTGCCATCTCGACTAATCTATTTTTTTAGTTCTTTATTCTTTTAACTTGTAGCCCGTGGGGGAATCGAACCCCCCTTTCAAGAATGAAAATCTTGCGTCCTAACCGATAGACGAACGGGCCATCCTTTGTTGCATTTCTGCATTTTGCTTTCTCGAATCTGTGTTTGTTTCTCGATTGCGGATGCAAAGGTAGGAACTTTTTTGAAACTGGCAAATGATTCATAGAAAAATTTTCAATGAATATGTGTTTTTTTCACAGGTGTCTTTCTTTTTGGCTGATATTCAGTGAAATATATGGTTGTGATTTTTATATAAAAAAATCTCTCCTGTGAAAAACAGTAGGAAGCATGTTTTCTTACCACCTTATTATATATAGAGAAATAAAAAAAGCTGCTTATTGGTTACTTCTTTTGTAACTAAATGATTCTTTAGGCGACTAACGGAACAAATACCGGAGACGATGAATGATAACAAAGAATTTATAGGCATACTGCTACAAAATAAGCGTATCATTTATAAGGTTTGTTTCATGTACGCGCAAGATAAGGAAGTGGAAGCGATATTTAACGCCGTATGTCTCCGATTATTTTGTGTTTTTTTGTAGCTTTGCTTCGGATTGGAAACGAGATAAATTCGGTTATGCTGCAAAAAACGAAAGGAATAGTTCTTCATACATTGAAATACAATGATACATCTATCATTGTGGATATGTATACAGAGTTGTCCGGCAGGGCTTCTTTTCTTGTAACAGTGCCCCGTTCGCGGAAAGCGGCTGTGAAATCCGTACTTTTCCAGCCGTTGTCTTTTATTGAGTTCGAGGCCGACTATCGCCCCAATGCAACTCTCTATCGTGTGAAGGAAGCGAAATCCTTTTATCCTTTTTCTTCCATTCCATACGATCCGTATAAGTCTTCGATGGCACTTTTCCTGTCGGAGTTTCTTTACAGGGCTATCCGGGAGGAGGCGGAGAACCGTCCGTTATTTGCTTATCTGCAACATTCCATCATTTGGCTGGATGAGTGTGGAGACGGCTTTGCCAATTTCCATCTGGTGTTCCTGATGCGTCTTTCCCGTTTCCTGGGACTTTATCCGAATCTGGAGGATTATCATACCGGCGATTACTTTGATTTATTGAATGCCTGCTTCACTTCTATTCGTCCCCAGCTGCATTCTTCCTATATCAATCCCGAAGAGGCTGCCCGTCTCCGTCAACTGATGCGCATGAACTATGAGACAATGCATCTCTTTGGCATGAGCCGTGCGGAGCGTACCCGTTGCCTGACGATTATGAATGATTATTACCGCTTGCATCTGCCCGACTTCCCGGCATTGAAATCATTGGAGGTGTTGAAAGAACTGTTTGATTAATTAGTAATTTCTTGCAGGTTTGTATGCTGTTCCTGAAAATATATGTTACTTTTGTCGGTAGAGAACAAAAGAGAATGAACAAGCGAGAAACAATATGAAAAGATTCCTGTACCTGACGGTCTGTTTTTTTATCCTAGGGAAGTTTTATGGTTGTAACGGAGACGTGTTTGTCGACGACTTCCGTTCTTCCGATTCCGAACTGACGCTGGACGGGAACGGGGATGTTGCCACTATTCAATTTGCAGCTGCCAATTGGGATTGGATGTATGTAGCCTTCGATTTTCCCATTCAATATAACATATATGATGCGGACAATCGCCTGATAACAACCGACCAAGGTCCATCGCTGAACGGGTTGGGAAAGATTGTGTGCACCGGAGAGATGATTGATTTCACCATCGAACGCGTTCATCCCAAAGAAGTGAAGATAACGGTGGGCGAGAATGCCCTTTCCGCTCCTTTTCAATTCCAGCTCAGGGCGAGCAACGAGTATGAGTGGCAGGAGATACGCGTCGAGATTTCTCCGACAGACAGATATGTGATGGATAGTATCATTTATTCTTTGGATGCATACTCTTACGATCCGGAAAACAAGATAGAGAAAAAAGAAGGCGTCTCCTTTCATAACTTAACAGATGGTTCGTCTACATACACGCTTTTTCCTTTCGAGTCTTTTTACCATTTTATGAGATTTAAAAGCGATGTGCCCGAAGCCTTTCAACTACTGGGCGAAGCTGGTCTGACAGTGGAAATACCAAGCATGAAAGATGGATATTTAGGGATGAACGGTAAACGGGCGCCATTCATTTCTGCGCAACAAATGTTGCCTTGCTCCAATACGGAGCAGAAAAAAGACATAATCCCTCCCCGGACTTCTCGATACTACGCCTTATCGATGGTATATGATTGGTTGGAAACGAGATATACCCTTTATGTTTCTCACCCCAAAACCAAGAAACAACGAATCGTAACCGGCACGTTGCATAGCGAAATGCCTGTAAAATATTATATAACACACAAGGATATCCCTTTCAACAACTAACCGATCAACAACTAATATATCAATGATTAGAAATAGGAACGCCATACGGTTGCTGTGCCTCCTTTGCCTTCTGGTGCATCCGGCAATCAACGCAAATCTGGAAGCCCAGACAATCATCGGGCAACGGAACGACAGCGTCAGCCATCCCCTGATCCGCCATCAGCTTGGCTTCGACATCCGTCCGGGATATATCGTCTCCACCCATAGTTTTCTGCAAGGAGACAATGCGCAGCAAAAGAAAATCGACCAATCGCTTTCCTTCCATTTCAAGTACGCTTTCAGATTCAGCAAGGAATCCAACCTCGGCAGGCTCTTTCCCCATACCTATCAGGGTATTGGCATTTCCTACCATACTTTCTTTAGTCCCGCTGAATTGGGAAATCCCGTGTCGGTATACGCTTTCAAGGGTCACGTATCGCGCAACTGTCCCCCCGTCTGTCGTTCGATTACGAATGGAACTTCGGTGCTTCTTTTGGCTGGAAGAAATATGATGAACTATCCAATCCGCAAAACGTGCTGATTGGCTCCAAGATCAATGCGTACATCAATCTCGGCTTTTTGCTGAACTGGCAAGTTCACAAGTACTGGAAACTGGCGGCAGGTGTAGATCTCACCCATTTTTCCAATGGAAACACGCATTATCCTAATGGCGGCCTTAATGTTATTGGAGGAAGAATCGGCATCGTACGTACTTTGGGCGTGGATGAGGGACCCGGTCCCACCACTCCCGGACGGCTTTTTATAAAACCTCACGTCAGCTATGACCTGGTGATCTACGGAGCCACCCGCAAAAGAGGACTGATTGGAGACGATGTGTCGAGTATGATTCCCGGTTCGTTTGGTGTGGCGGGCATCAATTTCGCCCCGATGTATAATTTCAACAACTATTTTCGGGCAGGGCTTTCTGCGGATGCGCAATATGATGAGAGTGCCAATCTTAAGGAGTATAGAGTGGGCGAGTATTACTCGGGCGATTTGAAGTTTCATCGTCCTCCTTTCCGCGAGCAGTTTTCCGTAGGTTTATCTCTTCGGGCAGAGCTGGTGATGCCTGTTTTCTCTATCAATGTCGGCGTCGGTCGGAACCTGATATACAGCGGTGATGATACAAAAGGGTTCTATCAAGTTCTGGCTCTCAAGACTTATGTCACCCGTCATTTGTTTCTACACGTGGGGTATCAGTTGAGCAAATTTAAAGACCCCAACAATCTGATGTTGGGGCTTGGATATAGATTTCATGATAAGCGATGAAAGAGTAATCTTCGCTTGTTAATAACTTCCTTTTTTCAATTTAATTAAAATGTAAGCCCTCCTAATTGAATTATTCCATTATCCTTCCAAATATAATTAACTTTTACTTCTGTGATACCGGCATCAGGATACCGTTGCTGATATTCTACTGTTTTATCACTCTGTAGGATATATCCGTATGACATTCCTGTGGCAAATTTAAAACCGAATTTCTCTGTTTTATTATCATACATTAGGGTTAAAGAGGTAATGTTCCATTCGTATGTACCTTCTTTGAATATTCCCGAATCAGTTTCCATTGTGAACTTCTTGGTTTCCTGATTGAATGTATAAGTAGCACCAATGAATGGTTTCTCTTTTTCTCGTAACTCAACTTCTATCTCTGGAGGGATTCTTAGATCTATTGCTTTTATTATTATTCCCGGAGAACCAGGATGACCTTCGAACGGAATTCCCCAATTGATAATTTCCGAGCTGTTGAAGTATATTACATATACGTAGATCTCACATACTATCTTATTATTGTCAGTATCAATAAGTCGTATCATGGTGCTCCCACTTTTGTATGTAGCGATGCATACGCCCATTACGTCAAGAGTTGCAGTTGCAATTTCTTGATTTTCTGATTCTAACTTATAGTTGTGCTCTGTTAAGTCTGTTTCTATGATGACATGCCTTGTGTCTCCTTTCCATATAGAAACTGATTCCTTTTCAACTTCGTATGGTTGTTCTTCAGAGCAACCATACGAAGTTGCCAGTAATAATACGAATAGTAAAAATCTATCAATTCTCATACTTTTAAATGTTTGTTGCAAATATATGCTAATATGGGTGATAATCCCTTTGTTTTACTGGCTAATAAAGTCTTTATTGCTTATTCCACGTGGACTTCTACGATCGTAAAGACATTGTTTGAACGGATATAAAGGTCAAATGTTCCATAAGGTCCGTTGACAATGTCAGGTGCTTTAGTTAGGGTTATTCTTAATTTGTTATTGGCATATGTTACATTTAATCCTTTTATACCTGCGCTATGTTCTTTCAAGAAAAACTCAATATCTTGGGGTAATGCTAATTCAACCGTTTCACCTATGCGGTAAAGGCTTCCAATATTATACCTATATGCAGGCAGTCCATTATTGTTAGGGAAAACAGATATATATTTTACAATTGCACCGATATTCATGTCACTATTTACTATTTTAGATACAACATAGGCTTGATAATAACTTGTTTCTACTTGAATAGCGTAATTGCCTGACGGAAAATCTATCAGTGTATTTTTATTAAAAATCTGATAAATATGCCCGGGTGTAACCGCCACTTCGTGTGTGAGGTTGGTTAACGAGGGCAGAATATTTGCTCCAACTCCTGCGCCATTTCCTACGTCAGAAATGAAATTTTTAGATGTGATAAAATTATTGGCTTCATTGATGTAAACATTTGATTCACCTAAATAGGTTTTTCCATTATGCTCATTAAGCATATTGAGTGTGATGGTGTCTGCCGGATCTTCTGGTGTGTCATCATCACTACAATTAACGAAACACATAGTACAAAGGGATAATAAGAAAATCCCAACTATTTTCTTTGTATTCATTTTTTTAATTTTTAATTTATCAGGAACTTAGTTTGACTTGTTGCTTAGAAATATTTTATCGATATAATAGTCAATACTCTTGGAAGTATTGCGGAATAATAGTTGAAGCTTGTATTTCCCTTTAGGATATTCTTCTTGAGAAGGTAAAAAGAACCTTATTTTGGCGCTTTCATGAGAAGGTATTAAATATCCAAGATCATTTTTTACATAATTATCCGGATAAACTAAAGGAATCCATGAATTATTACTTTCTCTATAGTGCAAGAAAGTATTGCTAATATAAATAATTGTATCGTTTGTATTATTAGTAATTTCTGTTTTCAAGAATCCGTCTTTTGAGCAGGGGGCTTTTAATAAAAAGCGCACTTTTATATTCTCATTTTCTCTTGTAATAAATTCTTCCCCCCTGCATTTGTTTTTCTTCTACAATCGTTTCTCCTGGCTCGATGGAATTAATGAAATGTGATATATCCATTTTATATGAATTAAGAGAGTCGATACTATTTTCATATTCAAGGTTTACAGTGCTTTTAGAATTGCCTGTTTTATTATGACAACTGATTAGCATGAATAAAACAATTCCATTGGTTAGCAAAATCGATATTAATTTGAGCATAAGTTAAGTATGAAATGGATTGGATAAGTTACTTATCCAATCCATTGGTAATTATTAGTTGAAATGAGCATTTAGTTTTGATGCTATATTATCAACCTTAACAAATATAGATGTGAAAGCTGTGCTTCCTTTATGTATACCTATTACTTTTTTACTATCTGTAAGATATACTGGTCCCCCGCTATCTCCGAACGCACTTAAATATGTAGCTTCACCCATATCTGTATAGTATATTCCATCGGCATTTACATTTGCATTGGTACTTGTAATATAACCTTCAGATTGAGCTATAGTCTCTCCTAACTTGGTTACATTATCTCCTGCCCAAATATTATATTCTTCTCCAGTAAGATTTCCATTATTGGGAACGATGGAGAAATTAGTTATACTAATGAATGCTGCATCAACGGAACCACCTTGGATTGAAAAGTCACAACTACCGATTAGTGTGTTATTATAATATGCCGGGTCACCCGTGTTATAAGCATGTCCTGCAGTAACAAAACCGTCAGTGTTAAATCTAGTAGCTCTATATCCCATTGACGCAGTGCCTTTAGGTGTGCCTATAGAACTTCCTGGCGATAATGAGTGGTTTTGAAATTCTCTTGTGCATTGTTTAAATACAATTCCTGAAAAGTTCACTACTTCTGATTTAAACTCTTTTATTTCCATTTCATTAGATTTGTCAAGTTCTACCACGACACAGTTCTCAAAATCATTCAGATAATAGTATCTTATATTCTTGGCAATTTGAGAATCTTTATTACTGCTAATAAATGAAGTTATTTTGGTTAGAACATTATTCAGCTCCGTATAAGAATAATTGCCTTGTGTATATATGACATCATTCTCACCTATTAACCTTATAAGAGTGGCTTTGGTACTTTCTATTTCTCCTTTAAGAAAAACAACAAGTTTACCATTCCCGTTAATATAACTTCCCCCATAATAGTCCGGATAGTCACTAGTACTTAATGAACGAGTTTTTGTCATTCCAAATGATTCTAATAATCTTATACCAGCCTCACGAGCTTTTTCATTGTTTCTTTTTACAATGTTTGGCTGTTCGTTGTTTTCTCTTTGAAGTACATCGTCTGAAGAACATGATGATACGACTAATCCGAAAAACAGCAGAATGGTCAAAGGTAACAATAATTTTTTCATAAGCGGATAATTTGAATTAATAAATGATACGTATTTTACCTCTTCCTTAAAAGGATTGTCTTTTTTATTGGTGAATATCTATTAATGCTCTTCATTACAAACCGAATATTCTATATCGTTGATATAAAGTCGTCATTGAAACAGATTTTACAGGTATGCTGTTTACCCAATCTAAGATTCCGTATGCATCAAGAATATAGTCATCGTCGTAGTATGCAAAACAATATAACGATGTCGGATTGTAGATATACCAAATATTGGTGTTTGTATTTTTAAACTTGTACATTCCAGCCTCATCTACATCGTTTATTGAAAATGATAATGTGGTTTGTAGGATAGGATTTATTACTTTATTCGGATTAGCTTTGATAGCTAGTTTATAATATTTGCTCTTTTCATCTTTTATAGCATTACTTTTTTCGGTAAAGGTTGTGGCAACACTGTTCGCTTTTAATTCTGCATCGGATTGACTTGCTGCACTTGAATTTGAGAAAATGAGCTTATCTCCTTGTCTTGTATTTAGCACAGGTACAATATCATATAATTTCTCTCCCGAGCTACTTTTGCGGACGTATACTTTCATTATTTCTATATACGGTTCTTCAAGTTGTTCTTGGTGCTGAAAATCCATGTGGGTGTCGTTATATCTTTGCTTAAAGTTTTCTTCCAAAATAAAATCCGATATTGGATAGAGCCCACCATCTTGAATGTCAATCATTGTATGTGTTCTTGAATCATTTAATGATTGAAGCCAACTCGTTAAATTAATGGATGTACTTTTAACGTCATAAGGAGGTGTTGCAACATTATAACCATAAGCGCCGCCCAATGTTTTGATAGATACATGTAATTCGGAAAAAGATTTAGTCTCTGTAGAAGAATTGCCATCTTTTGTTCCAACAGAAAAATCTCCTGAAACAGAGTCCTTGTTCCATGAATAAGTTGCGTTTATTGATTTATCCATGTCGCGCTCTTTACTATTGAAATCTGTACTTTGTGTGTCAAGACCATAGTATAAAGCCGATGCCCGCCCACCTGTATAATAGCTTGTTAAGACAAATTCTCCGTAACTTTGAATTAATTCTACCATGGATGAATTATAAAGGGCATCTACAAATAATTCGTCCAAATAATCTGCCGAAATTCTTCTCAATGCACTAGGTGCTGTTTGTAAGGATATCATTCCATTAATAACTTCAACACTAAGTTCTCCGTGTACTGCTTGTTCGGAATTACTTGTGTTATGCTTGAAAATATCGGTTACAGTTTTCTTTCTTCCCAGTTTGAACGGACCAATATTTAGTGAGAATCCGGATTTGACAGTTTTAGTAAACGATGAAGTTGTTTCTAAGCGTTCGAAGCTGGCGTATGACATGGCTTCTGTTGACGTTGTCCTTAACTCTTTGGCAATTATATATGAAGGATATCTTTCAAGTAGCTTTTCCATATTAACAATTGGAAATCTCGCATTTGAAAAGTCCCCGATAATTGATGTTCCGTTTCCTATGGCATAAGAATTTCCAAGAAAATCAGTAGCATCGGTAAATGATGTCCTAGTACTGGGTCTGGGTGCTATCTTTTTAGACCAAACTTTTGGTAGATTCGGGTCACGTTCTTGCAAGATGATTTCTGATGTTGAATCATCCTGATTGTTTAGCGAAGCAGAATCACTTATTTCGTCTTCATTGTTACATGATGCTATAACAAACAATATGATACATGAAAATATAGTAAATTTTCTCATATAGGTCTATTTTTTTAATATGATTGGTGATGATTGACTTGCATTTCTGGTGTTCACTCTTCTTTTTACACTTTGTTGAGTATCCAAGTTTGTCTCTTCTAAATCAACATCGGATATTTCATCTACATGAATCCTTCCGCTCCAACGTCCAGGCAATTTGGCTATTCTAGCATCTTTATCTTTTTCTTTATATTCAATTGTGGCAACATAGTCTACTGATACATCATACTCTTTAAAATAATAGGTCACCGTGAGTTTTGTACGTGGAGAAACTTTGACAGGTTCTATATGCTTTAATGTATTTTCCATTACTCTGCGTACATTGGGCTGGTATTTTGTATCAATTGGTATACTTGCATTAGGAACAAGATCTATTTCTCCTAATGTAACTGTAGGGCGTGCAAATAGCATATCTGAAGCTGGAACCTTAAATGCTATTCCCTTTTCTTCTTTAAAATAGGAGTCCTCTTGTATAGCCTTTTCAAATACGAGGTTCTCTCGTATAAATTGGGATGAAGAGTTTGTTATGGCTCGTTTGATAGAGACATTCTCCCTTTGGGTCACAGTTGCGGAATATGGATTGATAAATTCTAGGCTTTTCAGTGTGAATACAGCATCAGGGGTGATAGTAAATTCCTGTTGGGCTCTTTGTGTATATTGGCTGAAACCAACATTATTAGCTTGTATATCTACCACATAATTGAATACATCCCACCATGAACCACTACTTCCTTGGCCAAGATATAGCTCATTTTGAAGGACATAAGTTCCTGGATTATTAGTAGCAGGTATAATGTCCCAGGAATCCATGGCTCCTGTAGTGGAATTACTGCTCATTGCAAGTAATATTTTTGATTCCGGATTACTAGTGTAATGTCCTACAGCTAGACGAGTTTTCGAGTAGTTTGAATAAATTAAATAGGGTATGCCGGTAATTGATGAGGGAATTTGGACATAGAATTTACCATAAGAGCCAGGATTATATCCCTCATAGGTCACTCTCTGTCCCCAACCAGTACATGATAAATATCCACCTCCAGTGCTAAGTGTGAAGGGTAACTCTCTAATAGCCCACATATTTTCTGAAAAATATTGGCTATAGTTACTTGAAGCTACTGATCGTGTCTTCGCTTTCTTTAGTTCATCTATCCTTTCTTTTAATGCTTTTAGCTCATCTGTCATTTCAGACAATTCATAACTTTCTAATTGAAGGCTATCCGATTCCAATCCTGATAAGTTCAGTTTTTCTGTAGATGACTGGATCTCATTTTCAATCTCACTTTCGCAAGAGTACAATAACAAGGTGATGCAAGGCAGCACCAATAAGAATCTAAAAATGTTTCCCATAATTATTAGTTTTATAGGGTTTATAAAGTTTGATATTTTTATTATTTATCGTTGATTATTCGATTTCAAACTCTCCAATGAAAGTTATGTCTTTTTCTATGTAGAGAAGTTCATAATGACCGACTCTGTAGCCTTTCAAATCAATCTTATAAGTTTTTTGCTCATTAGGAGTTAATATCACATCTTGGAAGATAATATTTCCCAGTTGATCTTTTACTTGGAAAGTAACTTGATCGTCGATGTCTTCAAGAAAACGAACTTCAATAGAGTTTTCGTCTTGGGTAGCTTCTATTGGGATAGAATTTGGTGTTTTTTGGCATTTATGCCATCTTATAATTTTAGTTCTTTGTGTTGATAGATTATTGGCTTCTATTATCATGAATGGAATGCCAATTAATAATAGTAAAATGCTTAGTTTTCTCATATCTTTGATTGTTTTTTGCAAATTTATGGAGATATGAGGGGGAATGCAAATAAAAGAAGTTTTTCAGCGTGGACAAACAGTGCTTGATAATCAGTCGCTTATGATGTTTTGCGTGGACATCCTTTTATGTTGCTGATTATTTCTTCCTGAGAAGAGGTATTAGTGCATGTTTTCAATTAAATACTCATACAATGTAGCATTATTATCTGGTAATATTATATTCAGTTTTTGTCTAAGTCTGAGTCTTTTTTTTCTTACTGAGTCGACTGTAATGTTTAGTAACTTTGCTTCTGTGTTAGTGTCAAACCCTGATATATATAAACAGCAATACCAAAAGTCTTGCTCTGGTAAATCTGGGCATCGACTATATATGTATTTACGTAAATTCGGATAAATATATGTTATTTCATCTGCAATGAGTTTCCATTGCTTGTCTGTTATTAATGGCTTGTTATTTCTGGGCTTATTTTGGTTGGCTAGGTGTATTAGTTCTTTATGTAAAGGTGAATTCTCTAGAATTTTATTTTGCAATTGTTTATAGTTGGTGGTTAGGAGACTTATTTCTTCCTGCATTTCCTCATAGCTCTCATTTTTCTCCTTAAATGTATCTAACAATCTTTTTTTCTTTTCCAGTTCTAAAGAAACATAAAGCAAATCTGTCTTTATTCGGTTCAACTCTTCTTGTTGTCTTTGGATTTTCTCTTTTGCTTTCTTTCGATATAGTAGATATCCTATTATTATTAACAATAGTATTCCAATGCATATAACTAAAACTATAATGTAGCTTTGCTGTTTAATTTTTAATCTATCTACTTCTTTGCTGATCTTTAAATGATTATATTTAGACTCTATGTTCAATATCTTAGATTGGTTATCAGCATATATGATTGAATCAGTTATTTCGACGTATTCTTTCAGATTAGTAAGAGCTTCTTTATAATTCTTTTCTTCATTATAGATTTGGTAGTATAAATATTTAATGCTGTATGTATACTTTGGATTATCTTGTAGTATTTTGGATAGTAGCTCTTGTGCTTTGTTAATAGCCCCCGATGCAATATATAAGTCTATCAGTGCCATATAATCGGGCATTGTTTCTCTTCCTACCAATGCTTTGAGAAAGTATTCTTCAGCTTTATCATATTTATTTTGCATTGCATAAATATTCCCTAAGGCATTGTCTATTGATGCAGTGACTTCGATATTTTTAGTATTACGTGCTACAGAATCAGCTATAGTTAGAATTTTTAAAGCGCGTGATAACGAGTCTATGCATGCATATTCGCGTCCTACATCTCTTAATGCGCAAGCATAGCTATCTGTATTATTTTCTTTTTTGAAGCATTCGGCAGCAGCCTTATATCTTTTGATAGCTTCTGTCCGCATGAATTTCTCTCCATATAAATCGCCTATATAGCTATATGTATATCCGGTGAGGTTATTAAGCTTATTCTTTTCTGCAATGTCCAGTGCATTGGTATAAATAGACATTGCTTTATCATAATCTCCATCAGCAAAATAGGATCGACCTAAATAAATCAAGATTTGCACTTGTTCGTCAGGGCTACCATGTGAGGAATACCAGTCATAGGCTCTTTCTAATTGGTAAGTTGGTAGGATGCTATTAAAAATTTCGTCTGTAATCTTTCCTGATAACATACACCAGCGTGCAAAGGTTTTGTTGTCTAGTTTTTCAGGAGATGATATGCCTTTTAGTAGGTTGGATGCGCTGTCAGGATTTATGGCAATGGCTTTTTCTACTTCATTTAGCAGTCTGTCAGATACGGATTGTTGTTTGTTGCATCCTGATAGCACTAATATAGATGTTATAATTATAGCAATACTCTTTCTCATTTGTCTGTCGTGGTTTAGTTTCGTTGTAAAAGTAATCTTTATTTTCTATATTATGCTCTTTTATAGGGAGATTATTTTAGTTCGGGGAAATAATAATTAGTACTGTCTATATCATACATTAAATTAATTTCAAATCTGCTTTTACTTTATTAAGTTCATGTGATCTAATTTGATTATTTCCCAGCTATTAATAGACTCTTTCTTATTTATAGTGAGAAAAGTTCCTTTCTATTAATACCTAAATTACTTTACTATAATTCTAAACTTGTTTTTCATTAATCGCAATCTATAATTGCAAGTTGCAATTATATAAATGAAGCTTTTGATTTTATAAATGAAAGCTTTGTTTATAAAAACAAAAGCTTCATTTAGAGATTGCCTTTAATGTTAGTAATCTTTTCTATTAGTGAAAAGGAAGTTTGGCATCAATAGAGAATAAGTTTATATCTAATAGATTGGAATCAGTCTATTAATCAAAATTCGGCAGAAAGGTATAGTGAATCGGGTGAAACCTATGTGAAAGGCAGACCTTCACCCGAAATCCCTTTATTCATCGATGTTTCAGAGTGGTGAAGGAGGTGAATGTCATGTTTAAAGAAAAGTTGCAGATGTGTGTAAGATAAAACATCTTGCACGCATCTGCAACGGTATCTTGCACAGGTTTATACTGCTATTAATCAAATAGATAAACTCTGGTTATTGTAGGGTGCAAGATAAAATCGAACACTAAAAGGTTCTGTGGAAGTTCCGGAAGTTATCCCAAAAGCTCTTTTACTTTTGCGGAAATGGCACGTCCTTCTGCAAGTCCTGCCAGCTTCTTGGAGGCAACTCCCATGACCTTACCCATGTCTTTACCGCTCGTAGCACCTGTCTCTGCGATGATTTCCTTCAAAGCAGCTTCCAGTTCTTCGGCACTCATCTGTTTCGGCAGGTATTTTTCCATAACGGCTACCTGACCCAATTCTACGTCAGCCAAGTCCTGACGACCCTGTCCGATATAGATTTCAGCAGAATCTTTTCCTTGTTTCACAAGTTTCTGGATAATCTTCAGAGCAGCATCATCTGTCAATATATCGTTAGCTCCCGGAGCTGTCTTAGCTTCGAGGAAGAACTTCTTTATATTTCTCAAAGTTTCGAGGGCTACTTTATCTTTCGCCTTCATTGCGTTTTTAATGTCTTCGCTGACTTGATCGAATAAATCCATACTATTATAATTATAAATTGAAGATTAAAAATTAGATCTGAAGCCTGATGCTGTGGGACTATAATTTTCGTTCTTAAGCTCTTTGTTTAGAATGTAATTACGCCGTTATCATCCGTAGCTTCTTCTGTTGCCACTTCTTCTTCCAATGCAGCTTTTGTCCGGATTTTAGTAAGAGTCGTCTTATCACGCATGTACGTGGGAGAATCTTCTACCATGGCGATGATATCGTCGTTGTCCAGATCTTCCGTGTTGAAAAGATAGATGTGGCGGCGTTTGCGGAGGCTCTTGCTTCCGATATTGCTGGCGCTTTCGCCGTATGCCTTGCGGATACGTTCTTTGTTCTTCTCTTTCTCTTCTTCCAGTTGCAGTTGACGTTCTTCCTCTTCCTGGCTGCGTGCAGCATGCAAGCTGTCCATTCCGGGAACGTCTTCCACACCGAATCCGGTTGCCAATACGGTGATTTTTACTCTTGTTTCCAGTGAGTTGTCGATGGCAACACCCCAAATCACTTCCACCCCTTCGCGGAATTTGCTCATGAACTCGTGTATCTCGTTCATTTCCTCCATCATCAGTTCCGACGACGGGCAGAAAGATACGTTCAACATTACTTTCTTGGCATTGAAGATATCATTGTTGTTGAGCAACGGAGAATGCAGGGCATCGTCGATTGCTTTCGTCACACGATTTTCTCCTTCGCCGAATCCGGTACTCATGATTGCTACTCCACCATCTTTCAGGATGGTTTTCACATCGGCAAAGTCAAGATTGACTGTACCCCGCATGGTAATAATCTCGGCAATGCTCTTGGCAGCAATGGAAAGAGTATCATCGGCTTTGCCGAAGGCGTTCATAAAAGTAAGGTCGGCGTATATTTCGCGCAGGCGTTCGTTGTTGATAACCAGCAAGGCATCAACATGCTGGGCGATACGCTCTACGCCGTCCAGTGCCTGGATAATTTTCTTTTCTCCTTCGAAGATAAAGGGGATGGTGACGATGCCGACAGTCAGAATATCCATTTCCTTCGCAATGCGGGCGATGACCGGTGCAGCTCCTGTTCCGGTTCCTCCTCCCATTCCGGCGGTGATGAATACCATCTTGGTGCCGTCGTTCAGCTGGTTTCTGATATCTTCTATACTTTCTTCGGCGGCGTCGCGTGCCCGTTCGGGACGGTTGCCGGCTCCAAGCCCTTGCGTGA
>ERZ780202.1041-NODE-1041-length-16552-cov-2.234649_pt1 | contig 16552 bp, 13 predicted proteins | sample MGYA00510978_ERZ780202 | MGnify/ENA primary metagenome ERZ780202 (study PRJEB29588, sample SAMEA2155689) | human gut metagenome | biome: human gut; feature: human-associated habitat; material: faeces | place: Denmark | collected 2008/2010 ...
GGATAATAGTATCTTTACCAATGATTATCACATTGGAACTAGTGCAATCGCTAACACACAATTATTTAATGAAACACAAAATATGTTAAATATAGTTCAAAAAAATGTTCAAAGAGCTTTTGATTTAATTATTAAGTATGATGAAAAGACACATGAAAAATTATTAAAAGATGAACAATATATTGATTATTTAAACAAAGAAATTATTCAGTTTACAACCAATGCTATTTCTAATGAATTTCCAATCGATGATTCTAAATCAATTGGCTTATTCTTAAAAACGGCTGGAGATTTAGAACGAGTTGGAGATCATGCGGTTAATATTGCTGAACGTGCTGAGAAATTATATAGTGAAGATGAACATTTTTCAGATGAAGCGATGAGAGAAATTAAAATTATGAATGACCTGACAAGAAATATCTTAGAGGAATTAAATGTCTTAAATCGCGATGAACTTCATAACATTGTTGAAAAAGTTGATGTTATTGAAGATAGTATTGATATTACAACACATGAATTTTCACTTAATCAGTTAAGACGTTTGCGAGATAAAAAATGTACGCCGGAACATAGTGCATTATATACAGAAACATTAATTGATTTTGAAAGAATTGGTGATCATGGTTTAAACATTGCCGTTGCTTTTGATGAAATAAAAGATGATTTAACAGAAATGGCTTAACTAGCTGCTTATGCAGCTAGTTTTTTTATAAAAATAAAATCATATTGAAAGGGTAGATGATCTTATTTATTTAATAGACCGGCACGATTATTAATAAAGAGTTCTGTTATTTGATAACTCTCAGTATCTTGATAATCAATAGGTATTATCTCTTTTGAGTCAAAATTAAGTATTTTTGCCCCAGGGATTCCTAATAGGATCGGTGAATGACTAGCAATAATAAACTGTGAGCCCTGCTTTGCTAATTCATAAATAGTAATTAATAAAGTTAGCTGGCGCTGGGGTGATAATGAGGCTTCAGGTTCGTCAAGAATATATAGACTATTCTGATTAAAACGATTTTGAATCAATGTTAAAAAACTTTCACTATGTGATTGCTGGTGTAATGATTTACCACCATAATAGCGATAGGGATTAAAAACATTTTTTTATATCGTTCTAATTGTGTTGCGACATTATAAAAACTTTCTGCCCTTAAAAAGAAGCCTTCATCAGGACGACGATAACCACGATCAAGGATTATTGCATGATGCAAAGATGAATGAGTATTGTTAGTGTGAAAATTAAAGTTCAAAGTTCCCCCCCTCAGGGTTAAAGCCATATTTAATAGCGATTGCTTCTAATAAAGTGGATTTTCCTGTGCCGTTTTCTCCAACAAAAAAGGTAATCGGATTATCAAAAATCAAAGTATTTAATTGTAGCAATTGTATTTAGATAACTGTTTCGCTCGATTAAATCATGATCAATAGTTATACGATTTATAAAATAGGTACTCATTTCATCACCTCTAGTTTAATCATAATACAATTTATTGTGATAATCTATTTTTAATTAATAGATAGTACATATTTTAATGATATAATAAAAGAATAAATAAAGGTGGGAGGATATATTATGAAGATTGATCGGACATATGCAATTTATTTTTCACCAACTTACACTTCCAAGAAGTCAGCTGTTAGTATTGCTCGTGGACTTGAGGGAGAGTTAAGTGAAATTGATTTAACACTAGAAGAAACGATTCCAGAGATGACATTTAGTCGTCATGATATTGTAGTTTTTGGTTTTCCGGTTTACGGTGGAAGAATTCTTCACGAGGCTTTGGAACGGTTAAAATCATTTCGGGGTGATCATACATCATGTGTAATTACTGTTACATATGGAAACCGTCATTATGATGATGCATTATTAGAATTATTTAATACTGTTAAGGAGCAAGGATTTATTCCTATTGCTGGTGCAGCTTTAGTGGGTGAACATACTTATGGTCAAATTCAAGTGGGTCGTCCTAATCGTGATGACTTATATCGTGATGAATTGTTTGGTAGTTTGGTGCGGCTAAAAATTAAAGATGATAATTTTTCATTTGTTTCAGTACCAGGGAAATACCCATATAAAGAAGGAGGAACTGGGGGAAAATTTCGCCCAGAAACTAATGAACAGTGCAGCGGCTGTGGGGTTTGCGTCAATATGTGTCCTACAAATGCTATTGATATAGAAGATTGTAAGACAATTAATAATGATTGTATTGCTTGTTTTAGATGTATTCGTATTTGCCCAGTCCATGCTAAGAGTATGAATAACAATCAAGAATATCAAACATTTGCAGAAAGCTTTAGCAAGAAACTGGCAACACCTAGGGAAAATGAATACTTTATTTAAATTTTTGAGTTTTTTATTAAGCTTTAAGAGATTTTAAAATGTCAGAAAGATAGGCTTTTATGAAACTGGTGAGAAAATTATTTTCTTGCTAGTTTTTCTATTTGTAATCTATGTATAATATATCTATGAAGATTAGACGGAGGAAATAATAATGAAAAAATTAAATTGGGGAATTATTGGCAGTGGTGTAATTGCTAATGAAATGGCTCAGGCTTTGTTGGATGTAAATGGGGAGATATATGCGGTTGGACATCGTGATATGAATAAAGCAATTGATTTTGCAATGAAATATAAAATTAAAAATGCTTATGGAAGTGTTGAGGAATTATTAAATGATCCTGATGTTGATGTTGTTTATATTGCAACACCCCATAATAGTCATTATGAAATCATGAAACAGGCTGTAGCAGTGAAAAAGCATGTTTTATGTGAAAAAGCAATTACTGTAAATGATCGTCAATTGGAAGAAATAGTTGCTTTAGCTAAGAAAAATAATGTTGTTGTACAAGAGGCTATGACAATTTTCCATATGCCGCTATACAAAAAATTAAAGGAAATGGTTGCTGCAGGAGTAATTGGAAATGTAAAAATGATTCAAGTCAATTTTGGCAGCTGTAAAGAATATGATGTTAATAATCGTTTCTTTTCAAAAGAATTAGCTGGTGGGGCATTATTAGATATTGGTGTTTATGCAACAAGTTTTGCCCGGTACTTTTTATCATCAAAACCTAATGTTGTAATTACAACTGCTGATTATTTTGAAACTGGGGTTGATGAACAATCAGGAATCATTATGAAAAATCAAGATGGTCAAATGGTTGTAATGGCTCTAACAATGCGTGCAAAACAACCGAAGCGTGGGGTCATATCAGGAGAATTGGGGTATATAGAAATTAATAATTATCCGCGGAGTAATCAAGCAACGATAACTTATACTGAAGATGGTCATCAGGAAGTCATTGAATGTGGTGATGATAAACAGGGACTACAATACGAAGTTATTGATATGCAAGATTATATTATAAATAATCTTGGTGAATATGAATTACAGTTAACTCGGGATGTAAGTTCACTGCTAAGTCAAATTCGGACTCAATGGGGAATGATTTATCCATTTGAATAATTTAACATTTAAGAGGGGATGATGATTAAGAATTATTATGCATGATTAGTGTACTGATTTTTGCTGATATTTTCATTGTTACACTTATTAGTGTGGCACTTCAACATCAAATGAAAGCTCTAAAAATATATCGACTTATAAAAAACAATTGTTAGTTTTAGATAGCAGTGATAATTTTTGGAATGAGGAACGAATAAAAAAAGTAGAAAATCGTTATTATGCGATTTAAATGTCATGGTCAAATCAAGATCATGAAACATTAAAAGATTATTTGTCCCCACATTGTTAGAAAAATGGGAAACTAAGAAGGAACGTATAAAAAAGATTAAATTATTGGATATGGTTGTTGAACTATACGATAGAAAATGATAATGAGGATTGTTTGTGGGCTTATATTGAGGAGAAAATAGAGTAATTACGTGTGAAACAAAAGCTTTTGTAGAATACTGGAAATTTATAAGAAATAGTAATAATATATGTTTAGATAAGTTTGAAAATTGATTGGAAAGAATTGTTATGAAAAGTTCAAATCAAAATTTGAATATAGTAATAGGGTGTTTGAAAATGTGCTATTTAATTATAAAATTTATCAATTTTGTATAAGTAGTCTTGGGAAAACTGTGAGCAGGATAGTTTTATGATATATTATTTAAATTTTGAATAATAAAGAATAGACGTGTGAAATATTCGCACGTCTATTTATATAGATTTGGTTTGATTATTTTGTTATGAATGATGCGTTCAATATATTCGTATACAGTAATACTGCGATCGTTCATTGCTAAAACTAAATGGTAGGGATCTTTAAAGTCTTTTACATGACTTTTAAGAAGATTAGCTAACTCAATAATATGCTCATTATTTGAAGTTAAATCTGTTTTAATAACCATCTGTTCATTAATCTTAAAATAAATTGGATGAGCGACTTCACTTCCAAATGAGTGTATTCTAAATGTTTGATTATACCATCCAATTTCACATTTTTTAATATCCTTAAAGGCAATTTTATCTTGATACATTTCTTTATTAAAAAGCGTATTAATAATTAATTTAAGGATATTAAAATAACTTGTTGATTTATAATAATATATATATTGATTATCATATCCGTGCTGGCGGTAAAATAACGCTCTTACAGTGAAGATGAAGTAAGTGATAAAGAAAATTATTCCAATTGTAATGATGGCTGGAGCCCAATAAGGACTATTTAAATTTTTGGCCCAAGTACTTTTAGCTGCGAGTAAGACAATGATCAGCATGATACTCCATAAACCAGCTAATAATAATAAAGATAAGATTTTTTGTTTAGATGCTTTTGTAGATAGTGTTTTCATTTTTTTAGTTTCCTTTCTGTAAAAGAAATAGCATGTTTTTTTAACACTACAAGTAAATCTTGATATCTTCTTCTTGAAATAGCAATATCTTTATTTTCGTAGTTTTTCATAATTACATTTTCACTGTTTAAAGTAATTAATCTAAAGATATTGATAATTGCTGAACGTGAGATTTTAAAAAAGGTTTTTGGAAGCATTTTTTGTAGATATTCAAAGTTTTGAATAAAAATGCGATATGTTTTGTCTAATGTGTTTAGATATGTCATGCGATTTAAATATTCAAAATAAACAATATCATTTGTTTGGGTATTGACGATGCCCTGATCACTTTTAAATAGTAGTAATTTTCGTTTATCAAGATAATCGATGATATCTTGAATTGCTGGAACAAATTTCGCTTTAATATCTTGATAGCGCAGATAGCTGGAAATATTAATACCTACTGCATCGAAAATAGTTGAACCGTCTTTTGAGATAATTAGTACAAGCATATCATTATTATTTTCAATTAATGTTTTAGCATAATTGATTCCTTGATTATCAAAAGAATCTTCAATAATACAGAAATCCATTTTTTTTGTAAATAACATTTCCTTATCATGAATCTCAATGATACGATATTCACTGTCAATATTTTTAATGATTAGTTCCTTTAATTGTTTGATCACACTATTATCAACAACCATTAATCCAATTTTTTTCATTTAGAAATCTCCTTTATTACTTGCAGTTATCTTTTACACCTTTATTATAGGGGCTTACTTTTAGTATATTTTAATTATTGTATGAATGGTATAGTTTATTGTATGAATGGTATAAAAAATATCTTTTGGACAATAAAATTAGTGATTTCTCATTACTTTTCGCTTGTAAAGTAGTAAAATTAAAGTATAGATAATGACTAAGATTAGGAGGAGGTGCAGATCATGCGCAAGAACATTATTACAATTAGCCGTGAATTTGGTAGTGGCGGTAGAACAATTGGTAAAGAGGTAGCAAAACGATTAAACATACCTTTTTATGATAAGGAATTAATTGAAAAAGTAGCTCGAGAGAGTGGATTAAATGTGAATTATATTGAAGAACATGGTGAATATGCACCATCTAGTAATCCTTTTGCTTATGCTTTTTTAGGTCATTATATTGATGGGATGTCAATGAATGATTATATTTGGATGATGCAAAGAAAGATTATTTTAGAATTAGTGCAAGAAGGACCATGTGTAATCGTTGGGAGATGTGCAGATTATATTTTAAGAGATCGAGATGATTGTTTTAATGTCTTTATTTGTAGTGATCTTGATAAAAAAGTGGAACGGATCGTCAGATTATATGGGGAAACAGATGAGAAGCCTGAGAAACGTTTAGCTGATAAAGACAAAAAAAGACGAGCAAATTATAAATATTATACTGATCAAGTTTGGGGGTTAGCGCAAAATTATCATTTATGTTTAAATAGTGGTGAAATTGGAATCGATAAATGTACTGAGTTGATTGTTGATTTAGTCAAATAGTAGTTAAGAGAAAGTAACTATTACTTTCTCTTTTTATGAATTGAAGGATTACATATGCTATACTGTATTGGAAAACATTATAATAAAAAGACGATTATTTTATTATGTTAAGAACTAAAAGATAAAATAATATGAGGATAAGTAGATGATAAAAGCAATTTTTTGATATTGATGGAACACTATTGGATCATGATACACACTTAATGCCATCTAGTACTTTTGAAGCATTAAAAAAATTACGGAAGAATGGAATTAGATTATTCGTTGCTACTGGGCGGCCACCTAATAATCTTAAAGTGATTCAAGATTGTTTCGAGTTTGATGGTTTTCTCACAAGTAATGGACAGTATTGTTTTAATCATGAAGTGGTTATTCATGAAAAATATATTGAAAGAGAAGATATTAGAAATTTATTACCATATATTAACAAAAATCAGATTCCCGTATTATTTGTAGAAATAAATGGTAATTATAGTAATATCCAAAATTATTGTCTTGATGAAGCTGCTAGATCACTGAATAAAGAGGGCTATCCCATTAAAGCTGTTAATGAAATAATTGAAAGTAAGATAATTCAACTAATGGCATATATAGACGAGACTAAAGATAGTGAACGATTATCATATATGCCTAATTGTAAATCAGCACGCTGGACATCGCTCTTTGCGGATATCATCCCTATTGATGGCGGAAAAAATAAGGGAATTGATCAAATGATAAAGCACTATCAAATTAATTTAGGTGAAGTAATGGCATTTTGCGATGGGAATAATGATATTGATATGTTAAAACATGTTGGAGTTGGTGTTGCTATGGGGAATGCTAATGATTTTGTTACTGACATGATTAATGATGATGGCATTTTTAAAGCATTAAAAAATTTGAATTAATTTGAAAGGGTGAAAATGATGGAGCAAGAATTAACAAAATTCTTAACTTTTTGGGATCATTTAAATGAAAACGAAAAAGAGTTATTAAAACAAAATGCCACTCTTCAAACTTATGCTAAAGGCATAACAATGCATCGTGGTAGTGATGATTGTTTAGGTGTGGTTTTAGTGAGAAAGGGTCAATTGCGGACATATATGTTATCACCAGATGGACGTGATATTACACTATATCGTTTATTTGCAGGTGATGTATGTATTCTTTCGGCATCATGTGTTTTAGAAACGATTACATTTGATGTTTTTATTGATATTGAAGAAAATAGTGAAATCATTACAATCACGGCAACTTTATTTCAACAATTGGCGAAGCAAAATATTTATGTTGAAACATTTGGGTATAAAATGGCAACCAATCGTTTTTCTGATGTTATGTGGGCGATGCAGCAAATTTTATTTATGTCTGTTGATAAACGCTTAGCTATTTTTCTTAAGGAAGAAGCTGAAAAGAATAATTCTTTAGAGTTAAAAATTACTCATGAACAAATCGCTAAATATATGGCGACGGCTCGTGAAGTTGTAACTAGGATGTTAAAATATTTTAGTCAAGAGGGTATTGTAAAAATATCACGAGGAAAAATAACAATAGTTGATAAACATAAATTAGATAAACTAACTATTGATTAATTATGGAATAATCATTATGATTATTCTTTTTTATTCAAGTTAATTAATTTTTTTTCAAGTGATTATGAGTTGAAATTCAAGCTGACATTAAAGATAATAAATCTATATCAGTAATAGTAATTTGTTATATAAAAAATAGCTATACTGCTAGAAATAGAATGGGAGGAAGAAGTAATGTTACGAAAAGATTTTTTATGGGGTGGGGCAGTTACAGCTCATCAAAGTGAAGGTGGATATACACTGGATGGTAAAGTACCAGCGGTTTGTGATTTAACAGTTACCGGTGAATATTCTGATTTTAAAGACGGAATCGATAGTTACCATCGTTATGAAGAGGATTTTGATTTATTTCAGGAAATGGGATTTAATGCTTATCGTTTTTCACTTGATTGGTCACGTTTAATGAGCGATGAAGGAGTATATAATGAAAAAGGATTTGTGTTTTATGAACATTTTATTGATGCACTGCTTAAAAGAGGAATTCAACCAATTCCAACTTTATATCATTTTGAAATGCCAGCATTTTTATATGAGAAGTATAATGGATTTTATAGTCGCAAAGTAGTCGATATATTTGTAGAACTGTGCAAAAAGATTGTTGATCGTTATCATGATAAAGTTGAAAATTGGATTATTTTTAATGAACAAAATGGAATTTTACAGAAAGGGCCAAAAATGTTTTTTGGGGCAGTTTGTCCGGATGGAGTTGATACTCAAACGTTTGATAATCAAATTATGCATAATACTTTGATTGCTCATAGTCTTATTAATGAATATATTCATCAAAAAGGTGGTAAGGTTATGGGAATGGCGACAGTGGTTCAAAGTTATCCAGAAACTTGTCATCCTCTTGATACACTTGAAAGTATGAAGGCTCAAAGTGAAGCTTATGTTTTTTTAGATGTTTTTGCAAGAGGACATTATAATTCATATTATTTTGCAAATATGAAAAATGAAGGAACAATGCCTGAAATCTTAGATGGTGATTTAGAGAAAGGGATTACGGATTCACTATCTATTAGTTATTATATGTCGACAATTTCACATTATGGTGAGGAGAGTCTAACAAATATTAATGATGTTGTAATTAAAAAGAATCCTTATTTGGAAATGTCAGAATTTGGCTGGACGATTGATCCAACTGGTCTTAGAATTACTTTAAGACAATTGTATGATCGTTATGAAATGCCAATATATATAGTGGAAAATGGTTTTGGTTATAATGATCAAATAAATGCAGATGGCCAAATTATCGATGATTATCGTATTGATTATATGAGGAAACATCTTGAGGAAATGAAATTAGCGATTCAAGAAGGCGTTGATTGCCGTGGTTACTTGTCATGGGGACCGGTTGACATTTTAAGCAGCCGGGCACAAATGAAGAAAAGATATGGTTTTATTTACGTCAATCGTGAAAATGATGATTTAAAAGATATGCGTAGAATTAGAAAAAAATCATTTGCCTGGTATCAACAAGTAATTGCATCAAATGGAGAAGTACTATAATCGAGGAGCATGTGCTATACTATTTAATGAGGTGAAACAAAGATGAAAGTGACGATGAAAGATATTGCTAATAAATTAGGAATTTCAATTAATGCCGTTTCAATTGCACTAAATGATAAACCTGGTGTCAGCGATGAAATGCGTTTAGAAATTTTAAAAATGGCTGATAAAATGGGTTACATTAATCAAAAAAGACAATATCTATCAGTTTATTCTAAATCAAATATTTGTATTTTAATGCAAAGTTATTATGCAGATACAGGACACTTTTATTCGATTGTTTTACGGTCAATCGTTGAACAAGCAAAAGTATTTGGTTATTTTTCAATTTTAAATTATTTTGAAGACGGGCACTTCGTAGTACCTGAATGTATTGAAGAAAGGAAAGTGGCTGGAATATTAGTTGTAGGCAAAATATCTGATAGTAACCTGCTGCTGCTTAAAAATATTGGTGTACCCGTTGTTCTAGTAGATTTTACATCATTATGTACACCGTGTGATTGTGTTTTGACGCATAATAAACAAGGTAGTTATATGATGACTACGCATGTTATTAATAAAGGGTATCAACGGATTGGTTTTTTTGGAGATCTTGATTATTCCTTTAGTTTTGAGGATCGTTTTATTGGATTTAAACAGTCACTGTTAAAGAATAATATTGTTAGTTATTCAAAGGTTGATGAATATATTCAAAAATATTCTTTTCTACAAGGAATTGAAGAATATGTTTTAACTAATCAAATTGATAAAATAATTGAAATTTTGAATACTAAAAAATTACCAGAGGTCTTAGTATGTGCAAATGATTCTAATGCATTTGCTGTGATTACTGCGTTAAAAGATATGGGCTTAAAAGTCCCAAAGGATATTAGTGTCGTTGGATTTGACGATACACCGTTGTGTGTTAAATCAGTACCGCAGATCACAACAGTTCAAGTTCAAAAGGAACTGATGGGCGAGGTGGCGGTATCTAATCTAATTGATCGGATTCATCGTAAAGATAATATTCCGATGACACAATTATTAAGTGTGAAAATAGTTGAACGAACGTCTTTAAAAATTTAAAGACGTTTTCATCATTTATAATTCAACCATATTCTACTGATTATAAAGGTTTATAAAAAACTTTTTCAAGTGATTTTTCGTTGAAATTCAAGTGATAATAACTAAAAATAATAGATGTAGTAAGCGTTTTCAATATTATTTAAAAGGAGGATATTATATGATTAAAAAGGCATTGAGAATAATCCTGTCATTAGTTATGTCTTTTGGGCTTGTTTTAAGTTCCATGAATGTAACTTATGCAAGTGAGAGTGATTTTGCAACAATCAAAACGCGTTTAAAAGATTACTTTTTAACTTTAGACACGATTGATGATGGGTCAAAAGTAGAAACATGCTATGTTTCAAAAGCAAAAGATTATCTTGATTTGATTCAAGAAGATGGCGCTTTTGGGGATGTTGACTACAAAGCGACATCAAGTGCTGCTAATGGAACAGCATGGTCACCTTATTTAGCTCTTGATCGTCTACAAGCAATTACAGTTGCTTATCATAAAGAGGGAAACGCTCTTTATCATGACGAAGAAGTAATTAATAAGCTAAATAAAGCAATTGTTTATTGGGGAAAAATGAATCCATCTTCTTCTAACTGGTGGGAGAATCAAATTGGAGTTCAATTAAGATTTTCTAGAATTGCTTTATTTATGGAAAGCATTGTAAGTAAAGATGCAATGGATATTATGCTTAATAAATTATTGGAAAAAACACCAGTTAAATATGGTACAGGTCAAAATAATTTATGGTTTGATCAAAATTATGTTTATTACGCAATTATTACAGAAAATGGGACTAAACATACCAATTCTACAGGATTTAAGAAATTAGATTTAAAAGAACTTGTAGATGATTATTTAAGTTATTGCTTAGTTGTTCAAACTGATGATAATACTGCTGAAGCAGTTCAGGTTGATAACAGTTTCTATATGCATGGTAGGCAGTTCTATTCTAATGGATATGGAATGTCAATGTTTAGAGATATGAGTTTTTGGATTTATATGCTAAGAGAAACTAGTTATGCATTTGAACAAGATGTCATTGATTTAATGGCTGATTATATGATTGATGGGACAAGCTGGACAATCAGAGGAGATATTATGGAGCTTTACCTTGGATATCGGCCATATGATTATGATGTTGGCTATGATAACTATGCAGCAGAGTATATCGATCCACTTAAGAGAATGATTGAATCAGATCCTGATCGAGCTGATGAATATCAAGCAATCCTTGATAACATCCAAGGAAAAAATACAGTTAATGGAAAAAATGGTAATTATTATATGTGGCGTTCTGGTTATGCTTCTCACATGCGAGATGGGTACGGAGTTAATATTAAAATGGACTCTAACCAAATCATCGGTGGTGAATGGCGTGGCAGCTGGTCAGGTTATGATAAAGACGGAGGACAATTAATTTATTGGACATCATCAGCAGCTTCAACAATCACAGTTGACGGAGATGAATATACTAACGTTTATCCAACATATGATTGGGCTCATTGTCCAGGAACAACAACAGCAGCACGAATCGTTCAAGATTATGCTAATGCAGGTCGTTTTACAAATGGAACTGAACATACAATTGGGGTATCCAATGGTAAATATGGAAATACTGCTTATGATATGAATAAAAAGGGGACTCAAGTAAAGAAAGGATATTTCTTCTTTGATGATGAATTTGTTGCTCTAGGTTCGGGGATCAATTCTACTGAGGGAGTCAATATCCATACAACATTAAATCAATGCGAAGCTGAAGATGTAAATGTTGGTGGTCAAAGTGTGGCTGAGGGAACGAAAGAACAAATTTATAACACTAATTGGCTATATAATGGAAAAGTTGGATATGTTTTCTTAGAAAATACGGATGTAGTTGTAAGTAATAGTGTTCAAACTAATAATCCGTCATTATGGGATGAAGCAAAAAAGAATGAAACTCCGGCTACTTTTACAGCCTATTTAGATCATGGATTAAAGCCAAGCAATGATAGCTATGCCTATATTGTCGTACCAAATACCACAGCAGGTGCAGTTAGTCAATATGCCGGTAATACACCAGTTACTGTAATTGCTAATAACGAAAAAGTTCAAGCGGTAAGACATGACGGTTTAAAACAAACTCAAATTAATTTCTATCAAGCTGGTTCATTGGAATATAAAGATGGCTATATAATTACTGTTGATCAACCTTGCAGTATTATTATTGATGAATCAGAGGATACAAGAAAAATCTCTGTAGCAGTCAATGATACAGCAGCCAATCAAACTGTAAATGTAAATTTAAATTATGATAATCAAGAAACACAAACAACATTTGTTTCAGGAGCATTACCATATGCTGGACAAACAATGACGTTATCAGAAGGCTCAGATAATCGTTATCATACTAATTCTTCAATGATTGGACACGAAGTCGAAAAAGCTTTTGATGGTGATGAAAATACATATTGGCAAAGTGAAGAAACGCAAAATGAATGGATCAGTATGTTTACTGGCAACAATAAACATTTAGCATCTATGAATATTCTTTGGGGTGATAATTATGCTAGTGCTTATGATGTTATGGTTTCTCAAGATGGTAAAAATTATGAATTATTGAAATCTGTAAGTAATGGTGATGGTAAGACAGACACGATTGAATTAAAAGGAGTCTACCCATATATTAAGATTATCATGAAAGATGGAAATGGAAATTGTTTTGAAATTAAGGAAATTACATTTAAAGCAAGTGATTCAATAGCGCTTAATAAATCTGTTGAAGCAAGCAGTACGTCAACAAATGACCCTGGAAATACTAAAGAATTAGTTGTAGATGGTAATACAAGTACAAGATGGAGTTCATTACGAAATGAAGATGAGAACTGGATCATGGTTGATTTGGGACAATATTCAGAAATTAATGCTATGAGCATTCAATGGGAATCCGCTTGTTCTGATGATTATGATATTCAGGTCTCTAGTGACAAAAATAACTGGATAACGGTTAAAGATAGTATGGCAACTGGAAGTAGCTTATTGGATGAATACAATTTTGATGAACCTGTATATGGGCGTTATGTTAGAGTTTCGTCACATAAATCAAGAACTTTAAAATATGGTATTAGTATTTATGAAATTTCTGTGTATGGTTCTTATAAAGATGAGGATATTGCAGCTAATAAAAATGCATTTTCAAGTACAATAAAGGATTTGAACTTACCGACTCATGCAATTGATAATAAAGCCAATACGTCTTGGATTTCGAGTGCAGCCGGTGATCAATGGATCTATGTAGAATTAAAAGGAATTTATAAAATTTCAAGTATGCAGGTTGATTGGGGAAATAATTATGCACCTAATTATGAAATTCAGATTTCTGATGATGCACAAATGTGGCAAACAGTAAAAACTATAATTGATGGACAAGGTGGTAATGAGAACATTTCAGATTTAGGTAATCAAGAAGCACGATATGTTAGATTAAAATTAAATGGTTCTAGTGGCTCATCATACCAAATCATCCAGTGGTCAGTTTATGGCGAACTTGTTGAAGCAGAAAATTTAGAGAATATTGCTTTAAATAAAACAGCAACAGCTTCTTCAGTTTATAACAATGTTTATACTGCAAATAGAGCTATTGATGGAAGTTTTGAAAATAATGGTGGAAATGATCAATCAAGATGGGTTTCAAATAGAAATTCGAATGATGAATATATTCAAATAGATTTAGAAGCGAATTATGATTTAACGGGTGTAAAACTTTATTGGGAAGGAAATGGTGCTAAAAAATATCAAATTCTTGTCTCTGAAGATGGAAAAACATGGCAAAAGGTTTATCTAGAAGAGAATGGACAACCTGGAATTGCAAATATCCCATTTAATGAAACTGTTACTGCTCGGTATGTTAAAATGCTAGGTATAGAATGTGCTTCTAAATACGGATATTCATTATGGGAATTTGAAGTGTATGGAAAATTACACCAAGAACCAGTGGTGCCTGAAGTAAATATTGCATTGAATAAAACCTCTAAGGCAAGTAGCGAGTTTACTGACCCTAATGATGGTAATAAAACATATCAATCTTTATTAGCGTTTGATGGCAAAGGTACAAATGAAACAGTTGATGGAAAGCAATCACGCTGGGTATCTTTAAGAACAAAAGATGATCCAACAGCAACATCACAATGGATCTATGTTGACTTAGAAGCTGATTACGATATTTCTAAAGTTGTTCTTAACTGGGAAGGAAATGGTGCTAAAGAATATAAAGTGCAAATTTCTAATGATGGTCAGAATTGGACAGACATATCACATATTACAGATGGTAAAGGTGGTATTGATGAACTGACATATAAAAATACAACAGGCAGATACGTAAGAATGTTAGGAATCGAGCCTGGAGGAATTTATGGATATTCATTATGGGAATTTGAAGTTTACGGGGAAGCTGTATTAGAACCTGAAAATCCAAATGTAAATTTAGCTTTGAATAAATCTTCGAATGCGAGCTCAGAATATGTTGATTCGAAAGATGGAAATAAAACATATGAATCTTCGCTAGCGTTTGATGGTAAAGGTACAAATGAAATAGTTGATGGAAAGCAATCACGCTGGGTATCTAATCGGAAATCTAATGATGAGTGGATATATGTAGACTTACAAGATATTTATAATATTTCTAAAGTTATTTTGAATTGGGAAGGAAGCGGTGCAAAGAAATACAAAGTGCAAGTTTCTAATGATGGTCAAGTTTGGACAGATATATCAGATATTAATGATGGCGATGGAGGTCTTGATGAATTATCATATAAAGATGTAACAGGACGATATGTAAGGATGTTAGGGATTGAAGTTGGAAGTGATTATGGGTATTCACTATGGGAATTTGAAGTTTATGGAACAACTTTAAAATCTAAGTTACAGGAAATTTATAAGAAATATAAAGATTTAGATATTTCATCATACACCCCTAATAGTATTGCGCGATATCAAGAAGCATTAAATAATGCTGTTAAAGTTTATAACGATGATGATGTTACATCTGAAGATATCTTAAAAGCAATTGATCAGTTGGAAGATAGTGTTAAAGGACTTACTAAGATTGTTGATAAAATGGAGTTGGAAGAAACAATCAATTCAGCAAGTAAACAATTAGATACAGCTAAATATACCCCTCAATCAATTGAATTACTTACAGTCACTTTACAAAAAGCTAAAGAAGTTTTCAATGATGATAATGCTACGAAACATGAAGTTGATGAAGCAATTAATAAATTAAATGAAGTAGTCGCAGCATTAGTTGAAAAAGCTGATAAAAATAATTTAATATCAATTTTTAATACTGCATTGAAACTTGATAAAGAAAAATATACTTCTGAAAGTCTTACTAAAGTTGAAGCCTTGTTAGAGAAGGTAGAATCAATTATTGATGATGAAAATGCTGCACAGGCAGAAGTCGATGAGATGTATGACCAATTGCATCAAGCGTTAGATCAATTAGTGATAAAAGAAGATGTAAATACAAACGATAAAGTTGAAGGTGATGTAACAGTTATTCCTACGCCAGAAAAAGAGATACCAAAAGATGATAGTACTTCAGCAGCTAAAACTGGTGATTCAGTATCTATTCAAATATTGGCGGGAACATTATTGATCAGCATCTTAGGAATTGGAATTTTAAGAAAAAAGAAACAATCATAAAAAGGAGACTTGGAAATTAATTCCAAGCTCCTTTTATTATATAAATAGTGACATATCAGATTCTTCACCGTTAGCTAACATAGTAGCAACTCCCGATAATGTAACACCATCAATCAATTCTTCTTGTTTAATGCCCATTACATCCATACTCATCGAACAGGCAATTAGTTCAACACCATTATCTTGAGCTAGTTTGATTAAATCTTCTAAACTGTCAATATTTTTATCTTTCATAATAGTACGGATCATTTTAGCTCCCATACCACCCATATTCATTTTTGAAAGCGATAGTTTTTTTGAACCACGAGGCATCATCATTGCAAACATTTTTGAAATAAAATTCTTTTTGATTTTAACCTTTTCTGGTCGTCGAATGATATTTAGTCCCCAGAAGGTAAAGAACATTGTGACTTTTCGT